>ENA-OQIC01001002-OQIC01001002.1-human-gut-metagenome-genome-assembly--contig:-NODE-1002-length-10761-cov-2.031033_pt1 | contig 10761 bp, 15 predicted proteins | sample MGYA00242572_ERZ504736 | MGnify/ENA primary metagenome ERZ504736 (study PRJEB26092, sample SAMD00036201) | human gut metagenome | host: Homo sapiens | study: EMG produced TPA metagenomics assembly of... | reverse complement strand
CAGATCTTTTGCCTGCCCCGCCACTTCCTCCATACAGGAAAGCACTGTCATCTCTCTGAGTATCTTATCTCCACTCTGAAAAGGCTCTGTCCGGATCAAGAAGTTTTTCACCCTTCCTGCTGACACAGTTTTCTTTAAATACTTTCAGCTGCTTTCCAGAAATTCCTGCACGCCCCGGAGCTGCTCTGCCGCCTCACTTAAATGCGCTGCCGCCCGCGGATTGATCTGGTTTCCATATAAGGAATGACCCGGTTGCGGATTTTATTGCGTGTATAGTCTTCTGTCAGATTTGTCTGATCTGTCTGATATCGTATTCCATTTTGTTCCAGAAATCCCTCGATCTCCCTGCGTTCCAGACAAAGAAGCGGGCGAACATAACGATCCCTGACCGGTTTGATCCCTGTCATTCCATTGAGTCCTGTTCCTCTTACAAGATTCATCAAAAGCGTCTCTGCATTGTCATTCTTGTGATGTGCCAAAGCAATCTTGGCTGCCCCATATTTCTGTGCCGCCCTCTCAAACGCTTCTCTTCGGATATTTCTGCCGGCTTCCTCCATAGATTGTTTCCTCTTTTTTGCAATTAATTCCAGATTGCAGCGTACAATTTCCAGAGGAATACCATCTGTCTCACAAATGTTTTGGACAAATCTCTCATCCGCATCTGCATCCTCGCCGCGGATCCCATGATTGACATGCACCGCCACGAGCTTCACCCCCAATTCTTCCTGCAGATAATGCAAAATGAAAAAAGGCATACCGAATCCGCCCCTCCCGATATGCCTGTAATCACTGTTTCTCCCCGCTCAAACATCCGGTGCTCTTGTATATAAGCTTGCACCCGCGCAGGAATCTCCTTGTTCTTATATTGATATGCTCTTGTTTTTTGCTCTTTTTCAGCCATATCTACGTTCCTTTTCCCTTTTGTTCTCCTACACGTTTTGTGTATTTCCTCTCTATGATACTATGATTATCCAAAAGAATCCAGTCACACTTCTATCCTTTCCACACTCCTGCCACCAAAACTGTCATGTCATCCTTTGGGGTCTCGCCGGTAAACGCAAGCACCTGATCTAAAATGTATTGTGCCATCTCTTTTGGATTGACAAGCTTCATTCCGCCTATGATTGTCTCCATCAACATCTCCTGCTCCACAACCGGAAGAGCATCCAACACCCCGTCTGTCATCATCACGACAAATTCTCCGCTTCTCAGTGTCCGTTTTACCATGTCAATCTCTAGATTGTGCAGAACCCCAATAGGGAGACTTGTCGAGGATAATCGTTCCACCCCATTGCAATATTTAATAAAAGTTGTCGATGCGCCCACTTTCAAAAATTCACATTCCCCTGTATACCGATCAAAAATTCCCATATCTACCGTAGAAAAATGAATTTCCTCACGCCCCATCACAAGCGCTGTATTAATCATCTGGATCGCCAGTTCCCCAGGAAAACCTGAAGTCAGAAGTTCTTCCAAAAGTTCTACGACCATCGCACTCTCCTGAAACGCCTTCCTGCCCGATCCCATCCCATCTGAAAGAGCAGATGCAACCCTTCCACCTGGCATCGCCACTTCCAGAAAACTGTCTCCGGATATTGTATCTCTTCCTTTTCCTATTTTAGCAACCCCCTGCATAATATGGAACTGATACGGCTCGATACAGACATACGGTTCATACTCTTTTCCCAACATTGTGCGGCTCTGTTCCTCAAATACAAATTTCCTGCCATACGTTCTGGAAATGATTTGAATCATCTCCTTCGTCTCCACTCCCACATCTTGTACTGCCTTTGCATTCAAGTGAATCTCATGCTTTCCTCGCTCCGTACAAAGAAAAGTCATATCCAACACTTTTACCCCTATTTTCTGCAGCCGTTTTCGAATTTTTTTCTCCATCCGAACATCAATCAGAATGCTGTCCTCAAATTCTTTTGCCGTACTTTTAATGATCTGCGCAAACAAATCCATCTGCACCGCACATCCCTCCCGGTTTTTTACAAGACCGGTTCGACCAGAGCATTATTTTGTTTTGCTTCATGAAAGACCTCTATGAGCGCGCTCTGGAACTTTGGCGCCATCACACATTTTTTCTGTAATTTCCGCTTTGTTTCCAGATTCAATTCTTTTCCATATTCCTCGATGGCATGCAGAACTTCATATCCCAGCTGGTAAGTATGGACATAGTCCTCTCCCCAACACCGCTCCATATGATCACATTTTGTACAGACACTCTCCTCCACCTGAAAAAACATCTCCTGCAGTTCATCTTTTGTAAATACCTGCTTCTGCCGCTCCAGTTTTAAAAATACCTTCGATAAATGTTCCAGTGAATCCGCCAGTTTTCCAATCTGTACTGCATAAGGGCCCGAAATCCCAGCCTGTCCCATTCCAGCCTTCTCCATTTTTATTCTCCCCCTGTCCGTTCTTTTCCTTTTTTGTCTGCTGAACAGAACAAAGAATCTCGCAAACGAGATTCTCACGCGAAACGTATTTTTTATTACATAGGATTTTGTGAAAATTTCCTATGTAATAAAAAACTTTAGGAAATCCAATTATTTCCTAAAGTTATCATTTGTAATCTTATTATTTTGTTGGTTTTAATACAATCTCATCTTCATATACAAGTCCAAATTTTTCCTTTGCCACATCTTCTACATAAGCGTCTGTGCCAACATACTCTTTGTACTTCTCAATTTCTTTTGTCCTGTCTTTTTCTTCTTTGATCTGTGTCTCCAGCTCTGCCTGTTGCTTTTTATATGCTTCATTCTTCGCCCGTAATGAGACCCCTCCGACAGACACAAGCACGATCAGCAACATGATTACGGAACTAATCAGCACCATACTTCTTCTATGTGCCCGCATTCTCTGCCGCTGTTGTCTTGTACGACTTTTTTCTTTGATATGCTTCATTACTGTTACCCACCTTTGTATGTGTGTATTTCCAGACTACTCTAAAGCCATTCTAATGGGTTTCCCTCTTTTTTTCAATACTTTTCTTGATTTTTTTATAGATTTTCCGCATCTGTGAAAATATCGCTGCAAACAGACTAATCCCTGCCAGTGTCCCTGTCACAAAGAACCACCGGATGCTTCCATCACTCGTAAGATAAATCTTTACAGACAGATACAGGCTGATTCCGATCCAATAAAACAGATCTTCCAGTGTCACCGCTGTCAGATTGTGGGCAGAATCCTTCTAAAAATGCGGATCATATCATAAATTCCCATGACAACAAACCCTGATAAAACTGCCTGAATAAAAATATTTGCTTCCTCCCCGATTCCAGACATAGGATCACCTATTTAAACAGTTTGGAAAAGAAGTTTTCTCCCTGCTTTGCAGCACTCTGGCTGATATCCGAATAAGCGATGCTGTCGATATGTCCCGCCAGATCCACTTCTCCTTTTTCCACACTCAGCCGGTTCACATGGAGATCTTTTCCCTTCACCATAAGCATTCCTTGTTCTGTCTCAAGCAGTATCTCATTTAAATCAAAGGAAAGTACATCCAGTACACCTGTCACCGCACTTGTCTTTCGGTTATTGATAACTAATTTATGAGGTTTTTGTACCTGTCTTTCTTCCACTATACCCACAACCTTTCTATCTATGATCAGTACGTCTTCTTTCTCTCAATTATATGAAAGGTTGTTCATATTTATGATGATTTACAGATACCTCATTACAGATACCTCATTACAGATACCGGAATAAATCTTTTGCTTCTTCTTTCTTTGTCGTATCTTGAATTGCAAGCACTTCTACCTTCACGGTCTTTGTCCCGAACTGGATTTCAATGACATCCCCCGGTTTTACCTTTACAGAAGCTTTTGCCACAGTTCCGTTTACAAGGACACGCCCTGCATCACACGCCTCATTAGCAACCGTCCTTCTCTTGATCAATCTGGAAACTTTTAAAAATTTATCTAATCTCATTTTCTTTCCCTCATGTAACAAAGAACTGCCGCAATTCTCGCAGCAGTTCTTGTCTTCTATTTCTTATTGGATTGTCTATCTGAATTATGCATTTACAGCATCTTTTAATGCTTTACCAGCTTTGAATTTCGGAGCCTTGCATGCAGCGATCATCATTGTTTCTTTTGTATGAGGATTTCTTCCTTCTCTTGCTGCTCTTTCTGTCACTTCAAAAGTACCAAATCCTACTAACTGTACTTTCTCGCCTTTTTTCAATTCTTCTGTTACAACGTCTACAAAAGCTTTTAATACTTTCTCAGAGTCTTTCTTAGATACTTCTGCTGCTTCAGCAACTGCTGCGATTAATTCTGTTTTGTTCATGAATATGTTCCTCCTCTAATTTAGCTATAGAATATATGAAATATATAGATTCTATCCGTTTTGAAGGGCCGTTCCCTCCGCATTTGCAGGCTGTTTACCCTTATTGTACTGTTATAGTTATAACTGTTTCCCTATTGTTTGTCAAGGAATTTTTCGTGTTTTCCACGTCCCGGAACATGTTTCAGACACCCTCCGGTTCTTTTCCCTGAATACTTGTTGATAATTCGCCTTAACTATAACATTTTTTCAATCATTTCCAGCACAGATGCACCCATTTTTGCAGAAATCTCGTCCGCATTTTCCAGAGAATTTCCCTTAATTCCATAATAGAATTTCACTTTTGGCTCTGTACCGGAAGGACGTACACATACCCATGCATCATTTTCCAATTCATAATAAAGTACATTGGAAGCCGGAAGTCCTGTATCGCTTGTCTCTCCTGTCCGCAAGTCTTTGATCGTACCTGCTTGTAATCTCTCGCTCTTTGTACGCCATATCCCCGATCTCTGCCGGCGGCTCCTTGCGCAGCGTCTCAAGAATATTCTGGATCTTCTCAAGTCCTTCGATACCTTTAAGTGTGATAGACTGGATGTCATCTTTGTAATATCCGTATTTCTCATACATGTCGATCATCGCATCCCAGAGCGTCTTTCCAAGCGTCTTATAGTATGCCGCCGCTTCACACAGCGCCATTGTTGCAACGATTGCATCCTTGTCTCTCGCATAAGTACCAATCAGACATCCATAACTTTCTTCAAATCCGAAGAGATACGTTCCTATTCCAGTCTTTTCAAATTCGAGGATCTGCTGTCCGATAAACTTAAATCCAGTCAGAACATCGATCAACTTCACTCCATAGCTCTCTGCGATCGCTTTTGCCATGTTGGATGTCACGATGGATTTGATCAGGCAACCGTCCTTTGGAAGACCTTTTACTGCCTTTGTCTGGCTGATCTCATAGTCTGCAAGAAGACATCCTGACATATTTCCTGTCAGAACTTTGTACTCTCCTGACTTTGTATCCTTTACATAAACTCCCAGACGGTCTGCATCTGGATCTGTTGCAAGAACAAGATCGGCATCTACATCTTTTGCAAGCTTTAAGCCAAGCTCAAAAGCTTCTTTTGCCTCCGGGTTCGGATAAGATACTGTTGGGAAGTTTCCATCTGGCAATTCTTGCTCTTTGACTACATAGACGTTCTCAAATCCAAGTTCTTTTAAAATACGTCTTACCGGAATATTCCCCGTTCCGTGAAGTGGGCTGTATACGATCTTTAAATCTTTGTTCATCTGGTCGATGGCATCCTGGTGGATGACTTGCTTTTTGAGTTCCTCCATGTAGGCGTCATCAACAGCTTCTCCGATCACCTCATAAAGTCCCGCTTCTTTTGCCGCTTCAAGGCTCATCGTCTTGACTGTAGCATAATCTGTCACTGCCTCAACTTCTGCCATGATCCCGGTATCATGCGGCGGTGTGATCTGTGCGCCGTCTTCCCAGTATACCTTATATCCGTTATATTCCGGTGGATTGTGGCTTGCTGTAATATTGATTCCGGCAATGCAGTTTAACTTTCTCACTGCAAAAGAAAGTTCCGGTGTCGGGCGGAGTGACTCAAATACATATGCCTTAATCCCATTTGCTGCAAGGCAAAGCGCCGACTCGTCCGCAAATTCCGGTGACATTCGTCTGGAATCGTATGCAATCGCAACTCCTCTGCTTTGTGCCCCATTCTTCAGAATATAATTTGCCAATCCCTGTGTTGCTTTTCTGACTGTATAAATATTCATCCGGTTTGTACCTGCTCCGATTACTCCCCGAAGTCCTGCAGTTCCAAATTCCAGATCTTTATAAAATCGTTCTTTGATCTCATTATCGTTCTCTTTGATCGCTGTGAGTTCGGCTTTTGTGTCTGCATCAAAATAATCGTTCTCCAGCCATTCTCTGTATCTTTTCTGATAATCCATCCTGGTACCTCCTAATCTCACTTTTTATCTATTATACAACACGTTACTATAAATGAAAAGAAAATAAATCTTTCAAAAACTGATTCTTCTTTTCTGTCTGTGCAATAGATATCTGTAATTTTTCTACACTTTTTTCCGGGATCCACGCCTTGTTTGAATGATAGTAACTATTCGCAACTTTCCAGAATTTCTCCGGATAAGCAAGCCGTACTGCCAGGTAATCCAGCTCCTCTCTGCTGATTGTCTTTCCCTTATCATATGTCTCTAAAAGCATGTTTCCAATCCGTTCATTCCATTGGCATTTCTCCATGACTTTTCTCAGAAAATAATAGAAATCTGCCATCTGTATATCCTCCCGGAAATGTTCAAAATTTGTCGTTGCCACTCCCCGATATGTCATGAGCACATTATGGTAATTATAATCCCCATGGATCCACGTGTGTTCTGTCTTACTTTTTTGTCTGAGCGTTTCATAATGATCTGTCTCCAGTTTTCTGACAACCGCTTCACCGAGTGCATGCTGCTCTTCAAATTCTTTTAAGTACAACAGCTCAAATTCACCTTTTCCGACTTTGTTTCGGATAAAGGTCCGAACCTTCCGCAGTTCCCTGTTATGTCTCTGATACTCCTCTTTCAGATCATGCTCTCTTACAACCGTTCCTTCCTCCAGAACATCCGCTCCAGCCATCAGGTTGTGAAGATATGCTAAATTAGCAGTGGCACTGCAAAGTTCCTCCTCATTTCTGACATCACACTCTCTGCCCCATACCAGCGTTTCAATATATATTTTGTCTGGTCCGGAGCGCTTGTCACATATTCTCCCTCTTTGTTTGGAACAATCGTATCCACCAGTCCATACCCTTTTTCCTCGAGCTGGTGACACAGTTTATATAAAAGAGGCACTCGTTTCTCTGAGAAAGTAAGTTCTTTCAGTAAGAGCATGCCTCTGTCTGTATCGCATAAAATGGCACCTCTTGTCTTTCGGGTGCCTTTTACTTCTATATGATACTGTTCCAATACATCTGTTTCAAAATCCTTCATAACTGCCCCCTATAATCATTTTTCCGCCACTGCCTTTTGCAGTAACTTTGATTTTCTCTCTAGCCTATGATTTTTTGGACAGAAGTATGATTCTTTTTCTGAAATTTATGCAACAAATTTTGTGATTGTTTCAATGGCCTGTCTCACCTTGAAAACAGAAGCCTCCGCTAAATATCAAATCGATTTTGCACAAACCGAAGCAGATGCTCTTTATTATTGAACTCCGGATATTCAAGTACAATCCGCAGAAGCTCATTTAACACTTCTCCAATCTGCTTTCCCGGTTTCATACCGATTCCGATCAAGTCCGTTCCGGTCACTGCAAGCTGTTTTAAACTGACACACTCATGGTCTGCCACAATTTCCTCATAACATTTCTGAAGACCACTTAAATTTTCCAGTTCTTCTTCCCGTCGGTACATGCTGTGCGCCAAAATATCTGCTCTTTTTACGAGAAGATACATAGGAAACAGTTCCGCACTGATCTTGCTCATTGCCTTTCTGACATTCTTTTTCTCTGCCGGCATCCGGTAATCATGCCAGCGGACAAGTTTTGTCACCTTATGGATCGTATCATTGTCAAATTTTAACCGGCGAAGGATTTCTTTCGCTTTCTGCTCTCCCCTGATGTCATGTCCTTTAAAATGAGCCGTTCCATCTGCATCCACTGTCTTCATCTCCGGCTTTGCGACATCATGGAGCAGCATCGTAAGACGCAGCACCTTGTCCGGCGGCACATTGCAGACTGCCTGAACCGTATGCTCACCCACATCGTACCTGTGGTATTTTGTCTCCTGACCGGTCCGCATCATCTCATCAAACTCCGGCAAGATGACTGCGGTGACCCCCAGATGATATGCTTCCCTGATCAACTCCGGCGAATCTGACACAAGAAGTTTTACCAGCTCTGTCTGAATCCGCTCAGCGCTGATCTTCTCCAACGTCGGGGCAAGTTCTGTCATTGCCTCCTTCGTCTCTTTTTCCAGAGAAAATCCAAGCTGCGCAGCAAAACGCACTCCGCGCATAATGCGGAGCGCAATCTTCTCCAAACCGTTCTCTGGCATTTCCCACACAGCGGATTATCTTTCGCTTCAAATCATCCATTCCGCCAAAAATATCGACGATCCCTTCTGTATCATTGTATGCCATTGCATTGATCGTGAAGTCCCTGCGGAGCAAATCTTCCCTTAAATTTCTTGTGAAGATCACTTCCGTCGGGTGTCTGCTGTCTTCATATTTCCCGTCAATCCGGTATGTCGTCACCTCAAATCCTTCTTTTCCGAGAAGGACAGTCACTGTCCCGTGCTCAATCCCGGTATCGACAGTTCTTGCAAATAGTTTCTTTGTCTCATCCGGGGATGCTGAAGTTGTGATATCCCAGTCTCCCGGCTCTCTTCCAAGCAGCGAATCTCTGACACATCCACCTACCGCATATGCCTCATATCCATGCTCCTGCAATGTCTGTATGATCGTATTTACTTTTTCCGGCAACTGTATCTTCATGATCTATCCCCCTGACTTCCCATGTACGGTCTAAAGTATTTATCTTCCATACATCGGTACAGTAAAAATTAGTATGCTTTTCCCCAGTAAACCATATGCTTTGCAGGTTTGCCGCAGTGTACACAGGTTCCGGTGATCTCTTCCTGCTCAAATGGGATACAGCGTGAAGTCACCCCTGCCTCTTCCTTCAGAGCATCCTCACATTCCTGACATCCACACCACATTGCTTTAATAAATCCCGGCTTCTCATCTGCCAGTTTCTTAAACTCTTCCATGCTGGAAGCAGTATATGTGTGTGCATCTCTATGCTCTCTTGCTCTCTCAAGCATCTCTTTCTGCATAGTATCCAGTACTTCTGCTACCTTCGTTTCTAACTCTTCGAATGGAACTATGATCTTCTCTCTTGTATCTCTTCTTACAACTACTGCATGTCCTGCCTCAATATCCTTTGGTCCTAATTCAATCCGAACCGGAATTCCTCGCATCTCCTGCTCAGAAAATTTCCATCCCGGACTCTTGTCGGAATCATCCACTTTGACACTCAGTCCTGCTTTTTTCAGCACTTCTTTCACTTCATATGCCTTGTCAAGCACACCGTCCTTTTTCTGTTGGATCGGGATGACCATCACCTGAACCGGTGCGATTCTTGGAGGAAGTACAAGACCACTGTTGTCTCCGTGCACCATGATGATAGCTCCGATCATACGAGTTGTCATTCCCCAGGATGTCTGGTGTACATACTGTAATTTATTTTCTTTATCTGTATATTGAATTCCGAATGCCTTTGCAAATCCATCTCCGAAGTTGTGACTTGTTCCTGACTGAAGTGCCTTTCCATCGTGCATCAAAGACTCGATCGTGTAAGTTGCCTCTGCCCCTGCAAATTTCTCCTTGTCTGTCTTTCTTCCCTTGATCACCGGGATCGCAAGTACTTCTTCACAGAAATCCGCATAGACATTTAACATCATAATTGTTCTTTCTTCTGCCTCTTCTGCTGTCGCGTGTGCTGTGTGACCTTCCTGCCATAAGAATTCTCTGGAACGAAGGAATGGTCTTGTTGTCTTCTCCCAACGCACAACCGAACACCATTGATTGTACACTTTCGGAAGATCTCTGTGTGACTGGATATCCTTTGCATAAAAATCACAGAATAATGTTTCTGAAGTCGGTCTCACACAAAGTCTTTCCTGAAGCGGCTCAAGTCCTCCGTGTGTCACCCACGCAACTTCCGGTGCAAACCCTTCCACATGATCCTTTTCTTTCTGCAGAAGACTCTCCGGAATAAACATCGGAAGGTATACATTCTCTACACCTGTCTCCTTAAATCTGCGGTCCAATTCATGCTGGATATTCTCCCAGATTGCATATCCTGCAGGTTTGATCACCATACACCCTTTTACACTTGTGTAATCGATCAGCTCCGCTTTCTTTACCACATCCGTGTACCATTGTGCAAAATCATCTTCCATGGAAGTGATCGCTTCTACGAGTTTTTTGTCTTTCGCCATACTTTTCTTCTCCTTTTCTTTGTTCCATGCAAAGCACATCCCACTAATAGACTGCGCTCTTTTTTCGTGCATGGATCTTTGCTTTTCTATATATTTGATCGGGAATGAAAAAAGAGCCTTTCAATCCCTCTGCAAGGGACCGAAATGCTCGGCGGTACCACCCTTATTAATCATAACCGGCTCCGGCTACTGCCATCTCCAGCTAAAATTCTCTCTGTCCTCTTTAACGCAGATGTACGCTGTGCTTTCACACAGAAGCTCCAAGGCAGGTTCAATACATCTTCTGCAAGAATCTCTCACCATCCGATTCTCTCTCTGTGGCATATCCTATATTTACTAATCCTCTTCCTCGCTCTTGTTTCGTAAGCTCATTTTAAGAGAATTTCCTCCCTTTGTCAAGAAGTCCCTTCTCCTTTTTGCAGTAGCTCCCGGACGATCTCTTTCCCCG
>ENA-OQIC01001001-OQIC01001001.1-human-gut-metagenome-genome-assembly--contig:-NODE-1001-length-10761-cov-2.679801_pt1 | contig 10761 bp, 9 predicted proteins | sample MGYA00242572_ERZ504736 | MGnify/ENA primary metagenome ERZ504736 (study PRJEB26092, sample SAMD00036201) | human gut metagenome | host: Homo sapiens | study: EMG produced TPA metagenomics assembly of... | reverse complement strand
AAAAACGAACAGACTGAGCATTATTACTGTTCTCGCCAACTTCTACAAAATTAGAAGTAGTCACTGAGAAATAGTAAGTTTGGTTATTATATTCAACCTCAATATATGTTAACTCCGCTCCTACTTTAGCTAAATCAGAAGATAATTTATCAGTATTTCCGTAGTTATCATAACAAATTTTAGCCTGTGCTTCGTCAAATTTAGCCTGAGCAGCTTTTTTAGCATCTGCCGTTTTTCCTTTTGCAGCTGTAAGTTCAGTATATTCAACTCTAAGTGTCTGGATTTTTTTTTCTAATGCAGCACGGTCAGAAGCAATCGAAGATAATTTCGACAATTGCTCTTTTCTCTCCGTCTGTTGTGCTATATATTGATTCTTCTCTACAGCAATCTTTTCAGCAGCTTTCTGAGCAGAAACCACACCTGCTTTTAAAGCGATTTCATCGGCAGTAGCGTTGATTAATTGTCCATTCAAGCTAATTAACTTATCACTTGCATCGGAATAATTCCACCAAAGAGTATTGTTAATCCACTGATCCTGATTAGTAATAATAGCCATTTCCGCATCTTTCTGATCTCTTTGAGCCTTTGCTATATCACGAGCTGCCTCAGCTTGGATTACAGTTAATTTAGCAGCCCATTTTGCTTTATCAGCTTCAGTTTTCGCATCTTGATAAGCAGCTTCTGCTTCCTTCAATTTAGCTTCTGCATTTGCTCTAATCGTTTCAGCCTCTGCCTGCGCATTAGCCAATGCAGCAGCACCCTTCAGTTGTTCAGCTTTTGCATTACGTACAGCTTCTACCGATGCCGATTCGTCATTGTCTACGCAAGCCCCCAGTGACAAAGCACCCAGAAGCACTGCTACCATCATGAGTTTCTTTTTCATAATCTCAATTTTTTAGTGTTAATAATATAAGTAATTCAATATTAGTGTAATACCTTAATTCTTCTCTGTTCTATCAAAATTGGCTATATTTGCAACTGCCAATGGTTAACATACTTTTTAAAGATCCCTTTAATAATTGGTATATTTAATTGTTCGAAGCAAATGTAGATATTATAATTATACTAAGCAAGAGTTAAGAGAAAAAAAAATTCTAATTTTTCAATAAGGTTGAATCTTAACGGGATTTTATCATACAAGCCACATTCAAACTTCTTCTTCATGCGCCTTCAACACGCCCCCCCAAAAACACTTACGCGAATATAATCGTAAAAAAGCCCCCGGATAAAAAGAAAAAGAAACACAACTGCATTTACATATAATAAGGTATACCATATATATATATCAGGCAGCTCCATCCTCCCATCTTCCACCTGCCTTTTTCTCAGTTCCATCTACTCTAATCTACTAACGTAGAAGAAAATGCTGATACAACTTGTTTTTCACGCTCACTTACAGTCTGTCATTTTGTATTTTTAAAATGCGGAGAAGCGCTTTTTTATAGTCCAAAGGGAACAGATAGGATAAAAACGTGTAGATTTTGCGATAGTACAATTCACGCATTTTGTATTTAGAGGATATTTTGATCACAATAAAGGATTGTTGACGGATGTCGTAACAAAATCGAAGTTTGAAGTACCTGAATGATTTCAAAATGCTATTCGCATGCTGCCCGTTTGTGATTGGATTCCAGAAAGAAATACCCTTTTTTTTCATTTCTATTTATTGTTTTTTCAACGACCTGACCTTGCTTTTTTGTCTGAAAGTTAATATCCTGAAAGCAGGAAGTTAACTTCCTCTTTCAGGATATTAACTTTCTCTTGCCAAGAAGTTAGTTCTTTGTTTTTACGATGTTAACTTCCTGTTGCCGACTTCCGGATTTCATGGTATAAACAGGCTCAATATTTGCATTTCGCTTGCCGATCCACTCCTGTTTCACTATTTTTTTGAAAACAGAGAGTTATCCCAAGATCACTTTTTCCCACTTTTTAATATAAATTTCGAGATATTTCTTACATAATAACAATCGGTAAGTATAGATACCGATGCTACTTTCAATGGCTATCCAAATCCCTATTCAGACACCTGTTCTTATAGATATGAACTATTAATGCCCATCATAGCCTTTTCAACCTAAATTATATATTGGTCTAACTTTGTTTATGTCTTGTATTAGTTAACATAGTTATGAAGTACTCTTTCAAATTTCATTATAATATAGGTAAATAATATGTTTTCACACAACCTTCAAAACGAAAGATTGTTTCCCAAATATGTAATCCAAATGATCTCTTATGAACCAAAAGCGCAATCAAACCAAAGTCGTAAACGTGTTTACCGTATTTATGGTAATGCTGATATTGTATTTTATCGTGGGACTTTTCACCGTCATCAATCAACAATTCCAGATACCGTTACAAACAGCTATGCTGCCCCACGATGGTAATATCACCAATGCATTGGTGACAATGCTGAATTTTTCATGGTTTCTTGCTATCCCCTATCCGAAGGATTCGGAACACGATGGCTGGAAAATACGGATACCGAAAAACATCTTATCTTGCCTTACTGATACTTATCGCCGGACTGGCGATCTACGAAGCAGCTGTGCTTTTCCATATATATACGCCCATGCAGGTCTCCATCATCGGAAATCACATTTCTGTCGGCTTTTTCATTTTTCTGATCGGCTCTTTTGTGATCGGTGTAGCCGCAACGATCCTGCAAGTAGTGCTCAATCTATATCTCACAGTTTGCCGGATTGGTAAAACAACAGCCTTGCAGCGACAGATGATCGGCGGAACAAGCAACTCGATAGGTATGGCTATCGCTCCGTTGGTAATCAGTTATCTGATATTTCACGGAACACCTTTGCACGACATCGTGACGAAGCAGTTCATTATTCCACTGATCATATTGATTCTGATCATGCTGATTATTACTATTTTAGTTGGTAAAACACAAATGCCTTCTATCGACAATGTACGCCAAGTACCGGGAGAAAAATTTGATAAAAGCGTATGGTCCTTTAGAAACCTGAAATTAGGGGTATGGGGTATTTTCTTCTATGTAGGCATCGAGGTGGCCGTCGGAGCTAATGTCAATATGTATGCATCCGAACTCGGAGGATCGTTCGCCTCAAACGCTACCCACATGGCTGCCTTATATTGGGGATTGCTGTTATTGGGACGCTTCTTAGGCTCCTTTATCAAGCAGGTCCCTTCCGAAAAGCAACTGGTAATAGCCTCCATCGGCGTACTACTCGTGCTTGCTATGCTGACGGCCAATCCCTGGATATTGACATTGATAGGCTTTTTTCATTCCATCATGTGGCCGGCCATTTTTACATTGGCAACCGACCAACTGGGGAAATATACCACTAAGGCATCCGGAGTGCTGACAATGGGAGTCATCGGCGGAGGTATTATCCCTCTTTTACAAGGAATCTTTGCCGATGTGATGGGTGGCAACTGGCTTTGGACATGGCTGTTGGTCATCGCCGGGGAAGCTTACATTTTGTATTATGGCCTAAATGGATACAAACAACATTAAACTCTATGATAAACTTCATCAAACGGTACTCTGCCCCGTTCACCCCAGATTCCTTTGTTTCCATCCCGTATTCCACAGGCGATCACCATGTTCACTTCGGCCCCATGAGGCAACTTCAATAGTTTCTTCATTTGTTTGCTGTCAAAGCCCTCCAAAGGACAGGTATCATATCCTTCGTTTGCCATGGCAATCATAAATGTCTGGGCAGCCAGTGCACAAGATTTGTGGACGACAACACGCATATCACTTTCGGAAACTTCACGCACAATGGGGCGGAAAAGGCCGATAGCCTTAGCCAATACAGATCTCAGGAGTCCCAGTATCCTAAAAAAGCGGGCATACAGAAACGGCATTAGCTTTCCATAATAGAGCTCTCTGTCTTTAATACGTTTTTCCTGACGTTCTTTGGGACTGTTTCGTCTCACGTTTCCTCTTTCAAAATCAAGCACGAACTTTGCCCGGCTCCGGTATAAATCCTGACGCGTAACAAAAACAACAACCTCCGAAGCCGTTGAAGTTGCGGTCTGATCAAGGCAGGCTTTGGATATTTTTGCCAGCAATTCCGGCTGTATGACTTGATAAAACTCCCACAATTGCATATTTGAACTGTTAGGCGCCAATGTTGCCAGTTCCAGACAATGTTTCACTTTCTCAGGTCCAACGGCTTCGTTTTATCAAACACCCGCACGGAACGACGATAATTTAAGACTTCTTCTAAATTCATTTCCTATAATAATCAAAATTACTTTTCGCGACTCAACTGCCGCATTACAACTTCTGCCATTTCTTTTGAACTGAACGGGTTTTGTCCCGTTATCAGGTTACAGTCCACCACTACTTTCGAGGTCATCGGAATCAATGCCTTCTCGTAGTCGGCTCCTCTCTTTTCGAGTGCAGCCTCAAGGTCGAAAGGTACTTCCTTTTTTCTCCCGGCCAAACTTCTTCAAACCAAGAAAAGCCTGTGATCTTTTTATCTTTGATAAGATACTCTCCTCCGGACAGTTTAACATTCAAAAGCCCGCTTACACCATGACAGATGGCCGCTACTGCTTTATCACTCTCATAATGCTTTTCAATAATCGCCTGCAATACAGTATCGTCAGGAAAATCATACATCGCACCATGACCACCTGCCAAATAAACACAGTCAAATAGCTGTCCGGAAACTTCGGCTAAACTTTTTGCATGCTGCAATTCACGCCTGAATTCAAGATCATCCCAATAATCCTTAGAAAGTTTGTCCAACATCATCGGTTTTAGACTCTCCGGATCAACAGGAACATTGCCGCCCTTGGGGCTTGCGACGGTTATTTCATACCCTGCCTCTTCGGCACAATGATAGATATGGGTCAACTCACTGAGCCATAACCCTGTTTGCAGGTTACCATCGGCATACATATCGGTTCCGGTTACAACAATCAGCATCTTTAAAGCATCCATAATATATTATTTTAAGTGACGTGATATAGAAACGTACCTACAACCGACTTGTTATCTTGCTAACCGGAGTTTTAACTTTTTTTCAGTGGCTACGGTCATCCCTATTTTCAGTACACCGGACACATCATCAGAGAACTTCAAGCTGCCGCTTCGCACATTCGTATCCTTCCTCATAGAGATCGGTCAGTTTTTGAATATCACGTTCAATGCGGTCCACCACAACAGGCTTCTGAGGACGGATGACAAGGATGTCCCCCTCCTCTTCCATACGCTCTACCATCTCTAACTGTGCATTGTACGCAGCACAACGCCGACTTAACGCTTCCCGCATCTTGGGGTATTTACGATAGACAAAAGGAGGAATACGGATGTCTTTGTTCTCTTTCCGATAACCACGATTCCGGGTGAGGACAACTACATTATTCCGATATCCGTCGTGTATGGCACGTTGCAAAGGAATTGAATCTACAATACCGCCATCCAGCATAGGGATGCCGTCTACATAAGCTATGGGACAAACGAAAGGAAGGCTGCTGGAAGCACGGACGATGTCGATTACACGGTTCTTATCCTTTTTTTCCTCAAAGTAATCGGCTTCCCCGGTCAGGCAATTGGTAGTCACCATCACATATCGTTCGGGCGAATCAAAGTATGCCTGATAATCGTAAGGAAGAATATGTTCGGGAAATTCCGTAAAGAGAAGATCGAAGTCCAGGATATTCCGTTTCTTGAGCAAATGCTTCAATCCGATATAATGGTACTTCTCTAACAAGTCGATGTTACTGTACTTGGCCCGTCCACGCTGGCGAGACATATACGAAAGCCCGTTGCAAGCTCCCGCAGAGACCCCGATTGTATAGGGAAAACGAATATCATGGTCCATCAGATAGTCCAGTACCCCACAGGTAAATACGCCGCGCATACCTCCTCCTTCGAGTACCAGACCGGTTTGATTATCAATTGTCATCTTTCAAAATAATTAGTCGTTAGAATTCAGTAATCAATACGAATCAGCAGTTGTCGGGTTTGAAACTTCAACCTTCTTAGGCCTCCGGATGACCAACAGTGAAGGCAAATCGCGGAACACCTCTTCTTCTTCGGACAGCTTCGTATAAGATAAGTGACTCATCACAAGCAAGCCATCCTTCGCTGCCGAAGTCAGATTGGCAGCACCACTAAAAGGCTGCGTCCGGATCTGAGACGAATATTTTGCCAGGATCGGATCGGTCGATTGCCGGAAAGCTTCATCATCCGTATCAAAAAGGAAGAGATGAACCTGTGCTCCCCCTTCCAACATACTTTCAAGATAAGTCAACAAAAAAGCATCAATCACTCCCCCCAGTACGAAAGAGACGGGGGAGCTGCCGCTATAGCCACGATTGACAAAAACAGCAACCGGACATTTCACCTGCTCCATTACATCGTCTATCTTATCGCGAAACAGAGAGAGCCACAGCACTCCGTTGCTTCCCGCAGTATCCGGCCTGTACTTGCTACCGGCTCCCAACAGAAACATATCGGGACGCTCTTTTCGTGCCAACCGGATCATATCCTGTACCAATTTATCGGTTACCCGGTAACGATTCTCAACGCTAAGTCCCAATTCGGAAGCTTTTTCGTCCACGAGGGAAAAACTATCTCGGGCATACTGTTCTGCATTCAGGGGGTTCAGATCCGTACCCACTGTAAAATGGGCAGCAACGACCTGGGCAGCTTTCATCTTCTTTCCGAACAATAAGAAAAAGATGGAAAGCAGGCTGCGTCCCGACTCCGGCCTGCCAAAACAGAAGACCAGCTTCAGCTTGGCCGACAAGCGTTCTTCACGACGGGCAAAAATCCGCTCGACAAGGTGTAACAACGGAGTCGTCATAAAAGTAGTTACCAATGCCATAATGACGAGGATTACAAAGATAGAAGGCGGAAGTACTCCCATTTCGTATCCGATATTCAGTGCCACCAGTTCCATCAGTCCCCGTGTATTCATCAGCGTACCGATAGTAAAACTGTCTTTCCAGGACTCACCTACCAAACGCGCGGCAACAGCACATCCTCCCAGTTTTCCTGCTACGGCAACCGTAATCAGCAGCAGGCAGACACCCCAAAGCGCCGGACTGTTGATCAATCCGATCTCGGTACGCAATCCTGTAAAGGCAAAGAAAAGAGGAAGGAAAAAGACAAGGGCAATATCTTCTACTTTTCCATCATCACCTTGCGGAATCCGATGCTGGGCGGCATCACCACTCCTGCCATGAAAGCACCGAACAGGGCATGAATACCGATAATCTCGGTAAGCGTGGAAGAAATGATGAGAATCAGCAGAATCAGCGCCACAAATGTTTTGTTAATCACCTCCTGATTGGCATACACCTCTCCCACTTTCTTGAGGAAAGGACGTACCACCATAAACATGATAATGATATAAAGAGCTGTCAGCCCGATGGCGTAAAGGGCACTGGCAAACGTTCCCGCCTTGGCTATGGCGATGACTACAGCCAGCAGACACCAGGCAGTGACGTCATCATTGGCAGCCGAAGCAATGGCCAAAGTTCCCAAAGAAGTCTTTGTCATATTCCGTTCCTGAATGATGCGTGCCAACACCGGAAAAGCGGTTATACTCATTGAGATACCGATGAAGAGGGCAAACGGCAGAAAGGCGGTCTGGGCAGCCGCATACTCTTCATAAATCCAGTAGGATGCCACGATGCCGAGGAAGAACGGAACCAATATACCCGCATGACTGATGACCAATGTTTCGTTTATCTTGTTTTGAGTACGCTAAAGTCTAGTTCCATCCCGATTACGAACATGAAAAGAACCAGTCCGACCTGGCTCAGCAACTCCAGATTGGTAAGAGATTCGGGAGGGAAAAGGGCTTGAAACACATCCGGGAAAAAATAGCCTAACACAGAAGGCCCCAACACAATACCCGCCACAATCTCACCAATCACCCCGGGCTGCCCGATGTGCTTGAACAGAAAGCCGAAAAGCCTTACCATCAGCAGGACAGCAATGATCTGTATCAGCAATATACTCAAGGGATGATGTAAGTTGTCGGTGACAAACTGACAAAACATAGTGAAAGGAGTGTCTTCTGCGACAGTTGACGATGTTACCGCATGGTGTGAAAAACGATCTCCCTCCTCGATAGCCATGTAAATAAGCGCCCCGAAAAGGAGCAACATAACCGCATAAATAAGATAATTCTTTTTGGCTCTCTGCATACAAGCATATTTTTTTGTGAAGTGTGTCTATGCAAAGATAAAACAAACCAAAATAAAAAATAGTTTTAGAGTAAGTTTAAATCTATTCGAAATGATATTTTCACCACAGAGCAGACAAAGCAGGCGAAGACCGGGATAAAAGCGACTCGTGACGAAACAAAACCATAACCAACTCAAAAGCAACACTATACAAATACAAAAATAGGTTTTAAATCAAAGGTGTTTGGGTTTAAAAGGTAAGCCCCGTTAATTTAAAACCAACGGGGCAGTGCTTCGAAACCTATCAAAAAGAAACCTTAAACTTGCCTTATAAAGACCAAAAGGTATCGCTTTTCATTCTCCTGTTTGCAAATACATTTTCAAATATCGATTTTCAGTGAGCCCTGTAAAGGAATCCATTTGTTTCCGTCACCTGCTCCAAGTCGGAAGCCGATATTGTGAAATCACTTCCCGACCGTATCCTTTCCAGTACCAGATTTCCGACTCTCCGGGCATCTTCTTCCGAAGCAAACCCTTTCCGTCCGGGAAGTGAAGGTATGTATGGCTGGCAGATCACTACCCGGTCGCCACAAAGAATCCGGTAACCATATCCGCCTTCATTCTCCGTTTCAATTATTTGGAGACTATACCTACAAGCCTCATGCCGATGGTATAAGAAGAAGGATATCAGCATGCAGATAGCGAGAGTCAGCCAAAGTATGCTCTTATTCTTCTTCATATTCATAAGGCTTCAACTCCCAAGTGTCATCAAAGTATGAACTCGATCCACTGCCGCCTGTCGCAATGATCCCCCGGGTTCCGGTAGAAAAACAGACAGCATGGATGCGTGTACTGCCTTCAAACGCTGTCAGGTCGTCTCCTTCCCAAAGATCGGTTTCAGGATCATAGATCCAATAGTTCGAATAATAACTTCCTCCGGCAGTAGAGCCCAAAGTCAGATACGCTTTTCCATCGATCACAAAACTGACTCCGTAAGAACGGACAATAGAAGTATAATCGTCATCATAATCATCGTCGCTGGTATTGGCAATATCTCTCAATTGTGTCCACGGCGTGGCGGCAGAAGGATCGAAACGCCAAAAGTCCGACACATCGGAATTGTTGTTCTGTCCTCCACAGACATAGGCTTTTCCATTGATCACAAAGGCTGTGGCTCCCTGACGCTTTTGTCCACCGAAACCATTCACGATAGTCCATTGCGAACCGGCTGCCGCAGTAGGATCGAATCGATAAAAGTCCTTCAAATAGTTATCATTGTAACCGGTACCTACATAGCCATAATTATCAATGCCAAACCCAAGGGCATAATAACGGGCTCCCCCTTTGAAGTCATCCATTTGCCGCCAGGTATTTGTCTCCGGATCGTACTCCCACGTATCGGCCAGATACTTCTGATCGGGATTGTAACCGGTAGTGATGTACCCTTTATTCCCCACCGGGAAACCTGTAGCGGCATTCCGAACCGTACCGGGCATATCGGCACGTTGCGTCCACCAGTCATTGTCGATGTCATACTCCCAGGTATCGGCCAGACGGGTTGTTTTCCCGTTGTAACCTCCACAGATATATCCTTTGTTGCCAATGGTGAAACCGGCAGCATCGGTCCGTGCCACCCCGTCGAAGTCCGAACGGCGGTACCAGACTCCTGCCGTATAGGAAGCATCTTCCGTACAGGCGCACAAGCAAAAAAGTATGGCACAGAGCACCAAAGCTCCGGCCCCCGACCTATTCGTTACTGTTTTTTCTATTCCAGTCATTCTTTTATTCTGTTTTTTAATCGTTAATTACTGACCGCAAATGTAGGCGACATCGGTAAGCGCCAAAAAAAGGATCGACTAACAGGCACATTCTCTCTACCAACGAAAATGAAGTCGATAAATCGTTCCGATTAGTCGATCCTTTTTTACAGGGAAAATAAATCGTCTTCTTTTGCGGCAAATGATCCGATTCATGAAACGAAAAAACTTATCCTTGTTTTTTATCACTCTTTTTATATCACTCCTCGCCTCTTGTCGTGACGAACTGTCGACGGCGGGAGGCAAATGGGTGGAAAGCTCCCTGCGAACCATACAAACCGATACCTGTACCGTACGCCTCAGCACTATCCTGAGTGACTCTCTTGCCACATCGGGTGACACTGTCTGCCAGATAGGAACCATTGACGATCCCGTCTGGGGAAAGATAAAGGCGGCTTTCTATGCCGAATATGACGTACCGACAGTTTCATTCAGTGAAAATGCCGACTACAGATTCGACTCCATTACCATCCGGTTCTATTCATCGGGTAACTATCTGGGAGATACCCTGAGTCCGCAACGTATCTCACTGCACAGTCTATCGGAGAATCTGTCTTTGGACGAAGGTTATCTGTACACTACTTCGAAGGTGTCCTATCACTCCACTCCCCTGGCTTCCTTTACTTTCACCCCCACCCCGGGCGAAACAATCCGGAACATGAAATCCGCCTCCCCGACGAATGGGGAGTCGAGTGGTTCGAACATTTTCAGGCCGGTTCACGTGAGATGGAGTCGCAAGAGTACTTCCGCGACTATTTCAAAGGTATCGCGTTTATTCCCGAAGAAGGGGGAAATTGTGTCAACGGTTTCA
>ENA-OQIC01001000-OQIC01001000.1-human-gut-metagenome-genome-assembly--contig:-NODE-1000-length-10768-cov-2.807349_pt1 | contig 10768 bp, 9 predicted proteins | sample MGYA00242572_ERZ504736 | MGnify/ENA primary metagenome ERZ504736 (study PRJEB26092, sample SAMD00036201) | human gut metagenome | host: Homo sapiens | study: EMG produced TPA metagenomics assembly of... | reverse complement strand
TCTCGATTTTTAGCCATATCATTTAATATAGTTAAATAACGTTTTTTTACTTTCTGTGCATACTTCATAATCATTCACCTCCTACCTAATACATCACTCTTTATCCTGAGTTTGTCAATATATAAAAACAGAGATAAAAGATAAATTTAAAACTTATCTTTTATCTCTGTTTTTCTTAACTTAATGACATTGCAGCCCAATTGGACGAGTGTCTGAGCTTCAAAGACTTTTGTCTTAGACAAAACTCCAGAGCGAGTTTTCGTAGGAAATTGGGCGAATCAGCGATTTGTTCAAAATGTGAGCAAAATTCCACCGCTGCGTTTTCGGTTGCTTATTTATTTTTTATCATATACTCGAAATCTACAGTTGGCCAACACACAAATTAAAATTCACACAACACTATTTCTTTTCGTCTCAATGTTTCCTGCACATCGATGACTTTCTGATTCTTACTTCCCTTCCAATGAAGTTTTCCATCAAATTCTTCCTGTACAAAAGGTCCATCTACGATCACATCGCAATATTTCACAACATCCAGTGTCTTGATCTCATCCCAGCAGAATCCTGTATACAGCCAGATTGTCTTATTTGGAAATGTTTCTTTGATCTCTTTTGCCAGAACTGCAACTTCTACATGATTTGCAGGGTGAAGTGGATCTCCTCCGCTGAATGTGACACCTGAGATATAGTCTGGTTTGATCGCTTCAAATAATTCTTCTTTTGCTGCATCATCAAATGGAATTCCCCCTTCGATATCCCATGTGACTGGATTGTGGCAGCCTTTGCATTTGTGGGTGCATCCTGCAACCCATAGGACGGCTCGCAGACCGTCCCCATTTAGCATATCATCTTTCGTAATATTATGGTAACGCATTTTACATGGATTTCCTTTCCGCAATTTCTGCCATTTTGGCATCGTTAAGTCTTGTATCTCCTTTAACTCTGGAATAAGAGAGATATCCGTTCATACGGTCGATCTTTGTGAGATTTTTACTTCCACATACCGGACACACATCCATCTCTAATTCTTCGTGTCCACAGTCGTCACAGTATGCTAAAGACAGGTTGACTCCTTCATAGAATCCTTTATCCATCGCTCTTCTTACTAATGTCTTCACTGCTTCTTTGTTATAGTTGATCGGATATTTTACATACTGGATCTTTCCACCATTGCATAATTCCCAGAAACGTCCTTCAAGATCTTGTTTCTCGATCGGTGTGATGTCTTCTGTGACATGGCAGTGGAAGGAATTGCTCACGTATTCTCTGTCAGATACATTTTCAATAACACCGTATTTCTTACGGAACTGTTTTACCTGAAGACCGCATAAGTTTTCTGCTGGTGTTCCATAGATCGCATATAGATTTCCGTCTTCCTTCTTAAATTCTTCTACTTGTTCATTAATATAGCGCAATGTTTCTAATGCAAACTCACCATCTTCTGCCAGAGACTTATGGTTGTATAACTGCTGTAATTCATTCAACGCTGTGATCCCAAAGGAAGCTGTTGCACTCTTTAAGATTGGTTTGATCTTATCATGAATCCCTAAATGTCCACCTAAGAATCCCCCTTCACAATATGCCAACGGATTCGTAGAGGCTTTCATTTCTCCTAAATATTCATAAGTTCTGATATGTAATTCACGGATCAGGTTCAGATAATAATCTAATACTTCATGGAAATCTTTACCTTCCTGTTTTGATTTTGCATAGATCATTGGCAAATGAAGGCTGACTGCGCCGATGTTAAATCTTCCGACAAAAATCGGCTCATCTTTTTCATCTGCCGGCTTCATACCGCCTTCTTTATACCATGGAGATAAGAAAGCACGGCATCCCATCGGACTGATGATCTTTCCGTATTTCTTGTACATGCTTGCGATATATCCCTCTCCTGTTAAAGATAACCAGTCTGGATACATGGTCTGTCTGGAACAGCGGATTCCTGCTTCAAATACATCTTCCAGCTCGCATCCCGGTCCATGAAGATTCTTGTCATATAAGAATACAAGTTTTGGGAATAACACAGGCTTCTTGTGTCCTTCTTTTCCCTGTCCTCTTCTTCTAACGTCTAACATGGAGATCGTTGCCATCTTGGCAAATCTTCCAGTTCCTGTTCCTGCTGTCATTGTGATAAATGGATAATCTCCGCGGCTTGATGATACACTGTTAAATTTGTACTCTAATCCCTGGAATCCTTGTTCAAATTCACGTTTAACATCTTTCATCGCTTCTTCTTCTGCACGTTCTCTGGATAATCCTAGTCCTTCGTATCGTTCGATTCCTGCTTCATAGGATTTCTCGGCATATGGCTCTAAGATCAGTTCGATATTCGGTACCGTAAATCCACCATACTGCTGGCTTGCGGCACTTAATACGATATCTCCGATCACATCAAAGGCAACATCTAATGTCTTTGGTTCGTTGTACCAGAGATTTCCCATCTCAAATCCGCCTTTTAACACTTCCTGTACATTAAACAGACAGCAGTTCATCGTATCACGGCGGGCAGACATATCGTGAATATAAATATATCCGTCACGGCATGCCTGTATTTCTTCCGTTGTCATGAAAAATTTCTGATAGAGTTCTTTATTTAATTCATTAAAGATCAGGCTTCGTTTGGTAGAAACCAGTGCACTGTCTGTGTTGCTGTTTCCTTATCCCAATGTACATGATAGACTGGCTCTTCTTGTATACTTCGTCTAACATCTGTACAAAATCCTGCTTATAGTTACGGTAATCTCTGTAGCTCTTTGCTACCAGTGGATTTGTCTGTTCTAATGCACCTTCGACCACATTATGCATATCTGAGATCGTAACTTCCTTCTTGCGCATCTGCTCCACTTTTTCCGTGACAAAGTTGCAGATAAAATCAAGTTCTTCCTCTGTAAATGTTACCAGTGCACGATATGCTGATTTATTCACTGCCACTACGACTTTTTGTACATTAAATTCTTCTTTTGTTCCGTCTTTTTTAATTACCTTGATCATAATTCTCCCTTCTCTATCAGATTCTCTCATCTTTCACTCGTTATATTGTATACTAGATGTAGTATTTTATTTTTCTTTTACACACTAGATAGTGTAGCTTTTCAAGTTTAACACCGCTATCTGGTAAAGTCAATGTTAACTTTTTATCTCTTTCCCTTTATCTGTAAATCCTTCCAAGAGTAAGATTCTTACTATCCTTTATTTCCAGTTTTTTTGACAGATATTCTCCGAATGAGATCGACAATTTGTCTTCTTTTTTAAAAATATCAGAAAGATTGCGATCTGTTTTTAATACATAAACAGACTTCGCGATCTGAGGTTCATTTATTAATTCTTTTATGATCTTTTCATCTTTTTTTCCATTTGCAAAAAGCACGACTTTTAGATGTCCAAAATTTAACTGCTGACTTTTATATTGTTTCCATTTCTTATTTGCATCTTTTAAGGACGTTGCCAAAAATGTCACCGACCTTGATGGTATTTTTGTTCCAGAATCACTCTGTGCCTTGTCGAAATCCGCATACGAATAACGAACCAATACTTTCTTTTCATTGAGCCGTTCAAATCCCATCGCCAACACAAACCTATGATCTTCCACATCTTGTTGTTTGCTGCATCCTTGTATGCAAAATGCAATTAGCAGCACCAAAAGATACCCTCTATATTTTTTCATCTTTCTGTTCCTTTCTCCACATCAGAAATAAAATAAGTGGAAAAAACAATCCGATCACCAGATTCCCATAGATAAAAACAAAAAAATACCGTCTGATCCATGTTGCAAATGTTGTCATGATCCATGGACTTATAACGTAAATTCCACCATATGACAAACTCAATCCCACGATCCTTCCTTTTGAAAATGCATGTTTGATACTTTCATTTCCATAAAATAAGTAACCGCTGAATACACAAAAGACACCTACGATCCAAAATGCGATCAAAAAAAGATCCAGTCTTGCCATGATTCCTCCTGGCATTGCCACTCCCTGTGCCATAGACATCACAGGTTCTGGATCGACCATCGTAAGCTTCTTTCCAAGGGAACCTACAGTACTTGCAAACACCCCAAGAAAAAGGATCATCAAACCTGCAAATGATCGCATCCTGATCGGTCCATCTTTCATATCTCCACGGTAAAACCACACGAACTCGATCGGATGCATCAGCGCAAATACAAGAATACTTCCATTGAGCATCTCTCTGCCACACCAACTCCTGACTGCTAACTCATCCCATGAAAGATTTGCCATACTCAAGATCAGTACGAAGATCAGCGGTAGCAATACAAACCAAAAAATTCCTTCCATTACTCTGCCTCTTTTTGTTAAACCTCCCTGATTCATCAGATAAGCCAGAAGAAGCAATGGAAATCCAATAAAAAATGTTGATTTGTCTGGGAGAAGATATTTTTTTGTAAGATACAAAATACATAAATAAAAAAAAGCTCCATTCAGCAAAAATCTCACATAATAAATGATGGCTGCAAAACGATATCTTTTTAGTACATTTTCAATAGAAACCCCTCTTGCTGCATGATCTACGATCCACAAATAAATTCCTGCCATCACACTTGCCATGACCACCACAACAATTCCTGAATGATATGATTTTTGTAGTGCGATCTGTGGAAGAAACATTGCAGCTGCCGAAAATATTTCAAGGATCATGATCCGATTCCCCTGTCTTGCCGTGATCATCTGCGAATTATTTTTCATCCTCGTCCTCCTTCTGCCTTACCCTCGCCCCTTCTTTTGTGAATTCTGGACGGTATTTCATCCGCTTTAGTGGATAACGAACCATAAAATCCTGAAATGCTGTGGATAATCTTCCTCTTTCTTCAACCATTGGATGTGCATATGGAACTCCATAATTTTCCAGATAAAATAAATGGATAAATATCGCAAGGAATCCTAAAAAGAATCCATATAATCCCCAAAAGGCACACAGAATGATCAGAAAAACTTCATCAGACGAAACGCACTGGTGAATAACTCATTCGGAATCGAAAATGTAGCGATCGCAGTCAATGCCACCACGATCACTACGATCGTACTGACAAGATGTGCATCAACTGCTGCCTGTCCAACGATCAGACCGCCAACAACACCCATCGTTCCTCCGAGCTGTCCCGGAAGTCTGATCCCTGCTTCTCTTAATAACTCAAACGATAATTCCATCAGCAGTACCTCCACGATCACCGGAAATGGAACTCCTTCTCTCGCCGAGATCAACGCCAGCAAAAAAGGCGTTGGCAACACCTCCGGATGAAATCCTGCAATTGCCACATAAAATCCAGGAAGCCCTATGGAAATGATCGCTGCCACATACCGTAAGATTCTTACGAATGTCGTAATTTCCCAACGATTATAATAATCATCACTTGCCTGAAAGAACACATTGAATGTTACGGGCAACAATAAAACCATTGGCGAATTATCAAGAACAACTGCAATCCGGCCCTCCATGATACTACTCGCAACCTTATCCGGCCGCTGCGTCAGCTGATATAACGGAAATGGAGTTTTACTGTCTTTTTCCAGATATTGCTGTAACATTCCATTATCAAAAATTCCATCGACACAAATCTTATCCATCTGTTTCTGAATTTTATTTAAAATGTCCTTCTGTACCAGATCCTCAATATACATCAATGCATAATCCGTTTTACTTCTCGTTCCAATCTGCTTCTGGATCACTTTTAACCTCGTATCCCGTATCCTTCTACGGATCAATGCCGTATTCATCCTCAGACTCTCCGTAAAACTATCCTTGGGACCAACGATCGCCACTTCCTGATCCGCATTCTGTACCCCTCTTGTCGGGAATGATTTGCTGGAAAATAAAATGGCTCTTGCTTCTCCATCCAGAAATAAGACTGTGTTGCCAGATAAAATTGCCGTCATGGCATCTTCCATTGTATCGATCCATTTCCAGTCTGCAGATTCAATGACATATTGGTTAATTGCAGTTCTTTCCTGTGGGAAGGAATCTTGAAGTAACGGTCTTATGACAGATTCCTGAAGCATTTCTGTATTTACTAAACCGTCCATGTATACAATATATATGCTGATTTCGTGATCGATTCCGATTTTGAATTGTTTTTGTACCAGGTCATTGCAGTCTTGCATGACTTTGGTTGTGTATTTTATGTTTTGTTGGATGTGTGGGGAGATGGTGCCTTTTAGGTTGTGAGTTCTTGTGTGGAAGTGGTCCATGGGGTTTTTTCCTCTTTTCTTTTTTGGATAGTATGTGGGATTTTGGCAGGTTATATACTTACGATATTGGTTTGCAATATTTTATATGGAATAAAATGTAAAAAATAGTTATTGTAAATATATGGTTTTTCTGGTAATATAAGAAACATAAGTCGATTTATAAAAACATAGTACATTTCAACAAAAAATCAAACAAGCAATTCTTAAAATTCAAACACTGTAACTACAGTCATGTATAATATTGCAGTTCTACAATTAAGAATTTCAGTTCAGAATTGAAGAATTTATGCACACAGGAGGATAACCTATGGCAGAAAAGCTAAAGAATAAAGTTACCGATGGTTTTCAAAAAGATCATCTACGGAGAACTCCCACCTTGTATCCATGTAGGTATCTTAAATTTCAACCAGATGATAAGCCCAAATTATTACCATAAATTCTGTCTCATGGATGAGAAAACGAAGGAGATATATAGTAGAAAATTTCAATTTCATATGTTAGAATTAAAGAAATTAAAGTATGCAAAAGAGAAACAACAAAGAAAGCCATTATATCAATGGGCAAAACTGATAGCTGCACAAACATGGGAAGAACTAGAGCAGGAATCAAAAGGTAATAAATACATGGAAAGGGCGCTGGAAGAGATGATAAAAATCAGTCAGGATGAAATAGAAAGATACCTATATCTACGAGAAGAAATGGCAGAAAGCGATAGAGTCAGTCAGATGCAAAGTGCAAAAAGGATTGGACGTAAGGAAGGAAAAAAAGAGGGAGAAATACTAAAATTAATAGCCAATAACGTATAACATACACACCGTGGTGGTTTGAATAGCCGTCCGTGTATATGAGAAAAACAAAATAATAATATAAAGGATCCAGAACCATTGAAATTTTGCCGTTATTTTGACAGGTTCGCAGCAAGCTTGGTGTGCTGCCTGAGCGAAGCGAGACAAGGAAAGCTTGCGGATAAGCGACCTGTCAAAATGATGTGCATAAATTTCCTGGTCTGGATCCTTTATTATTTTGTTTTCTCATATACACTCCCCACGACTACCATTCAAACTACAAATTACAATTTACATCTTCCAATTAGCCGCCTCCACCTGCAATTCCACCATATGTCGATAAATCCCATCACAAGCTTTCAATTCATCCGGCGTTCCGTTTTCAGCAACAACCCCGTCTTTCAACACAACAATCTTATCAGCGCCATCCACAGTTCTCATTCGATGTGCAATAATTAATACAGTCTTATCCTTGATTAATTTTGATAATGCTTCCTGTATCAATGATTCATTATCTACATCCAAAGATGCCGTCGCTTCGTCCATCAGGATGATTGGTGCATCTTTTTAAGAATGCTCGTGCTATCGAGATTCTCTGGCGTTCTCCGCCGGATAGTTCTGAGCCGTTTTCTCCGATCATGGTATCCCATTTCTGTGGCATTTTCTCGATAAAGTCTTCACAGTTTGCTAATTTTGCTGCTGCCATAACTTCTTCGTCTGTTGCATCTTTTCTTCCGATTCGGATGTTTTCCATAATCGTGTTGTTAAATAGTGTTACATCCTGAAATACAATGGAATATAGTGATAATAATATTTCTGGATCGATCTTAGAGATATCCATGCCTCCGACCGTGATCGTTCCTTTGTTGATATCCCAGAATCTTGCAGCTAATCTTGATACGGTTGTTTTTCCACTTCCGGATGGTCCGATCAGTGCGGTTACTTCGCCTTGTTTTGCGGTGAAGCTTACGTCTTTTAAGATCTGTTCATTTCCATCGTAAGAAAATCCTACGTGATCAAAGTTGATGTCATATCCCTGATTGCTTAGTGTTTTATTTCCATCCTGTTCTTCGTGGCTTAAGATTTCATCCATTCGTTTGCACTGTGTGTCTGTGGAAATGATCGCGGATAAATTCTCTAATGCTACCTGGAATGGATCGTACATTCTTGATACGACCAGCAGATACATGAAGAATGTTAATGCATCGATTTCTCCTTTTGCAAATAAGATTCCTCCGACTAAGGTTGTCGTTCCGATTCCTACTTTTAAGATCAGCTGTGACAGGCATACGAACATTGCGTTGATCGCTTCGGATACTACGGCGTGTTTTTCAACAGCCTGAATCTTTTTGTTTAAGCCTTCCATATAGGTATTTGTTGCGTTGTATGATTTTAAATCTCTAACGGTTTCCAGCCCTTCCTGAATTCCATCCTGCATTCCAGTTTGTATTTCATTGCATTTTCATTTAATCGGTGTGAAATTGGTCTTGCACCGAATACAACAAAAAATGCAACTGGTAATACCCATACAGCTGCCAATGTCATTTTTACATTGAAAAAGAATAAACAGATCGTTACGATCGTTGTGGAACACATGGAACCGAATAACTGTGGGAAAAAGTGAGAACTTGCTGTTTCCAGCCATGCACAGTCTCCCATGATCGTACTTGTAAGGTCTGCAAGGTCCTTTTTACCGAAAAATGATAATGGAATCTTTCTTAATTTCTCTGCCAGTGTACGTCTTCTGACTCCACTTTCCACATAAGTTGCGAGGAATGTTGCGTTGTACTGGAAGTATGTTGTAATAATAATCAACAATATTGAAATAACCATTCCTCCGATATACATTGGCAATTTTGAACTTGGAATTCCACCATTTAAAATATCAGATGCCAGCAGATATAGAAGTCCGACTGGAACCATAAATGCTAAGTTTGCAATTGTTACGATGATGACCGCTTTAATCATATCATTGACACCCTGTTCAGAAAGGGCATATTTATGTTTTAATCTTTCTCTCATAATTATAATACACCCCCTACTTCCAGTTCACTGATTTGTTATATTCTTCCCACATATGGCGTAAATGCCGTGACTCTTTAATAATTCGCCGTGGCTTCCTTCTTCTGCGATCGCTCCGTCTTTCAAAACATAGATACGGTCTGCATTTGTAACGGTTGATAATCGGTGGGCGATCATGATGACGGTCTTGTCTTTTGATAAGTTTTCAAACGCTTTCTGTACTTTCTGTTCGTTATCTGGATCTGCAAATGCAGTTGCTTCATCAAGGATCAGAACTGGAGCATTTTTAAGAAATGCTCTGGCAATCGAAAGTCTCTGTGCTTCACCACCGGATACATGAATTCCTTTGGCTCCGATCATTGTATGGACGCCGTCTTTAAATTTGTCGATGATATCCATACACTGCGCATCTTTTAATGCCTGCATAACTTCCTCGTCGGTTGCATCTGGTTTTCCAAGTCTGACATTTTCAAGGATGGACATCTTTAATAATTTGCTGTCCTGAAATACATAAGAAATCTGATTCATAAGTTCACTGCTTGTGATATCTCTCACATCAACGCCGCCGATCTTTACGCTTCCTTCTTTAACATCCCAGAATCTTGCGATCATGGATGCTAAGGTTGTTTTACCGCCGCCAGAAGGTCCAACAAATGCGACATGTTCTCCCGCTTTGATCTCAATGGAAATATGATCGACTGCATTTTTCTTTGCCCCTTCGTATGCAAATGTTACATCCCGAAGAGATACGGAACTGTCTTTTGGAATCTGTCCGTTGGTTGTCTCTTTTAATGACTGTCTGTTCATCACATCACCCATACGTTTTAATCCATCAACGACCTGCATCTGGGCTTCGCCTGCGTATGCAAGTTTCATTAATGTTGTTGTTAAAATTGGTGTAATGATGATATAGAATAATAAGTTTAACCCAAATGCTGCTGTGATCTCATGTCCGCCAAATACATAGGCTGCAATGATGATAAATACAAAAATGGAATTGACCGCTGTTGTAAATCCAACCATTGGTTTCTCATTTTTTCGTAAATCCCAGTGTCCATTTTTCATATTCATCAATTGCTTCTTTGAATCTCTTAAATGAAAATACCGTCTGTCCAAATGTTTTGACAACGGGAACTCCACGAATATATTCAACCGCTTCTGCTGACATGACTTCCAAGGAATTCTGATACTGTTTCATACTTTCTGCCAGATCTTTTCCACTCATGGAACTCATGAATACGAATCCGATCGCTGCCGGGATCAGACACATGATTCCTAACCTCCAGTCAAAGACTGCCATTAAGATGATAAGTCCGATCGGTGTTGCCTTGGAAACTGCTTTATCTGGAAGGGTATGTGCCAGATATGTTTCTGTTGCTGCACTGGAATCTGTGACGATCTTTCGAATCTTACCAGTTCCTTCGCTTTCAATATATCCTAATGGTAATGTCATGATGTGGTTCATCATTGCTGTTCTCATCTGTGCCTGTACATGGAATGCTGCGATATGAGAGCACATGAGACCCGCCATATAGATGATCATTCCAAGAATCGCAAATCCTACCGCACGCCATCCATAAGTGCTGATTCCTGCTGCCTTTGAGAAATCAAATCTGACTCTTAACACTTCCTGCATCACTTTCCAAATATAATAAAATGGAACTAACGCAACAAATGCACTGATCGCTGCAAGAATGGTTGAGAGAATGCTTAAATATTTGTAACTGCCTGCGAAATGGTATAACTGCTTTG
>ENA-OQIC01000998-OQIC01000998.1-human-gut-metagenome-genome-assembly--contig:-NODE-998-length-10784-cov-1.704983_pt1 | contig 10784 bp, 13 predicted proteins | sample MGYA00242572_ERZ504736 | MGnify/ENA primary metagenome ERZ504736 (study PRJEB26092, sample SAMD00036201) | human gut metagenome | host: Homo sapiens | study: EMG produced TPA metagenomics assembly of... | reverse complement strand
TCAATTTCCTCAAAACTATTTAACTCCAAAATTCCGCCATTGTCTACCCTGAAAATGCGATCGGCATTCTGGATCGTCGATAACCGGTGTGCGATCACGAAGGAGGTTCTTCCTTTTAATAACACTTCAATTCCTTTCTGCACAAGAAGTTCTGTATGCGTGTCAATACTAGATGTCGCCTCATCCAGTATGAGTATTTTAGGTTCTGACAGCATCGTTCTTGCAAATGCGAGAAGCTGTCTTTGTCCCGCTGAAAGTCCTGCGCCGCGCTCTTTTAACTCTGTATCATATCCCTTCTCCATCTTCATGATGAATTCATGGGCATGGACTGCTTTTGCTGCCCGGATGATTTCTTCCTCACTGGCTTCTAACCTTCCATATCGGATATTTTCCCGAATCGTTCCCGAAAACAAGAAGACATCTTGTGTCATAATTCCCATCTGACTTCTAAGACTTTCAATCGTCACACTCTTTACATCCCTGCCATCAATACAGACCTGCCCGTGCTGAATATCATAAAAGCGGCAGATTAGATTGACAATCGTTGATTTTCCTGCTCCGGTCGGTCCGATCAGCGCCACTGTCTGACCAGGCTCAATCTCAAAGCTGACATCCTTTAATACTTCCTTTTCTTTCTCATAGGAAAAGGTTACATGCCGAAAGCTGACAGCACCTGTGATCTCCGGCATCTCGCAAGCTGTCTCCCCGTCAGTCAGGTCCGGCTTCGTGTCAAGAATCTCAAAAATACGCTCTGCTCCTGCAATATTCGTCACAAGCTGATTATAGAAATTACTGAGGTTCATGACCGGTCGCCAGAACATTGAAATGTATGTTCCAAATGCGATCAGCGTTCCGACCTGCAGCATTCCGTCAAGAATCATATTGACCCCGAAAAAGTATAGTACCATTGTTCCAAGTCCCCAACAGAAATCTACAATTGGACCAAACGCATCTGCATAGCGCACTGCATCTACAAAGGAGTCCTTATGCTCCTGTAATAATTCTTCAAAAATCTGTTTCGTTTCCTGCTCCGCCCCGAAGCTCTGCACAACATACATCCCTGAAATATCTTCATGGACAAATGCATTCATATTCGATCCTTTTTTTCGGTGGATCTGCCACCGTATATGAGATTTGCTCTGCACAAAGGCAACTCCGAGGATCATAAGCGGCAAACTGGAGAGCGCTGCCGCTGCCAGCTTCCAGTTTTTGACAAACATGATCCCGACCACCGACAAGATTGTGATAAAATCCGGAATCAGTGTCGTGACACTGTTTGACAGCACCTCCTTCAAAGAATTGACATCCCCAATGATCCTTGCAAGAATCTTCCCGGTCGGTCTGCTGTCAAAAAATTGAAACTCAGTGTCTGGATATGCGTATACAATTCTTCACGGATTGTGAGAAGCACCTCATTTGACACCTTCGCCATAATATACATACGTATTTTCACAAGCAGGACAAGTGTCAGGTTCAAAAGAACTGCCACAATGCCAAGCCTTTTTAGCCCATGCCAGTCTTCTCCTGCAATATAAACGTCGATCGCCTGTTGGATGATCAGCGGATTGATCAGTGTGATCACAACTGATACAAGCATAATCGTCAGCACTGCCACGACCTGCTTTTTATATGCGAGCAGATAATAGAACATCCGCGCCAGAGTCTTTCTCTTTGACACTGTCTGGATCTGCTCATCTGTTCTCGTTGCATTTACCGCCATCGTTTTTCTCTCCTTCCTTTAAATAACTTCCCCCTGTATCTGACAGGTCTGATAATAAATTCCCTTTTTCTCCCATAATGTTTCATGCGTTCCCCGCTCTGCCACTTTTCCATCTTGTAAAATCAGAATTTCATCTGCATCTCGCACTGAAGAAACCCGGTGTCCGATGATAATCTTTGTCACATCTGTCACATTCCGTAGGTTCTCTTGGATTTGACGCTCGGTATCCATATCGAGTGCAGAAGTCGAATCATCTAATACGAGGATCGGCGCACGTTTTGCAATCGCCCGGGCAATGCTGATTCTCTGTTTCTGACCACCGGAAAGCCCTACCCCGCGCTCACCGATCAGCGTGTCATACCTGCTTTCCATACGCTCTACGAAATTTTTTGCCTCCGCACAATCAAGAGAGGCAACCACCTCTTCCCGCAAAACTTCTCCCCGCTTTCCAAACCGTACATTTTCTTCCACCGTATCTGAAAACAAGAAGACATCCTGCATAACAAGCGCAATGCTTCTTCTCAACTGATGAAGTGGGAGTTTTCGAATATCCTTCCCATCCAAAAGGACCTTTCCTCCCGTGACATCATAAAACCGCTGAAGTACATGGATGACAGAAGTCTTTCCCGCACCGGTTTCTCCCATAATCCCGAGCGTCTTTCCTGCCGGCAGATCAAAGGATATGTCTCGCAAAATGGAATGTCCGTCAAGTTCCAAAGAAACATGTTCAAATGTGATATTCCCCTTTACATTCTCCAGTCTTTCCGGGCTCTTAGGCTCTGTAATTTCCGGATATTGTCGGTAAATCTTCTTCAGCTTTTCATTGGATGCAACTGCCGCCGCAAAGTCATTGAACAGCCATCCTAGCATCTCCATCGGCCAGACGATGTTCATTGAATATTCCACAAATGCCCCGAGCGTTCCCAGTGTGATTTTTCCCTCGATCACACGGTGTCCGCCAAAAATAATAACAATAACTGGAAGCAGCTTTGTGATTGCCTGAAATAATGGCTGGTATCGAACCAGCACTTTAGACTGCTTCATATTCAGTTCGTAATAACGCTTGTTGTGAGATAAAAATTTTCTGATCTCAAATTTCTCCCTTGCAAATGCTTTGACGGTACGCACTCCGGCAAGATTTTCTTCCGCCACCGTATTCAGAGCAGCATTTTCTTCACTAATCTCCTCATACACATTTCCAAGCTTCTTTTCCATCATAATTGCAAACAGCGCTACCATTGGCATTGCGATCACCGGAATAAGAAACAAACCTCTGTCAAGGCGATACATACAAACCAAAATCACAACTGGTATGAAAGATGAACTTCTACGAGCAACATGCTGATATAAGTCAGTGATCCCCATATTTTATCTACATCATCTTTGACCCTCGACATCAGTTCTCCAGTATTTGTATTGTTAAAATACCGCATGGACAACGACTGGATATGATCAAACAGCCTTCTTCTAATATCCATCGCGATCTCCGATCCCACCCGGTCAAAAGTAAATTCTTGAAGATATCCAAAACACATCTTCCTACTCCGATGAAAAAGACCCCAAAAAGTAGCATTGGAAAAATTTCCTTCTGTCCCTTTCCAATCACATCATCAATCATACGCTTTGTAATCTGTGGAGACAGCATGTCAAGACTGACCTTGATAACCAGGCAGCCGATTGCAAACGCATACACATACCACTTTTCCAACAGATATTTTGATATTTTTTTCATAAGTTTCCCCGTTCTCCTTTCCTCTCTTATACAACAGACCTTTTTCGCTCCTAAGAATCTTTTTCTCTTCCAAAGCGCCACACTTCTGTGCTCCGCCAGGAATCTACTGAAAATTTTGATTAAAAGATGAAATTTCCCACAAAAAAAGGACATGCCTGGTGCACATCCTGATTTTCCCTATTGCGGATCAAACTTCCTCTATAAGATGTGCTTCTTCTATGTTTTCTGCAAGATTCTCCCAGAATAGATATCTCTCCAAAGATATCCACCCAGAAACGCTTCTTTTCCAGGAAATTCCTAAAAAAGAAAGCTGTGGCACGCATACCACAGCTTTTGCACAAAAAGAAAGCACAATCTTTCTATTCTTACTTTACTCTAAAAAAGATTCTCCTGAGGTAAACGTTCCAAACGGTTGCTGTATATTGTTGTACAATCCATTAAATTTATTGTTCTCTTTGCGTTCATAGTTTTACCTCCTTCTTTTTCTTATTTAACGCTGTTTTTATTATAAAACTGTCGACAGTATCTGTCAATATTTTTTATAAAATTATGGAAATTCACAAAAAATCATGCTCTTTTTGATCAATTTGCATAATACGACTCCATGATGGCATTGACTTTTGACACAACATAATTACTTCCACCTTTTTTCTGTACATCTTCTACCATTCCGATTACAGACAGCGGCCGCTCTTCCCCCTCTGTCGTTTCACATGCAAACCATCCATATTCAAGAGCTCCTGCATCCTCCTGACTTCCTTTTGTCTCGGCTGTTCCGGTCTTTCCAAGCAGGGAAACTCCCTCGATTCTTCCGCCTGCTCCAGTTCCAGTCGTATTCTCAATAACCTGCACAAGATCACTCTGAATCTGTTTTGCCGTCTCCTTCGTAAATACATCTTTTTTCCAATACTCTGCTTGCTGTCCTTCCTCCATCTGTAGTACCGGAAGAATCATATTTCCCTCATTGACAAATGCAGAGTAAATGGACGCAAGATGAATTGGATTGACAAGTAATTCTCCCTGCCCATATCCTGTATCTGCCAGCTGAATTTCAGAAGAAATCTTACTGTCTGTTCCAAATGTAGATACTTGTGCACCGATGTCAAATGGCAGTTCTTCTTCAAATCCTGCCTGGCGCATGCCTCGATCATCGTATCCGCCCCAATATCAAGCGCTGCACGTGCAAAGTAAATATTATCCGAATAGACAAGCGCATTCTGCAAGTTGACCTCGCTTCCATAATCGGTCAGTGTTGTAACCATATATTCTCCCCAACTTGCATCTTTCTGCCAGCTTAGCCCCACATATCCTTTGTTTTCATTTGGATCAAGTTTCCCTGCATCCATGCCAATTGCTGCCGTGATCGGTTTAAACGTAGATCCCGGCACAAGAGCCGCATAGAATCGGTTCAAAAGCGGTCGGTTTGGATCTTCATTTAATTCTGTCCATCTCCGATCGGAAATTCCATAGACAAACTCATTCGGGTCATATGCCGGCGTACTCACAAGTGCCATCACTTCCCCGGTTTTTGGATTTATGGAAACAGCCATCGCAGCATCTCCTTGAAACTGTTCGTACGCTTTCTGTTGGATTGCAGCATCGATAGTCACCGTCACATCTTGTCCATCTTCTTTTTCCTTCGCAGCTAAAAGAATCTTTGTCTTGCCATTCTGATCTGCTGTGTAGATTTCATAGCCATCGGAACCCTTTAGTGTTTTCTCATAGGCAAGTTCCAAACCTGATTTTCCAATCACACTATTTTCATGATACCCTTCCGCCTGTTTTTCTTCCAGTTCCTCTGCACTGATCGGCTGCACATAGCCAGTCAGATGTCCTCCTGCTGCTCCAAGAGGATAGACTCTTCCTTCCGTCTCAGAGATCATAACTCCTTTGATTTCCAGCAGACGCTGTTCTTTTTCTTCATTCCCTTTTGCCATCGACTTTAATGGCACAAACACGTCATCTGTCACCCACGCAGCGCTGAGCTTTGTTTCTATCTCTTCCTCTGTCATATCCATTTCTGCTGCAATTTTTCAATTGCTCCCGTCTTATCCTCATCCATCTTTCCCGGGACCACACCGACTTGAAGTACAGTTCCATTGACTGCAAGCCCATTTCCATTCCGATCCAATATATTTCCCCTACGCGCTGAAACTGTGGACACGACAATTCTGTCATCTTCCTCAATTCCGGGAAAATCAATGACGGTTCCCATACAAGTTTCCAGTCACCGCCTTTTTCTTTGACCAGACTTGCTTCATTGTAAAATGCTTTTTCTCCTGCCACAGTTTCCATCTTCGTCTGATAAGATACTACGGCTGTCTTCTCTTTGTCCTTCTTTTTCTTCTCCTTGTCAAACTTCACTTGAAGTCCACTCATCTGGATCCCTTCATAAATATTTTTGTTTTTCTCAAGGAAAGCTTTCTTTTCTATTCCGCTTGTGTCACTGACAAACGCATACATCTCTTCATACTTTCCTTTGGAAAGTAATTCAAAATATTCTTTCATAACCATCTTCGGAGTCTGTCGGATGTCTGCAACATTCAACATCACCCGGTTACGATCACTCCAATAACCAAAGCACAGAAATCCCGAGCCACACCCAATTGAAGCTTTTCTCTTTCCTTCTGTAATTCTGTATCTCTTGTTGTTTTTTGTACCCTTATTTTGTGTTCTCTTCTCTGACATGAATACTCCCTTCTACTTTTTCTCAGCCTCTTCCATATAAGTTGGAAGCATATTCTCCTCCGACTGAATAATCCTATTTCCAATATACTGGAAACTTCTCTCCCCTCGTTGCCTTACGGTCACTTCATGTATGAACGCACAATCTGTCATCCGTTCTTTCCAGACCGCCTCCACCGTTATGGTCAATGTTCCATCTGGATTTTCCTTATAAGCCGTCACCTCCGGCACCGGCACATTTGTAATATTATATCTTCGATACAACATTTCTTCCCGTTTATAACAGTTCTTTTCTTTCTGATACTCCTGCCTTCCCCGAAGAATTTCTACCGGAACCGAAAGGTAACTCTGCACTACCGATTCAAATTCCTGCGCCGGAATCCCCTCCGGATATGCGTCATCTGCCGGATAATTTCCATTCTGTATCCGGTAAAACTCTTCAAACAACGACCGAAAATCCAGTCTGTCATAATTCTTCTCATTCCACTCCTCAAAAATAATCCTCCGTTGTAGTACCCACTTTGTGGAACATAACGTTTACACAATTCTCTTAACTCATCCGGAATCGGTTCCATCCGAACTGCATCGACTGCATCCTCTCCATCATAACCTGCCGGACGATATTTCTTATAGATTAAATATCCTTTCTCGGTTACCTTCCACTCCTTTGCTGCATAACGCTCCATATACGAGATAAACTGATCTTCTTTCTCTCTGCTTAGGACAACATTCGTTATGATCAGGTTTGTTCCATCAAAAGTCAGATCGGTCTGCCGGATTCCGTTTCTTTCCAGCGCCCGGTAAAACCGTACGGTTCCCTCTCTGCCGAATGCTATCTCTTCGCAGAACTTTCTTAGCTTCTTCGGATTCTGCAAATTGGTCTGATTATTTTCATCTATTATAATATACCCCCGTTTCCCCATTTTTTCTACCATCTCTTTCAAAGAAATCTCCGGCTTTTCCTTATAAATCTTCTGATAATCTTTTGCCGCTGTTTCTGCTTCCGCAAGCAGAATCTCCTGCTCTGATTTCGTAATCTCCCCGGACACTTCTACTTTTGCCTTCTCATCTGTGCGATCACATCCCTGCACGCAGGCAGACAGCAGAAGTATTGTCAAAAACAGTAAAACACACTTGCACACACACCGCTTCTTTCTCTCTTTTCCTTGTCCTGTCTCCATTCCTATCTCCCTTTCTTTTTCCTCTGTCTTTTCAGAACAAATCACTGCCACCAGCTCCTTTGACCCTATACGGTTGCTATTCTTACACTTGTAATATTTTCCGTAAAAAGATAAGAAAGCGCTCCACTTTCCTTTCTTTTATATTACATTTGTAGTATTTAATTGTCAATCCATTTTCTGCAAACTCTTTTCTCTATTCTGCCTGCGCCAGAATCTCCTTTTTCTCTTCCTCCGTGAGCATCTCATTTTTACCATCGTCTCTAACACTTGCTGCTGTCTCTGTTTGGCGAGTTCCGGATTTTTAGTCGGCGCATAAACCGATGGTGCATTTGGGATTCCCGCCAGCAATGTACTCTCATAGTCATTCATCTGTCCGGGTTCTTTTTGAAAATATCCAAGACTTGCCTCTCTTACACAGTCATATCCATCCCCAAAATAAATATGATTTACATATAGTTCTAAAATCTCCTCTTTTGTAAATTCTTTTTCCATCGCAATTGCCATAAATATCTCGGCAATCTTCCGCTCAACTGTTTGATCCATGTCAAAATAGAAATTTTTTGCCACCTGCTGAGTAATCGTGCTTCCTCCCTCCAAAAGCTTTCTCGCACGGATATTGTGATAGAATGCCCGCGCAATTCCAATAGGATCAATTCCTTTATGTCTGTAAAACCGTTTATCTTCCACTGACACAACTGCTTTCTTGTAAATATCCGGGAGCTGCTCTGCCGATACGAAATTTTCATCTTCCACTGTTTCCTTCCGGATCTGCACAAGACTCTTCTCTTCCAGCGCCTCCTGATACATCCGATATCCCTTCCCGGCAACAAATCCCCCTGCACAGACAATGATCAGAAGCATCCCTACCAGTATTCTGCGAATCCGTTTCATACGCCTCTCCTCCTTTGTATGTCCTGCTTTTCACTTTCTTACCATGTCACCTTCAGCTTAAAATCTTGATCAATTTTGCACTGTCCCAGAGACAGACGCACCCCCTGGGTACGCAACAGACGGCAAATTTCATGAAAGATCCGCAACACACTGTTCTCATTTGCCATGTTCTCCCTATATTTTTCGTAATAAGAACGCTTTGTGAACATCGTAAGTTTCGGCAGTGATGTCTTAATATTTCGAGCCACGATCTTTTCCTGCCCAATAAAATGAAACTCATTGATCCATCCTTCATGAGAACCATTATCAAGATTCCTCGGTATCTCCCAATTTCTTCTTTCGTCTCCTGGATCAGTTCATAAATTCCGTATACAGTATCTCGATCCACCTTAAACATCTGCATCAGCTGAATATCATCAAACAATTTATAAGTACAATATCTCAGATTTCCATTTCCAAAAAGTTCCAGAGAAAATCCCCCGTACTCTCCTTCCCAACCCACAACCGGACTTGTCTGATAGGAAAAAATCTTCATCTCCTTTGTCAATGTCGCCATTTACTTCTAACCCCTTTTTTATTCTGCTTTACTTCTCGATCTATACTACCGCCAGAAGCGATAACAGATGGAACGATTTTTCTTTCTGAAAAAGTTCTTCCAACCGTTTAAATTCGTATCTGAGTGCTCCACTTCCTTGGCATACCGGTGTGCAATCTCTGCCACCTCTTCCACCTGTGGAAATTTCCCATGTGAAAGGAAGGAGGCAAACACCATCTCCTGAATCAACAGTGTGCTGGCGACTGCGAATTTCGCCTTCTCGTATGCCATCTCATCATAAACAGCTCCGCAGAAATATGTGAAGAGAAAATATACCATCAGCTGTTCCAGGTAAATTTCCCAGCGCTCTTCTTTGCAAACTTCTCTTTCAAACCGCGCAAATGCTTCCTGATAAAATGCCTCACCTTGTCCAAACAACTTCTGCTCCACAGATTCTATATAAGGCTTCCAATCCGCCTTTAACACTTCCAGTTTTCCAAAGACTTGGAACATCTGACTCATTATCTCATAACGTGATCTGCTTTTTGGTCTAATTTTCTCTAATTTTTCTCTGAACCTCTCACGATTCTTCTCCTTTTGATAACGCTCAAGCAGCTGATCGATCTCAAAAAGAGCTTCTCCCCGGATTCTTCGCTGTACATCATGGGCGATCGCCAGTACCTTCCCGATCCGAACTTCATTGACTCCTTCCGATCTTGGAGAATACCGATCATCGCCTCTCGAACATCCATCAGTTTTGTAAATAAGAAAAAGTCAAAGGATTCATACGTTTCTTCTCTGTCATCTTCTTTGTTCAAAAAACGAACCGGTTCTTTGCCGCCAAGTATAATCTTTGCTGCTTCCACACATGAGAGGGAAAGAGAGATTTCTCGGATCCCCTCATATTCCTCGATATGACGGGGATACATTCTGCAAGTCCGGCAAAGCATCTTCTCTCCCTTCTCCGCGTACAGATCACACAGATTTTCCTCATTTAAAAAAGCGCACCTTCCCTTATATTGTAAAAAAGCACCTTCCTTCCAGTCCACAGAATTTTTCATACGGTTTCCAAATGCGCCTGGTATCTTTTTATATTTTCTAAGTGACTTGTCATCGATCATAATCTGCCATCCGGCACAGCAGGTGTCTGTACACGCAGATGCGGTACACTGAAACTTTCTATAATAATGCGGCACGGTATATAACATGTTTCCTTCTATCCTTTCCATTCATTGCCTTTCCTCTATCTTATTTCCCTGAAAACTAAATGTCAAGCAAAAAGGAGAGTGTTAAAATTCCACTCTCCTGCAATAACTCCAAAGTCCCGCTGCAATCAGGAACAGCACCCCTGCTTCTGCCACTCCAAGAACTCCCACCGAAACATCTCCCACAAAAATATGAGTCCCATAAACAGAATGCTCACAATGATTCCAAAATCAAGGCAAAAAAGGAAGCTGCACTCTGCTTGACTACGGTTGTCTCATTTGTCCAGTTATAAACCGGCAGCTTCAAATTGATAAACAATCCCCACACGGTCCCCGCAAAAGCTGCCGCCACCGGATAGACAAACAGTGTGATAAGTGTCATTCCCGTAACACGAAACCGCACTGCGAGAAGTGTAGAACTAATCAGTGTTGTCGGAATCTGAAGCAACAAATTGAACAACATTTTTCCTTTATAGATTTCTTCCTTCGTAATTGGAAGTGATTTGAGAATCCACAGATTTTTCCTTCCAGGGACAGGGAAACACTTGTCGTACATGTCATCATGATCAATGCCCCAAGAATCAGTGGGAGGATTCCCTTCAACATCTGTTCTGGAATCTGCACTCCGAGCATCCGCTTTAGATCTGCATCTGACACAAAGAATGACGCCACTGCCAACATCAGACTCATGAAGCATCGATCGATGTACAGCTACGTACGTCTGAGCATCATCGATGTACACTACGTACGTCTGAGCATCGATCGATGTACAGCTACGTACGTCTAGCATCATCGATGTACACTGTACGTCTGAGCATCGATCATGTACAGCACG
>ENA-OQIC01000997-OQIC01000997.1-human-gut-metagenome-genome-assembly--contig:-NODE-997-length-10788-cov-10.190601_pt1 | contig 10788 bp, 10 predicted proteins | sample MGYA00242572_ERZ504736 | MGnify/ENA primary metagenome ERZ504736 (study PRJEB26092, sample SAMD00036201) | human gut metagenome | host: Homo sapiens | study: EMG produced TPA metagenomics assembly of... | reverse complement strand
TCTTCCATCTATATTATATTATTATATGTCTCTTCTTACTTTACCCGGCTTGTTGTATCTATTTTTTCTTCCGGAATATTACCACTAATTACAATTTCGTCAATCAAGCTTTCATTGGGCAATCTCAATGTATAAAGTGAAGCTTCCATCTGACGCATCAGATTACGTTTCAATTTATCCGGTGAATAGATAAAGGCCTCAACCACAACGACACGGCCGTTAGCACGATCCACCCGTGCATGAGACACAAACGGACCTCCCATCATGTCACCTTCCATTTCCCATAATCCGCGGGCTTCTTGCGCATACTCTCCTTTTACAACAATATCTTCCACATCTACAAACATAGAGTCTGTTGCCATATACATTCCTTCGCGTTCACCCGGAATATTTGCTTTCATTACAGAATCACGTTTATGAATGAAATAATCTTTAGTAAAGGTATCCTTGTCCGTATAAGGATAAGAGTACATTACAAAATTCATATCCGCTGTAGCACGATTAGTAGAAGCCCACAAAAAATCTTTGCCTTCTTTATAGTTAGCCAGTTCTACCGGCACCCAGATATCACAATCAAAAATACTTCCTACCTTAGTGGAAATCACATCGCTATGTTTTTGTTTCAACAAAGTTATCTGACGATTCATCTCAGCTTTCACAAAGAAATCTATAATCACTTTACTGTTCTTTGCTACAAATTCCTCAAATTCGTCTTCATTAGGAGCCTGAATTGTCATAATCATCTGCGGAGACGCATAAACATCACGGGAAAACTTGAGTTTGGGCTGAGTATAAATATCTTGAATATCCACAATGATGATATTACGGAATATTTTCAGCACACGGTCAAAATGCTGAGGGTCCACATTTGATATACGAAACGAACGTTCCGCCTGGGGCAGTCCGGGCACATTGGTATCCAATACATCAAACAATGCACGTCCTGCAGGACGATCCCATACAGGTTTATTTACTACGACCAATACTTCGTAAGGCCTACCGCTGGACGTGGGGGTAAACAAGTTCTTTTGTCCCTTCTTACAAGAAGCCAGTACCAGAACCACCAGCACCAAACTTAAATAAAATGCTATTCGTTTCATAATTATATGGTATTATTGTTGTTATTTACTGTAATGTAACACCTTTCTCCTTCTGTTGTTTAGCCGTAGACAACATTCCACAAGCAGCAAAAATATCTTCTCCTCTTGAAGCACGGATCGTAGCAAATACGCCATGCTGCGTCAAGTAATCACGGAAGGCAACCATTGTTTCCATATCTACCCCTTCCAAATCCACATTAGGAATGGCATGAAACCGGATCAAATTGACACGACATTCAATGCCGCGCAAAAGTTTCACAATCTCTTTAGCGTAAATAAGTGAATCGTTCACCCCTTTGAATACGATATACTCAAAAGACAGACGCCGCTGTTTGCTAAAATCATAATTATGCAATATATCAATAATTTCCGTAATGGAAAAAGCTTTCTCGGCAGGCATTAAATCCCTTCGTTGCGAAGGAATCGGAGTATGCATACTGATAGCCAGATGACAATCACTTTCATTCAGAAAGCGCTCCAGTCCTTTCTTTAAACCCACAGAAGAAACAGTGATGCGTTTCGGGCTCCAACCGTAACCATATTCTGAAGTCAGAATCTCAAGCACTTTCAACACCTCATCCAGATTGTCGAAAGGCTCTCCCATACCCATGAAAACAAGATTAGTCAGCTTTTCCCTTTCAGGAATAGAATAGATCTGGTTTAATATTTGATGGGCACTCAGATTAGCTGTAAAACCTTGCTTCCCGGTCATACAGAACTTACAATTCATCTTGCATCCCACTTGCGAGGAAACGCAAAGAGTAGCCCGGTCCTCATCGGTATATAAACCGCTTCAATAAAATTATGAGCCGGTGTACGGAAAAGATATTTCACCGTACCGTCTACCGAACGCATTTCTTCCACCGGAGCAGATGCTCCCACCTCATACCCTTCTTTCAATGCTTCGCGATGCTTTAATGACAAATTGGTCATTTCGTCTATCGTTTCCACCTTTTTATCATACAACCAAGACGTAATCTGCTTTGCGGCAAATTTAGGCATTCCCAGATTCCTCACAATCTGTTGAATCTCATCCAATGTCCTGCCAAGTAATGCTGTTTTCGGAGTTTCCATTTATATTTAAAAGACAATTAGCGTACAAAGGTAGAGAAAAAATAAGATATATTACCTATCTTTGCCGTGAGAAATACTTTTTAACAATGAGAAAAACAATTAATTGCTTTATTCCTTATAGGGAAAGCACAGCGGCAGAACAGACAATCCATGCTCTAAAAGAAAGTAGCATAGTCAACAAAATCTATCTGCTGAACATCGAACCCAACAAGACATTATCCACCCCCGAAGGATGCGAAATATTACCTGTTGATTCACTAACCAGTTCTAAGACAATGAAGATGATTGCTGAAAAAGCAGACACACCTTATATATTGCTCTACACCAAGACTTCTGCTTTGGAACTGGCTTACAAGGCACTGGAACGCATGACGGACTTCCTGCAGGACAGAGAATGCGGCATGGTCTATGCCGACCATCATGAATGGAAAAACGGAGAAAAGAAGAAACATCCCGTCAACGACTACCAACCCGGCAGTGTGCGTGATGATTTCGATTTCGGTCCGCTACTGATATTCAACAGAACGGAATTCATCCTCGCCAGCCTCCAAATGACAGAGGAAAGAGAGTATGCCGCCCTTTATGAACTGCGCCTGCTCCTTACCCTCCATTCTCATCTGGTACATATCAACGAATATCTTTATACGGAAACAGAAAGCGACAACCGCCTGTCCGGCGAAAAGCAGTTCGACTACGTAAATCCCCGTAACAGAGAGGTACAGATAGAAATGGAAGAAGCATTCACACGATACTTGAAATCTATCAATGCCCTCCTTGAACCCATATGTGTGGAAACGGATGTAAAGAAAGGAAATTTCGAGTATGAAGCCTCCGTCATCATCCCCGTGCGCAATCGCGCCCGTACCATTGACGATGCCATCCGGTCGGCACTCGCACAAGAAACACGCTTTCCATTCAACATCATCATCGTGGACAATCACTCGACAGACGGAACCACAGAAATCATCGGTCAATACAAGGACAACAAAGCGGTAATCCACCTTCAGCCCCAACGTACCGATCTGGGCATAGGGGGATGCTGGGACCTCGCAATCAACCACCCCCGGTGCGGACGCTTCGCCATACAGCTTGACAGCGATGACCTGTACAGCGACACCCATACCCTGCAAACCATCGTAGACACGTTCTACAAAGAGCAATGCGCCATGGTAATAGGAACTTACCGCATGACGGACTTCCGGCTGAACACCATCGCTCCGGGAGTGATAGACCATAGCGAGTGGACGAAAGAGAACGGACACAATAACGCATTGCGCATCAACGGTCTGGGGGCTCCGCGCGCATTCTTCACACCTATCCTGCGCGAAACAGGCGTGCCCAATGTCAGCTACGGAGAAGATTATGCCCTGGGACTCATTTTCTCGCGCCAATATAAGATAGGAAGAATCTATGATGTACTCTATCTGTGCCGCCGCTGGGAAGGGAACTCGGATGCCGCCCTGAGCATAGAGCAGACCAATGCCAACAATCACTACAAAGACAGCCTGCGCACCCGTGAACTGGGAATCCGCAAAAAATATACAGAAGAGCTGAAGAACCGGAATGAAATCAAGCGATTTATAGACAGCCAACTGGCGTGCTGGCCACTGGCACACCACAACCACGAGGCATTACAGACTATACAGACCAAGGAACTGTCCATAAACGGCTACACGTTTGTGGTACAGTGCAATGCACAGCGTGCGGTTTCGACTACCGCCAAAGTGGATAAGGACAGCATCCAAGCACGCCCCTGTTTCCTGTGCAAGGAAAACCAGCCTAAGGAGCAGAAAGCACTGGAAACCATCACCGCAAACAGAATATGCGTTAACCCTTATCCCATATTGCCGGATCACCTCACTATCGCCCATAAAGATCACATCCCCCAACTCATGGATGAGAATATTTTCAGTTACGATGACGTCCGTGCATTCGTACAGAAATATCCGGACTACGCCCTATTCTATAATGGAGCACATTGCGGAGCCTCTGCACCGGACCATCTCCATCTGCAAGGAGTCAGAAAAACTGATGTTCCCATCATCCCGAACGTACAACAGCTGATAACCCACGCACAGACAATCGATATACGTAGCATGTATTTTCCCTATCTAGAAGAAGAGGAAGATTATCCACTAGAATGTAGCCGAATTTACCTCAACACCAAGGACTATCCCTGTCCTTTGGTAATCCTCTCAAGCAACACGCATTATGACGACTCCCTGTTATACAGTGCCCTCGCCGCTTTCCCACCGGATGAAGACGGACAAGAAGCGAAGTTCAACCTGCTGTTATGGAAGGAAGGCCATCTATACTATACGGTGGTTTTTCCCCGCAGCAAGCACCGTCCCGACTGCTACTTTGCAGAAGGCAGCGAACAGATGCTCATCAGTCCGGGAGCTTTGGACATGGCTGGCGTAATCGTCACCACCCGTCAGGAAGATTTCGACAAAATAACAGAAGAAAAAGTGGCATCCATCATAAAAGAAGTGGGAATAACGGTAGAAGAAGCCGAGAAGATACCCGGACGTTATTTTGACGAGAAAGCAAAAAGATAGAGAGAACACGAAGAGATGAAGGAATTACAGCAAGCCCAAAAACAAGACGAATAACAATGAAAGAACCCGAAATAAGCGTAGGAATAGTAAACGCACAAGAAATTCATTTTTCACTGAACGGCAATTTTTTCGCTAAAGGAGAAACGGTCTGTGGTGAACAACAAGTAGCCTTCAGCGAAGGAGGTATTCTGTGGAATGGTAATCTTTACCGCGAACTGACCTTCACTCCACAAGACGAACATGCCTCGTTTTCATTATATGACGTAACCATCGGAATTAATTTCCACTGGGAACGGCAAGAAACCCAAAGTTTTATGGGAACACTGAAACTAGTGGTGGACGAAGGCAAAATCACCGCTATCAATATTCTTCCCGCCGAAGACTATCTGATAAGCGTCATCTCCTCGGAGATGAACGCCACTTCCTCTTTGGAGTTTCTGAAAGCCCATGCCGTGGTATCACGCAGCTGGCTGTTTGCCCAAATAGAGAAACGCAAGGCCTTGAGTGACAAAAACGAAGGCTTTTTCTCCTTTATCAAAACCGATACCGAATACATCCGCTGGTACGACCGCGAAGATCATACCATATTCGATGTTTGCGCCGATGACCATTGCCAACGCTACCAAGGAATAACCAAAGCATCCAGTGCCGCCGTGACCGAAGCAGTAAGAGCCACCCGCGGACAATTGCTGATGTATGAACGCGGCATTTGCGATGCCCGTTTCTCCAAATGCTGCGGAGGTGCAAGCGAGGAATTCGGATACTGCTGGGAAGACAAGAATTATCCCTACTTGTCTACAATCCGTGATGCGGAAGAAGAAGAAAACCGCCCGTTACCCGATCTGACCAAAGAAGAAGAGGCAGAGCGTTGGATACGTACTTCTCCTGTTTCGTTCTGTGATACCCACGATAAAAAAGTCATTTCACAAATTCTGAACAACTACGATCAGGAAACTACAGATTTCTATCGTTGGAAAGTACGTTATTCCCAGGCAGAATTATCCGAACTGATCCGTCAAAATACAAAATCGGATTATGGGGACATCATCGACCTGATTCCTATCCAACGCGGCAAATCCGGACGTATCTGCAAACTGAAAATTGTAGGTTCGCTAAAAACATTGACTATCGGAAAGGAACTGGAAATACGCCGCACTCTATCTTCTTCCCACCTGTTCAGCTCAGCCTTTGTAATAGATAAGGGAGAACTGAAAAACGGCGTTCCCGAATGGTTTCTGCTGACCGGCGCCGGCTGGGGACATGGAGTAGGGCTCTGCCAAATCGGGGCTGCCGTAATGGGAGAACGGGGATATACCTACGATGAAATTCTATTGCATTACTATAAAGGTGCGGATATCCGCCGTTTTTATTAACAGGCCCCGCCCACATGGGCGGGGATTCCATTCGGACTCTTTAAAATGAAAGGAACCATGAAAAACAAGCATACCTCGCCATGGGCATGGATACCCACTCTATACTTTGCACAAGGGCTGCCCTATGTGGCAGTAATGACCATTTCGGTCATAATGTATAAAAGATTAGGCATCAGCAATACCGAGTTAGCTTTTTATACCGGCTGGCTCAACCTGCCTTGGGTTATCAAGCCTCTATGGAGCCCTTTCATTGATCTTATCAAGACGAAACGCTGGTGGATTATCACCATGCAACTTTTAATCGGCGCAGGACTGGCGGGCATAGCCTTCACCATCCCCACAGAGCATTTTTTCCAACTCACTTTGGCCGTTTTCTGGTTACTGGCATTCAGCTCCGCCACACACGACATTGCTGCCGACGGCTTTTACATGCTGGCACTGGACTCGCATCGGCAAGCCCTGTTTGTAGGAATCCGCAGTACCTTCTACCGTATTGCAACCATTGCGGGACAAGGATTACTTATCATGCTTGCAGGAAGACTGGAAATAATGACAGATAATATACCATACGCTTGGTCCCTCACCTTTTTTGTATTGGCCGGACTTTTCCTTGGAATATGGATTTATCATAAGTTTGTTCTTCCCTGTCCGGATTCAGATCATACTTCCAAAGAAGTTTCCGCTTCCAATCTGCTCAAAAAGTTCTTTGGTACTTTTGCCAGTTTCTTTCAAAAAAAGCAGGCAGCATTGCCATTCTTTTCATGTTACTCTACCGTTTGCCCGAAGCTCAACTGGCAAAAATGTGCATTCCTTTCCTTATAGACCCCGTTGAAAAAGGTGGTTTGGGGCTGACAACCGAAGAAATAGGTTTCGTACAAGGTACTGTCGGCATCATCGGACTTACCCTAGGAGGTATTTTAGGAGGAATAGCCGTAGCCCGTAACGGTTTGAAACAATGGCTCTGGCCGATGGTATGGGCCATTTCCTTACCCGATTTAGTCTATGTTTATCTCAGCTATATCCAGCCTGATTCTTTATATCTCATCAATATTTGCATCTTTATAGAGCAATTCGGTTACGGATTCGGTTTCACAGCCTATATGCTCTACCTTATTTATTTTGCAGACGGAGAACATAAAACAGCACATTATGCCATTTGTACCGCATTTATGGCATTAGGCATGATGATTCCGGGAATGGCTGCCGGCTGGCTTCAGGAACAGATGGGATACACCCATTTCTTTATATGGATTATGATATGCTGCGTTATCACCTTCGGAGTAACGGCTCTGCTAAAAATTGATCCGGAGTTCGGCAAGAAGAAAGGTTGATCCGACCTTTATTTCAGCCTGTCCTCGGAAAGACAGGCGGATTGTGGCTCTCTGGAAGGAATCAGGGAGGGTGTCGCAGATATGTACACGCTGGCCCGCACACAAAAAACATATGGTTCTTTTTAGAGTTCATTCTCAAACATAGCGGCACAGTTGGGAAGGGTCCGTTAGAAATTCTGAAATTATAGGCTCCGCACTTCAGCATTTGTTTTAATTCGTTTTTCCCTTCTCCTTTCATTTACCGTCAAAACACCCTGCCGGTGGGTGTTCCGGTGATGAAGGGGCATCCCGTCATTGTCCTTTCATCCTCCTTTTCTGCTAAATCCATAATGATTCATTTTTATACATGGCAAAAATATAAGAATGAAAAAAGAGCGACAAGATAGAATCGCGGAGACGCTTACCGTTGAAACGGGAGTGAGGGGAAGCGGTTCCAGTTTTAACCGCTTGATTGACTGTGTGTTTTTAATAAGATGAAAGGATAAATGGAGAAGGAAGAATATCGGCTTAGTGATGGAGTAATGTACGCTGAACATGATAGGCATATACGCTGAAACATGCTGACCTTTTTTTAAAACGCCCTTGTCTTTTTTTAAAAGGCGGTTATCTTTTTTTAAAAAGGTGCTGATGTTTTCTAAAAACATAAAGACATATTCAACAACATCAGTAACGTAAAGCTTGCAACATACGTTGGCATCGGGCTACATATACGCAAGCATAAGCCAACACGTACTTATGTACGTGTATCAAGTTCCGCAATATCTTGTTACAAGGTTTACCCAATCTTGCACCAAGTTCCATTGGATTTTGCGCCAGGATTCGCCATACTGTCCTCCCCTCTTTGACACATTGTACAAAATATAAAGTCATAGAAGCTTTTAATTAAAAAATAAGATAAAGTCCTTTCAACAAAATAATTATTATATTTGTTTCATATCCAAACAATAACATAAAAGATACATATATGAAAAAGATTATTTTATTAGTATTCGTCACCTTGTTTTGCTGCGTAGGCTACTCACAAGCACAAACAACAAAAAAAATGACTCGTCAGGAAAAGAAAGAGGCGCAAAAAGCTATGGAACAAGCCTTGTTCGAAGAAGCCAGACAAGCTATAGAAAATAAAGCGTTCACACTGGAAGCTGACCGGGTTATATTTAAAAGAGGAAGAAATGCCTTTGTTTCTTCTAATACCAATTTTGTAATGGTAGACGGTGATAAATCATCTGTGCAGGTAGCATTCAACATTCCTGCCAGCGGTCCTAACGGATTAGGAGGTGTCACTGTAGACGGCAATGTTTCCGGTTACAAGATCAAAACCGACAAGAAAGGAAGCATATATCTGACAATGAGCGTAATGGGTGTAGGTATATCTGCTCAGGTAAGTATAACATTACCTTATGGAAGCAACAATGCCACCGTAGATATACGCCCCAACTTCAATTCCAACCGTCTGACTTTATCCGGTGAAATACTACCGCTTGACAAGTCAAATATATTTAAAGGAAGGTCTTTCTAATCACTTTATAGTTCATAGAAAATAAGCCCCGGAAATTTTGTTAAAGCAGATTTCCAGGGCTGTTCTTTTCTCATTCATTCCTCTTCACACCTTTAATTTCAGCTCCTCCAAAACACACTTCAGCAACCGGTTTTTCCGTTTCAGTAATAAATTACTACCTGTTTATGACAAAGCTTATTATATTTATACCGGATTTCAATAGGAAAACAACATAAAATAAAAAAGTAGGTATTATGAGAAAAGTTGTAATATTAACATTAGTAACCTTGTTTACCTGCGTAGAATACTCACAGGCACAAACAACAGAAAAGGAAATGACACGTCAGGAAAAAAAAGCGGCTCAGGAAGCTTTGGACAAAATGTTATTTCAGGAAGCCAAAGAGGCAATAGACAACCAAACCTTTGTACTGGAAGCGGACAGAGTTTACTTTAAATACGGAACCTCCGCTTTCGTTTCATCCAACACCAACTTTGTAGGACTGGACGGTGACAAGGCCGTGGTGCAAGTAGCATTCAATGTACCTTTCAGCGGTCCGAACGGACTAGGAGGTATTACCGTAGACGGTAATGCTTCGAACTATAAAGTAAAAACCGACAAAAAAGGTAATATTCATGTCAGTATGAACGTGATGGGAATCGGAATCTCAGCCCAAGTAAACATTGACATACCTTATGGAAGCAACAATGCGACTGTAGATATTCTTCCGAACTTTAATTCCAGCCACATGACTTTATCCGGTCAAATATTGCCACTAAAGAAAGCCAATGTGTTTAAAGGACGCTCACTATAAACTACTTAACTAAAATTATAGGAATATGAAGAAGCTACTATTTCCACTATTCATGCTTGCCATGATAGTTACCTCGTGCGAGAAAGATCCGGATATGAATAAACTGGATAGTGACTACAGCGTTTACACTGATTATGACAACAGTGTACATTTCAATGAGTTTTCCACCTATTACCTGCCAGATAGCATTCTGGTTCCGGACAACAGCCTGAAAGCCAATTATTGGAAAGATGAAAATGCCCAAAACATTATCAGTGCAGTGGCCCATGAAATGGAACAGAAAGGCTATGTACGGACGGAAGATAAAGAAAAAGCCAATGTAGGCATTCAGTTGTCATACGCCCAACAAAGAATACAAATGACCACAGGAGGATGGTATGGCGGCTGGTGGGATGCCGGATTCTGGGGGCCCTACTGGGGAGGAGGATGGTATTATCCTTATCCGGTAACTTACAGCTATGACACAGGAACCCTGATTATGGAGATGGTTGATTTAAGACAACCTGCCGATAAGTCCAACCAGAACAAACTGCCTGTCATCTGGCATGCCTATGCGTCAGGACTGCTATACGGAAACTCCCATTTCAATATGCAGTTGACATTAAATGCCGTCAATCAGGCATTTGCACAATCTCCTTATCTGTCAAACAAACAATAAAACCGGAAAATCATGAAAACGAAAATATTAAAACACAGAGTTCCCCAACGTATCCTCATCGGAATGTTACTAGTTCTCTTTTGTTTCACAAGTAAAGCACAGACCTGGGAAAATGTACATTTTAACGTAGACTGGCAGATGAATGTGCCGTTGAACAGCAACTTTGCCGATAAATTCAGCGGGTGGGGAATGAACTTTGAAGGAAAATATGATCTGACGCCCTATTGGGCTATAGGAGCTTTCCTTAATTTTCATACCAATCACCGATATGTGGACCGCCGGACCATCCCCTCACCCCAACGGCTTCATTGACAACAGACCAGCAACAATCAGCGTTCCAACTACCTTCGGAATATCTGTATCCTACAAGTTACCGGATAACAG
>ENA-OQIC01000994-OQIC01000994.1-human-gut-metagenome-genome-assembly--contig:-NODE-994-length-10807-cov-2.398502_pt1 | contig 10807 bp, 9 predicted proteins | sample MGYA00242572_ERZ504736 | MGnify/ENA primary metagenome ERZ504736 (study PRJEB26092, sample SAMD00036201) | human gut metagenome | host: Homo sapiens | study: EMG produced TPA metagenomics assembly of... | reverse complement strand
CAGATCTGAGGAAACTCCATTCAGAAATGGAACGTTTAAAAGCAGCATAGATACAGGCAGATATACAGTGGACTACCTGTAATGTGGGAACCTGCCATATCTGGCATGGGAAATGCGCATAACTGCGCACCTAAGTTACAGGCGTATCCGCCGATATTCAGTCTGACGCCTAAAGCGTCTGGAAGCACGCGACTTCAGTCGTGTGAGGATAAAGTTTTTAATTCACGATCTTGATTATGAAGAACTGACAGATTACAGGAAATTATATAAATATTTAAAGAAACGTCTGATTGATGGAAAAATGACATATATTTTCCTTGATGAAGTTCAGAATGTAACAGATTTTCCGAAAGTGCTGGACAGTCTTTATATTAAAAAAAACATAGATATTTATGTGACTGGTTCCAATGCATATATGTTGTCCAGTGAGATTGCAACTATGATTTCAGGAAGATATATTCAGATTGAAATGTTGCCGTTGTCTTTTAAGGAATATATGGAGAGTACTGGCAGTATGAATGACAGAGGAATCAAATATGCTGAGTATTTGCAGAATAGTTCATTTCCGTTTACACTGGAATTAAAAAATCAGCCAGATGAGATCAGAGATTATCTGGAAGGAATCTATAATACGATTGTTGTAAAGGATATTATAAACAGGAAAAAAATCACAGATACTATGATGCTTAAGAGTGTCTTAAGATTTGTGTTTGATAATATAGGAAATCCATTGTCATCAAAAAAAATTGCAGATACGATGACCTCAGAAGGGCGAAAAATTGATACAAAAACGGTGGAAAAATATCTGGAGGCTTTTAGCGAGAGTTATATTATATATCAGGCAAAACGTTATAATATAAAGGGAAAACAATATTTAAAAACTCTTGAAAAATATTATATAGTTGATATTGGAATGAGGTATATGCTTTTAGGATCGAGGCAGGCAGATGCAGGACATGTTCTGGAAAATATAGTCTATCTGGAATTGTTACGTCGAGGATATGATGTGTATGTTGGAAAAATCAATTCATATGAAGTGGATTTTGTGGCACAGAATAAAAAGGGAACAGTATATTTCCAGGTGGCACTGACTGTACAGGATGAAAATACACTTTTGAGAGAATTAAGACCATTACAGGCGATACGAGATCATTATCCAAAGATTATCTTAACAATGGATGAAGAACCAGAAGAACAATATGAGGGAATTCGACGTATTAATGCCAGAGACTGGTTATTGGGGATTGTAGACTGAACAATGCAAATTAATTAGTACTCATCACTTGATAATGGAAGTTGATTTTTGTCCTGTCTTGTGTATCCCGGAAGTGCCTGTTTTACAGGCTTTCCGGGGCATCAGTCATTTTGTCTGGTATTGTAAAGCAGTGTCAGATTTGTCGTAAATGTCGTAAATTTGTGGTCAAAAAATGATGAGAAATGGAGAGTACTAATAAAATGGAATTAATGTATACAAATGTAAATGGATATCTGATCCCGAATCTCACCTATAAATCCGGTGAGCAGATGGAGCAACTTGGCAAGTATGGTTTTCTTCGCAGAGATTATCTGAAAAACTATCGAAATTCAACCTATCAGATGATGCTTTTACAGGATACCATTGGAGAGCATCTTCTGGAAGTGGACAAGGCAGCCAGAGAACGGGAAGAGGTAATACTGAAACAGTTAGAAGAAAAAGAACCATTGCCGGATAAAGAGAAAGATCAGATTGCCTGGGTAAGAGCTGCTAATCAACACAAAGCAATTGCAGAAGAGATTATTCTCAATGAATTGATTTATGTTTAAATGAAGGTGATGAGGTCGTGGATTGCGACCTCATTATTGTATGAAAAATAGCAGTAGGCAGAATGAGAAAAATAGGGTAAAATGGGAACATGGATTTTGGGAACTCATAAGAAATGATTGTGCGGTAAAGTAACTTAAATGCCAGTCTGGCATTTCAAGTTATAGAGGAGATGGAATGGCGGATCAGAAAGTAAGAGAAATGGAACCAGTGGAAACACAAATAGTTGAAATCATGCCACCGGACGTTGAAAATCTGATTTATGTAGTAAGAAACAAACAAGTCATGGTGGATAGTGATCTGGCAATGCTTTATCAGGTAGAAACGGGAGCGTTAAACAGAGCCGTTAAAAGAAATATTGCCAGATTTCCAGAAGATTTTCGATTTCAGCTTACAAAAGATGAATATGAAAACTTGAAATGCCAATTTGGCACCTCAAATGGCAGTGGAACAGAAAATGGTTATGGTGGCAGACGTACATTACCGTATGTATTTACAGAGCAGGGAATATCCATGCTTGCAAGTGTATTGCATAGCGAGGTGGCAATTAATGTAAGTATAGGTATTATGCGTGCATTTGTAGAAATGCGACGGTTTATAGCCAACAATGCACTTTTGTTTGAAAGGATTAGTAACGTTGAGCTAAAACAACTGGAATATCAGAAAAAGACAGATGAAAAACTGGAACAGATTTTTGAGTACATATCAGATCATGAGGAGTCTAATCAAAAGATATTTTTTGATGGTCAGATATATGATGCATTCAGCTTATTGATAGGACTGATTCAGAAAGCAGAAATGGAAATTGTTCTGGTAGATGGATATGTGGATGTAGGAACATTAAATATTTTGTCAAAGAAGAAAGAAAATGTGGCGGTGACAGTTTATACACAGCAACGGACAAAATTATCTCAAACAGATGTAGATAACTTTAATGCACAGTATCCTAAACTGGATGTGAAGTACACAAAAGTATTTCATGATCGTTTTTTAATTCTTGATAAAATGAAAGCATATCATGTGGGTGCGTCTTTGAAGGATGCAGGTAAAAAATGTTTTGGAATTAATCTGATTGAAGATGCAGGTATTGTAAGAGATATTTACAGAGATTGGAATTGGAAACAGAAGAATAGAAAAATAAGTTATGCAGAGAAAGGCGTGAGTCATAGAAAGGTGGCTTGCGTCTTTTTCTGTCTGGAAAGGAAGTGGGGCGTGCAGATTGCGGAAATGATTTTTCAGACACGCTCTAGGGGCAAAAGATATTTTGCCCTACCTGATATGCCAAATAATCATCTGTCATTGCATACCTGGAATATGTAAAACTTCAGATAGTAAGACTCATCTGCCGCCCACAGGATTGGATGATCCGGTGCCTGTGTCCTGTATTCTACCTGGCGAAGTCTTTTATGTACATTCTTTGCTGCCTGTCCGATGGTTTTGGTAAATAATTCATAGTCCATAAAATGAGAACAGGAACAGGTTGCCAGAAATCCGCCGTCTTTTACCAGTTTCATGGCACGCAGATTAATCTCTCTGTATCCTTTTACTGCATTTTTAATGGAATTTCTGGACTTGGTAAATGCAGGAGGATCAAGAATTACAACATCAAATTTCTCACCCTTTTCTTCCAGTTCTGGAAGCAGTTCAAAAACATCTTCACAGATAAATTTCACACTGTCAGATAAACCATTCAATGCCGCATTGGCTGTTGCCTGATCTACCGCCAACTGAGATGCATCCACACCGGTTACACTTTCAGCGCCTGCAATTCCGGCATTGAGTGCAAAGGAACCTGTATGTGTAAAGCAGTCCAGAACTTTCGCACCTTTGCAAAGCTTCTGGATTGCCAGTCTGTTATACTTCTGATCTAGGAAAAATCCTGTCTTCTGCCCGTCTTTTACGTCAACTTCATATTTTACACCATTTTCTTCAATCTGCACAAGTGTTGGAAACTCTGGTCCTATAAAACCCTTAACCATTTCCATTCCTTCCTGTTTGCGCACCTTCACATCGCTTCTTTCGTAAACACCGCGAATAGTGATCCCATCTTCTGCCAGGACTTTCCTGAGGAGTTCTACGATTGTTTCTTTAAAACGATCGATCCCCAGAGCCAGTGACTGAACTACCAGTACATCCGAAAATTTATCCACCACAATTCCCGGAAGGAAATCTGCCTCTGCAAAAATCAGACGACAGCATCCTGTATCTACCACTTTCTTACGATATTCCCATGCATCACGTACACGCTTCTCCAAAAGTTCTTCATTAATATCAACATTTTCATCTCTGGTCATAAGACGTACCGTAATCTTAGAATTAGTATTAATGAACCCTCTTCCCATAGGATATCCGTCAAAATCATGGACAAGTACAATATCACCGTTCTCGAAATTTCCCATGACTGTATCTATCTCATTATCAAAAATCCACATTCCGCCGGATTTCAGAAGTCTTCCCTCTCCCTTTTTCAGAGTTACTACTGCCATTCCCATTCGTATTTCTCCTTGTATTTTTTATGCTTATCTTTTGTCAATTATATGACTCTGTTTTCTATAGCAGTCCTCATAAATAAGTTACTGTTCACTCCGTTCCCAGCAACACGCTTCGCGATGCAGGAAATATGAACCTCCTTGTGCAATGCCCAAGGAGTATCGTTTGCTTCGCAAACTTAATTTATGCTAATCGCATAAATTCGCGCAGTATGTCTCGGGTTTTCTGTGACCTTCGCTCACAAAAAACACCTCGCGGGATATTACCAGTGAACAGTAACATAAATAATGCATTTAAGACAGTTTCAGATTTCACACTCTGATGGGCCGGATTAAGATGCATTATTTACGAGGATTGCTATAATCACATCATTTTATCACATTCATCTCATTTTTTCCATACATAACAAAAAGCAGCTGGCAAAATCGCAAAAATTTCACCAACTGCTTTCCATTACTATTATTGTTTGCTGCTTTTCACAACCTGTGCAGGGGACTTCCCTGATTCGGTTAAATCCTTAAGAAGGATACATCTTGGCAGACCTCCGTAACAGAGTGCCGTTCTCTTAACTTCATATCCATGGATTTCCATATTATGTCTGCTGAACTGATTATCCGGATGTATGGTGCACATCAGATAATAATATTGGTCTGTATCCAGCAATCTCTCCGCTTCTTCCAGCATATGCCCCTGCAACCCGTTTCCCCTGTATGCACAACACACAACTGCCGAATCCATGACTGCAACATGGGAAAGCTGTTCCTCATCAAAATCAAGATAAGTTCCCAGATTATCTTCCCTGTTTTCAGGATATTTAATAATGAAGAAACCCGCAACAGAACCATCTGCTGTCTGTGCCACGATCACAAAGCCCTGTTCTTCTATATGTGTCCTGACATATTCCTCATCATCAGATACAAACCAGTCCGGATGCTCTTTATCATTCTTCGCTTCATGCATAACAGCCATGATCTCATCCACATCTGTCATCTCTGCTTTTCGTATCCTAAACAATACCTTTGCAGAACCATCCTTATTCTCTGAAATCTGCATGATGCTTTGATTATTCTGCATTTTCCTCGCCGCCTGCAGTCTCTGTGGAATCTGCATCCGTTGTATCATAAGTCTCTGTGCTTTCTCCGTAGAGTTTCTCAAAGAATTTCATTGTTTCATTATATAAGGTCTGTCTGTCATCATCTGAAAGTTCTCCAAGCTCCGGACTTGCCTGTGCATCTGCACTTAATCCGAAGATTTCCTTCATGGACTTATCTACCATATTGAGCTCTGTGCTCATGTAAATCTCTGTTCCATCTGCCTGATAAGAAGCTGTGCCTTCTGTAAGAATTTTCAGATATGCCTTCTCCACATTCTTAGCAAGAGTTGCACCATTTTCAGCATCAAGAGTTACGGAAGCTGTTGCTGTTTCATCTTCCATAGCTGTTGTAAGAGCAGTGGTATCGCCTTCATATTCTCCCTTGCAGAAATTCTCAGCTTTATCAAACATGGTTTTCTGATCTTCTGTCAGTGCAGAAGTATCCAGTTCATCTGATGTGGCACTATTTTCTGTATCATCTGTTCCTTCATCGGAGTCTGTATCACCTTCATCTGTATTTCCAAGTGTACTGTCGTCCGTAGTCTCGTCACCATCCGGCTCCTGCGGTTCTTCTGTTTCGCTGAGGTCTCCGTCACTCTGATCGTCCCCGTCGTCCTCAATCAGACCTGAATCCTCCTCCAGCGATGGATTCTCTGTGGAACTCTCTACGATATCTCCGCCTAAAGCACTGTTATCCACATTATTCAGGATATCATCACCATCTGCTGGATCACCTGCATTTACAGTGTCATCCTCTTCATCATCAATATCACCAAGCTCATCATTATCACCGGATGTATTCTGTTCTACCTGCTCCAGTGTTGCTTTTACATCATCATAATTGTACTCCTGCTGCGCAATCTGTTTCAGAAGCTCTACGATCTTATTAATCTGGTCAGAATCCAGATTTACATTATTCTGCTGAGCAACATTTACTACGATATTATAGATATCATCCACATTCTGGACATTATCTTTGATAACCTGTATCTTCGAGTTATTCATAACAGTAGTTGCATCATTCTTTCCAACCTCATCAGCCAGATTTCCTGTCACTACCATTTCCTCTGTAGCAAGTTCTTTCTTCGTGCTGTCAAGCTGCTCCCCTGTAGCTGTCTCGTACGCCATCTGAATACCTGTAAGCGCTCCGGTGCCGGATACCTCAAACGGGCAGGCGGCTACAACTTCACAGTTCTTGACACCTGATGTGGAAAGTGACGTTGCGATCATGTTACATGTTACCCAGTTAAGGTTGGCTGTTCTTACTTTGATACCGCCTGACTGAGTCGGCTTTACATATGCACAGCTCACTGTTCTGGTTCCGATCTGCTCTAACGGTACATAAGCACTCAGATGATCTCTCTCATCCTGATTAGTAATCGTGAGGATCTGTACCTGGTTACTGTCTACATTAAAATATTTCATCATTGTATTCTTCTGGTCCTGAGTAAGATCGGCTCCCAGCGTCACAACCTTCACTGAATCTGCCATTGTCGGTACAGCAGTTCCTGAAAGTACCAGACATGCACTACATAAAAGTGCTGCTGCTGTTTTTACTTTTTTCATAATAGAAACCTCCCTGATATGTTATTTAAATTATTCAGGCGGATAATCATTTCATGCCTGTTCATTAATAGTAGTATTATAACACGTTTGAGTTGAGATTTGTAATTATTATTTATATCATTCCCAGTCCTTCCAGCAGGATTTTTGTACCTATGAGGATAAGGATAATACCTCCGCATAATTCCGCTTTGGATTTGTATTTCATTCCGAAAAGACTGCCTATCTTTACCCCTGCTGCTGAACAGACAAAGGTGATCACACCGATAAAGGATACTGCTGATACAATCTCTACTTTCAGAAAAGCAAATGTCACTCCCACTGCCAGTGCATCAATACTGGTAGCCACTGCAAGGATGAACATGGATTTTATATCCATATCCGCATTTACATGTTCTTCCTCTTTCGATTCTTTGATCATGCCGGCACCAATGAACACCAGAAGGACAAAAGCTACCCAGTGACTGTATCGGGTAACCTTATCTGCAAAGAATCGTCCGCCAAAATATCCCACAAGGGGCATTAATGCCTGAAATCCCCCGAACCATGCGCCTGCGATACACATATGCTTTGCATTGATTCTGCCCAGGGAAAGGCCCTTACAGACAGATACTGCAAATGCATCCATAGACAGGCCTATCGCCAGTATAAAAAGTTCAAAAATATTCATGTGTTTTTGCTCCTTTTCCTATATAAAATAATTTTTCAGTAACATAGAACCCTTCCCGGAAGACTTTTTTATGTTATCTGAACTGCTGTAATGTTCCTGCAGCATAAAAAAAGAGACACACAGACAGCTGTTTTAACTGTCCATGAGTCTCATCGTTTACTGTAATACCGGGTGCATATGGCACCATTATGTCGATAGACTACACACTCTTCAAAACATATCTGAAAAATGTTCCGGAATATGCCGATTACTCCCTCGCGGAGAATGGCCTTATTTTATCATATTGATCTATATTTATCAAGTAGATTTTTGTCAGTCTGGAGCTCATAAGCACCACCTCGTTACTGTTCACAGCAACACGCTTCACGATGCCAAAAATATGCACCTCCTAGTCAACAAATATCAATCATGTATTGACTCAAATGATGATTCTTTAAATTCCAGTCATCAGTTTCCCTGACATACGTTGACTTATATGACAATTCTTCAAATTCCAGTCATATGCTTTCCCGATATTCGTTGACTTATATGGCGATTCTTCGAATTCCAGTCATATGCTTTCCCGGCATTTGTTGGCTTATATGGTCGATTCTTCGAATTCTAGTCATCAGTTACCCGGCATTTGTTGACTTATATGGCGATTCTTCGAATTCTAGTCACCTTCTCATCCAGTTTTTATTCTAGTTTAGACAATAAAGCGCAACTTTCAACGGTACTTTCGTTGTCCCAACAAAGTTCCTGTGTCTCTCTATCTCCAAAATACACCGGAAAACGGAACTTTATGTGCTTCAGGAATCTGCCATCTGGCTGCTCCTGCTCGTAAATGTCCACCTGTTCTACAAAGCTGTTAAGAAATTCTTTCTTCTCCAGGTCGGTGAACTTATCATATAGTTTATCAAAATATAAAAGAAATTGATAGACGTTTTCTTCTGATATTTTCTGTTGCCGGATATTTAACAAGCGGTTCTTTACTTCCTCTATGCTGTTTCCACACCTTCGATTTCATCGTACAGCCGATACAGTCGTGTTTCCATATCCTGATATTTCTTCTCATAAAATTTATCCATGATATCCAGGCTATCCATCTGCTGTCCAAGTCTTCCTTTTGCTCCGGTCAACTGCCTGTACTGTTTTTCCAGTCTTTCAATCTCTTTTTCTATTTCTTCTGTATCTATTCTTGAACCGATTTTATTCAGAATTGCTTCTTCAAATTTCGGATTCTTCACCAGCTTCCGAATAACTTCTTCCACTGCATTGTTAATCTTCTCCTCGCTCCATTGTTTACGATATCCACATTTATGACCATCTACCAGGCGACGATGTTTGCAGGCATAATAGAAATAATCCTTATATAAGGTTCCGTCTTTTTTTTTCTTTCGGTTCACGTTTCCATACATACCGCTTCCACATAACGGACATCTCAATATTCCGGATAAAATATGCTCATGATCGAGACTATGTGTCTTTTCATATTTCACACCTGTTTTTTCCCGTTTTTGATGTGCCAGCTCCCAGTCTGTTTCTGAAATAATCCCTTCATGGATACCATCGTGCAGCATATAATTTTCCTGCTTTACAATGCGATATTCATTTCTTGTACCAGAAACTTTCTCGTTTTTCCTTCGTCCATAAGCCAGCTTTCCACAGTATACCGGATTATCCAGAACGCCTTTTATAAATGAAGCGGCAAATGCGTCCAAAGTGTTATTCTGTCGTTTTTTCTTTTTATATCCATGCTGGTTCAGCCATGCAGCAATCGCAGAGATTCCCATATTGGTATGAATAAATTTATCATAGATCAGACGAATAATCTCTGCTTCGTCCTCTGCAATCTGCAATTCTCCATTTACTAATTCATAACCATACGGAGCAAATCCACCATTCCATTTTCCTTCCCTGGCTTTCTGCTTACGTCCCTCCATTGTCTGAACAAGGATATTCTCCCGTTCAATCTCTGCCACCGCAGACAAGACAGAAATCATCAGCTTTCCACTATCTTTTGAGCTGTCAATTCCATCTTCTACACAGATCAGATTCACTCCAAAATCCTGCATCCTCTGCAAAGAATTTAAAACATCTGCCGCATTACGACCAAATCTGGAAAGCTTGAACACCAGTACAAACTGCACCTCATCTGTTCCATTCTCAATATTATCCAACATTCTCTGAAATTCCGGTCTGCCCTCTACGCTTTTTCCAGACTTACCTTCATCGGAATACTCATTTACGATTTCCATGTTCTGAAATTCCGCATATCTCTTGAGTTTTTCTTTCTGAGCATCCAGACTGTAGCCATCTACCTGCATGGTTGTGGATACTCTGGTATAGATATCACATTTTATCTTTTTATTCACTTTTCCTCCTCTCCTCAGAACATCCCAAAGCAATTTCCAACAATTCAGTTGCAACTTGTGAATTTCTGATACGCATTAAGTTATCCCAGACATCAGCTTTTCCAAGTAGATTCATCCCGCCATGCCATACTATTTCATCATCAATAACAGCAAAACATTCTTCTACTTCTGTTCTTGTTATCACATTTATTCCTACCAATTGCATTGCTCTGATTAATTCATGACATACATCTGACTTTCCGTAAGTAATATCTTCCGGATCTGTTGTAATAACTGTGACCTTTACCCCTACTTCCTGTCTCTTCTTTATTAGTAATAAAAATCTGTCAATTTTATCCTGTCTGATATCCGGACTGGAAATTACTACCATTTTTTCTGACTCTACAATATCTTGCTCGAATTTTTCGGTATAATTTACAGAATCAAATATTGCATTTATTATTTGTTTAGGTTGCAACTCTTGCGTCCAGATTGAAAATCCCATCTTCCTGTATGTTCTCAATCTTTTTGCATACATTTTATCAAAATAACGCACATGCGAATCGATATAATCATACACATAAACGGCTTCTTTTCCGACATAATCTCTGTTTAATCTACCTACATACTGTTCCAAGCGTCCTTCAAAAGATACAGGTGCTGCAAGCATTAATACATCCAGTCTTGGAAAATCAAATCCTTCTCCTATCTTCTGACCGGTTGCCACTAATACAAGTGATTCACTTCCAGGTACCTGTTTAATCTTCCTCTTATTTCTGTATTTTCCTTATCAGAATTATCACCATATAAAAGGAATACATGATCAGCTTTCCCTTCAGGGCATCATATAAAATTTG
>ENA-OQIC01000993-OQIC01000993.1-human-gut-metagenome-genome-assembly--contig:-NODE-993-length-10825-cov-1.669564_pt1 | contig 10825 bp, 18 predicted proteins | sample MGYA00242572_ERZ504736 | MGnify/ENA primary metagenome ERZ504736 (study PRJEB26092, sample SAMD00036201) | human gut metagenome | host: Homo sapiens | study: EMG produced TPA metagenomics assembly of... | reverse complement strand
ACATCGATCGATGCTCAGACGTACGTAGCTGTACATCGATCGATGCTCAGACGTACGTAGCTGTACATCGATCGATGCTCAGACGTACGTAGCTGTACATCGATCGATGCTGTAGAAAGCTATAATCACTATTTCGGATGGTACGGCGGAAAATATGAGCAGAACTCTGTATGGTTTGACGATTATCATAAGAAATATCCGGATCGCTGCATCGGACTTTCTGAGTATGGTGCAGAAGGAATCATTACTTATCAGCCGGATGAGCCGAAGTGCAGAGATTACTCTGAGGCATATCAGGCAGAGTACCATGAGTTCATGGTGAAAATGCTGATGGAGCGCGACTATATCTGGAGCAGCCATGTATGGAACATGTTCGACTTCGGTTGTGCAGCCAGAGATGAAGGTGGAGTGGCAGGAAGAAATAACAAAGGTCTTGTTACGATCGACAGAAAGATCAAAAAGGAAGCATTCTACTTATACAAAGCATACTGGAGCAGCCAACCATTTGTATACGTTTGCGGTCGCAGATACGCACAGAGAGCCGGGGAGACTACAACGGTAAAAGTGTACTCGAACCAGCCGTCAGTACAGCTTTATGTAGATGGAGAATTATTTGCAGAGCAGAGCGGAGAAAAGATTTTTGTATTTGAAGGAGTTCCGCTTCACGAAGGATTTACACAGATCACTGCAAGATACAACGACTGCACAGATTCTCTCGCACTTGAAAAAGTAGCAGAAAAACCGGAGATCTACACACTTCCGAAGAATGAAGATGAGGAAGGAATGGAAGGAGCAGCCAACTGGTTTGATCAGGCGGCAGCAGAAGCAGCAAACGCAGGCGAGATGGTATTCCCGGAAGGATATTTCTCTATCCGCGACAAGATTACAGATATCATTGAAAACGATGAGGCGGCTGCAATTCTCAGCGGAGCTTTATCTGCAATGTCTGGCATGAAATTAAATAAAGGAATGTTAAAGATGCTCGGCGGAAAGACATTAGAAGAAATGATCCAGATGGTAGGACAGATGGGACAGGAAATTCCGGAGCAGGGCGTAAAAGTCTTAAATCTTCAGTTAAATAAAATCAAAAAATAAATCAGAATTCGTGAAATGCATTTGCGAAATCAGAAAGAGATGCCGGTGGACAAAAACAAGACCGGCATCTCTTTTTTGATTGGGGGATAAATCACCGTTTATGCGAATAGAAATATTTACCATAAAAGCAGGAAAATACTTTTAAATTATAATCATTTAAAACAAACTTTTTCATGCCAAAACAAAACCGGGTAGGGGTGCTTGAATCTCGTGAAATAATGTGCTATATATAATGTTATATATTATAATAGGAAATTACAAATGAGAAAAGAGTGGGAACATGAAAAAACAGAAAAACATGCATTGACAGTCCGGATAGCTCTGCTTGTGATGTTAGACATTTTATTTATGCAGGTGGCATCTTTGCCAGTCTGTGGATTCGGCATGAGTTTGACTTTCAGGCTGTAGAAGAGACGTTTATCCATACTGTGTGGAGATATATGCTGCTGAATATTTTGGTGACACTGGCTGTATTCTCCATGTTTCATCTATACACCAGCCTTTGGAAATATGCGAGCATCACGGAATTATCCTGTATCGTTGCTGCTGTGGCAATTTCCAGTCTGCTGCACGTTCTGGGAATGGCAGTGATGGGACTTAAGATGTTTAAAAAGTTACCTGTTGCTATACTTTTTGCTTTTTTTATTCATGGTCGTGGGATTGCGGTTCTCTTACCGGTTTTTCCGGTTTGTAAGAAATAAGTGTAACCGTGGAATGGCGGAGAAGCGGGAGAATGTTATGATCATCGGAGCCGGTGATGCGGGGGCTGCGATCATCAAGGAGAATCGCCTAAGCAAAGCAGCTACGAGAAAGGTCTGTTGTCTGATTGACAAAGATCCGAAGAAATGGGGAAGATATATTCTCGGATGTCCGGTTGTCGGTGGGGCGGACAAGATTATGGAATCTGTAGAAAAGTATAAGATCCAGAAGATCGTCATCGCAATTCCTTCGGCGACAAGCCAACAGATCAAGGAATTGGTGGAGATCTGTAAAGAGACAAAATGTGAGCTGAAGATTCTCCCTGGAATTTACCAGTTGATTGACGGAGAAGTCAGCATCTCACAATTGAGAGAAGTTGAGATTGAAGATCTGCTCGGAAGAGAACCAGTCAAGGTGGATCTAGAGGAAATCTTAGGATATATCCAGGGGAAAACGGTACTTGTCACCGGAGGAGGCGGATCGATCGGAAGTGAGATCTGTCGTCAGCTTGCGGGACACGGCGTGGGGAAATTGATCATTTTTGATGTCTATGAGAACAATGCCTATGCGATCCAGCAGGAATTAAAGAGAAAATATCCAAATCTGGATCTGGAAGTTCTGATCGGATCTGTCAGAAATACAAGCCGGATGAACGATGTGTTTGCCACGTATCACCCGGAAATCGTATTTCACGCAGCGGCACACAAGCATGTCCCATTGATGGAGGACAGTCCGAACGAGGCGATTAAGAATAATGTGATCGGTACTTATAAGACTGCGAAGATGGCAAGCGATTACAGAGTGAAAAAGTTTATTTTGATTTCTACAGATAAAGCGGTCAATCCGACCAATATTATGGGGGCGAGCAAGAGACTCTGCGAGATGGTCATTCAGACAATCGGAAAGAAGAGTCAGACAGAGTTTGCGGCAGTCCGTTTTGGCAATGTCCTTGGAAGCAACGGAAGTGTAATTCCGCTTTTCAAAGAGCAGATTAAAAATGGAGGTCCGGTCACTGTCACACACAAAGACATCATCCGGTATTTCATGACGATTCCGGAGGCAGTCAGCCTTGTGCTTCAGGCCGGAGCTTATGCCAAAAACGGGGAGATCTTTGTACTCAATATGGGAGAGCCGGTCAAGATCGTTGATCTTGCCAGAAATCTGATCAAGCTGTCGGGATATGAACCGGATGTAGACATTAAAATTGAGTTTACCGGACTGCGCCCCGGAGAGAAGCTTTACGAAGAGCTTTTGATGGATGAGGAAGGAATGCAGACGACGGAGAATAAGAGAATCTTCATCGGAAGACAGATTGACGTGGATGAGGAGACCTTTGAGAAAAATATCGAGGCGATTGGATGAAGCCATCCCGGAGAAGATAAGAACATTCGTGAACTTGTACATAAGATCGTTCCGGAATACCGATATCAGGCATCGCAAAATAGATTGTTCGTGTGCAGGGAAGCATAAGACAAAAAGTAGGGCAAAAGGATGTTTACAAACAGAAATAGATGCGATATACTATTTTTGTATATATAAAAATTATTAAGCAATTCATATTTAAAACGAAACATCCGTGTAAATATGAGATGTGTGTGATGTTTGGAGGGAAAGGATATGAGGAACCAAAAGAAATTTGCTGCAGTATTGGCGCAGGTGTACTTAGTGCCTCTATGTGCATGCCGGCATTGGCAGCCTCAGGAGTCAGCGCAGAAGAGCAGAAGATTCTGAATAAGATGGAAAGTTCTGCAGCTGGATTTGGAGTGACAGATGTTTCTCTGTATGCAAGTTATTACAGTCAGGCAGAGAGCTGGCTCGCTTCCGGAGAAGTGGATCTGACAGCGAGTCAGGTAGATGCAGTGTTAAAGGCAATCGATCAGGCAGCTGGCCTTTTACAGCAGGCAATTGATGCGAATGGCGCTGCAAGTGCAAAAGATTTGTTAAATATTATCGGAAAAGATGGTATTATGCAGATCGCACAGCAGATTGTAGATGCGATTGCACCGGGACTGAAAGAAGTCGGAATCATTATCACAGCGGACATGCTCGCAGGAGACAACGGTGTGATCAATGTAAAGCTTGCAAAAGACGGTACAACTATCGGATCTTCTGACAAGGTGATCAAGAAGACTGGTATGAACGCCGGAGCGACATATGCGGTAGCAGCCGGATTTGTAATGGCTTTGGTAGGATGTGCTGCTGTGGCAAAGAAGAACAACTATAGAGAGACTGCAGAGGAATGCTAGATTGATGAAACAGCGTAAAAGCAGAATAGTGGCATATGTGATCGTGCCACTATTCTTTACCATGATAGGTTACGGAGTTGTATATGTTGCGGCATCCCCGTTTATAAATATAGTAACGACTGCAGGCAGCATGTTTATGACTGAGAGCCTTCCTGAATTTTCTGAGGAATTGGGCTCTATTTTTTCGGAACCAGATAAAGATGCAGAGGCGGAAGAGATTCCGCTTGCGGATGTAACCTGGCCGAAGTTTGGGGAGCATTATGCAAATGTGACTTGTGAGCAGATTGGGCTGGATGTACCGCTCTACTACGGCGACAGCATGGAAATCATGCGTGTGGGAGCCGGACAGTATCAGGGCAGCTTTATTCCGGGGTATGGCAAGACGATTTTACTCAGCGGGCACAATACAACCTACTTTTCTCCGCTGCAAAAGATTGCAGTGGGAGACGAAGTGACGATTAAGACAAGTTATGGGATCTACGCTATCAAGTGCGGGAGACGAAGATTTAAACGAATCTGATCCGCAGGCAGTAGACCTGCTTCAGAAGAAAGAAGAGCTGGTCATGTATACCTGTTATCCGTTTGACATGCTGTCAAGTACGGATCAGCGTTTCTTTGTCTATGCAGACAAAGTGAGTGGACCAGTATTAAAATAGGAGGAAGAAAGATGGAATATCAGAAAACAAAGAAGCAGTCTTCCTCCAACAGAAAAGGAAGAACGATCGTAAGCATGAGCCTATCTTTTTTGATCGCGGTGGGACTGACAATGGCAGCGCTTCTTGGAAGTCTCCGATTAGGTTCCTGAATGAGAAGATGATCGTTCGCAGCTTGAATGTGAAGGATTATTATGGAGTAGTCTGTGATGATTTTTACGAGCGAGTGGAAGACTTATCCATTCCTCTTGGGATTCCGAAAAGTGCACTGGAAGGATTGTAGATACGAACAGTATGTACAACGATATCCGAGCGAGTCTGGAGGCATCTTTGATTGGACAGACTTACCAGCCGGATACCGGGAAGCTTCGAACAAAGTTAAAAGAGAATGTAGAAAATTATGCAAAGTCCCGGGAAATTGAGCTGGGGGAAGCACAGCAGACAGTACTGAATACTTATCTGGAACAGGCAGCAGAGCAATATGTAAGGGCAACGAAGATTCCTTTTATTGAATATTATGGAAGAATTCACGGTTTTGCAGAGAAAGTAATTACAGTTGGCATTCTCGGTTGCATAGTCTTTGCGGTGCTGGCAGGATTTGTATTATTCCGGATGTATATTTGGAAACATCACGCGATGCGCTATCTTGTGTACAGTACACTGGCATCGGGCTGATGATCGGTCTTGTTCCGGCATATTTGCTGCTTGCACAGGACTATCGGCGGCTTGTGATCGAACCGGAATATTTGTACCAGTTTATGGTGACTTATGTGACGAACGGTCTGATGATCTTTGAAGGATTTGCGATAGGATTCTTTGGAATTGCCGCATTATTACTACTGCGGATCGCAAGTTTGCGAAGACGGCTGATCAAAAACAGCAGAGGATAGAAAAGGTGAGGTGAACATAGATGAAAGGGCTGATTGATATTCATGCACACATCCTTCCTGGGGTGGATGACGGAGCTTCGGATTTTCAGGAAAGTGTGCGGATGTTAAAAAGTGCATATCGGCAGGGGGTACGGTGTGTGATCGCAACTCCCCACTATCATCGGAATCACTTTCACCGCAACCCGGAACGGACCATGGAAGCTTTGCAGAAGATCCGCGGATGGCTGCGAGAACATCTGCCGGATATGATCGTACTTTTGGGGACAGAGATCTATTATACAATCGATTTTGCGGAGGAGATTACCGCCGGGAATATTTTCCCGATGGCAAAGAGCAGATATCTGCTTGTAGAATTCTCGCCACTGGAAGATTATGCGTATATTCGCAATGCAGTTCACGTTCTGATCAACAGAGGATACTGCCCGATCATCGCACATGCCGAGCGATATCGTGTCTTCCATCAAAATGTCAGCAGAGTTTCTGAAGTGATCCAAATGGGAGCCTATATCCAACTCAATGGAGACAGCATCGTGGGGAAAAACGGTCTGCGGATGAAGTTTTTTGCTCAGAAGCTGATGAAAAAGGAACTGGTGCACTTTGTGGCATCGGACATGCACCATATGGAATCGCGCAGGCCGAATCTGAAGGAATGTGCCGAATATATGGAAAAAACATATGGATTTGCGCGTACAAAAGAACTGCTGTATGACAATCCACGGAAATTGATCGAAAATAAACTCATAGAGGAACTGTGACAGAGAAAAGAGAACATATAGGAGAAAATGAATGAGACAACGAGAAGAACAGATAGAAGAAAACGGGATCGATCTGCTGGAGATGCTGGCAGTTCTGTTAGATAAAGCGTGGGTCATTATTCTGGTCGGTGTACTGACAGCCGGAGCTGCATTCGGTTATACGAAATTTATGGTTACACCAATCTACCAGGCGACCACACAGGCCTATGTATTGACAAAAGCGGAGGATGCAGCGGTGACATCAGGAGACATCAGCCTCAGCAATCAGCTGCTCGGTGATTGTGCCTCTCTCTTGAAGAGCCGCCCGGTCACAGATAAGGTGATCGAGGAACTTGGACTGAAGATGTCCAGTACCGCGCTTGCCAATGCAATCACAGTGACAAATCAGGAGAATACACTAATTTTAAATATTTCTGTTAGTAATCCGGACCCATATCTTGCAAAAGAACTTGCGGATAAAGTAAGAGATGTCGGTGCGAATCATGTGACAGAGGTTATGAACTTAAAAGCAATGAACACGGTACAGGAAGCATTGATTCCGTCAAAACCTGCAAGTCCGAATATTATGAAAAATACTGTGCTTGGAGGCGCTGCAGGAGTTGTATTGACAGCCGGAATCATTTTACTGATCTTCCTGATGAATGATAAGATCCGTAGTCAGGATGATGTGGAGAAATATCTTGGAATCGGAGTACTTGGAGCGATTCCGTCCACGGAGGACAAGACAAAGACGAAGAAAAAGAAATAGAACACAAGGGAGAAAGCGATGCAGAAGATTAATTTGGTCATACCAGACAACATGGACTACAGAACAAGCGAAGCATATCGCACCTTGAGAACAAATGTATTGTTCTGCGGGGAAGAGATCAATGCCATTGCAGTGACAAGCTGCACCCCTGGAGAAGGGAAATCAGAAGTATCATTCCGGCTGGCAGAAAGCCTTGCCGAGACAGACAGAAAAATTCTTTATATCGATGCGGATCTTCGCCGCTCGGTATTCTCAAAACGATATCAGGTCACACAGGAAGTAAAAGGGCTTTCCCATTATCTGTCCGGACAGGAAGAACTGGGGGCAGTCGTATGTGCTACGAATATTTCTAATTTGCATGTCATCCTTCCGGGGCCGGTACCGCCAAATCCATCCGAATTACTCGGGAACGAACATTTCAGACAGCTAATGGAAAAGACACACGCACTTTATGACTATATTATTATTGATACACCGCCGCTTGGAAGTGTGATTGATGCAGCAGTCATTGCGAAAGAGTGTGACGGAGCAATGCTCGTCATTGAAAATGATGCGATCAGTTATAAAATGGCACAGAAAGTAGAGCGACAGCTGGAACGATCCGGATGTCGGATTCTCGGGGCAGTGTTAAATAAAGTAGATGTCAGAGCAAAAGGGTATTATGGAAAGTATTACTATAGTAAATATTATGGTGGTGACTATAGTAGTGCTTATTATGGTGCCCAGGAAGTAGAAGAGAGAAAAGAGAGTACAGAAGAATAAGAGAAAAAGAGGGATTAAGATGAACAAAAACCGTATATTTTTATCTTCTCCTACTATGCATGGGGAGGAACAAAGTTATATCAGAGAAGCATTTGAAACAAATTGGATTGCACCCCTAGGGGCTAACGTGGACGGCTTTGAGAAAGAAATTAGTGTCTACACTGGAAGTCCGTATGCAGCAGCATTAAGCTCAGGAACAGCAGCGATCCATCTTGCATTAAAGTTGGCAGGAGTAAAGACAGGAGATAGGTATTTGTATCATTCGTTAGCATTTTCGGCGACATGTAATCCGATTGTATATGAAGGAGGGATTCCAGTATTTATTGATTCTGAAAGAGATACGTGGAATATGTCGCCGGAGGCATTACGAGCAGCTTTTGAAAAATATCCAGATACAAAAGTAGTGGTTGTTGTTCATTTGTATGGAACGCAGCAAAGCTGGATGAAATTATGGCGATTTGTAAAGAGCATCAAGCTGTTTTGATAGAAGATGCGGCTGAAAGCCTAGGAGCTACTTATCGTGGGAAACAGACAGGAACATTCGGAAAGTTAGGCATCTATTCTTTTAATGGGAATAAAATTATCACAACATCAGGTGGTGGTATGCTTGTAGGAAAAGATGAAGAGTGTATCCAAAAAGCTAGATTTTATGCGACACAGGCACGTGAGCCTGAGAGACATTATGAGCATAAAGAGATTGGGTTCAATTACCGTATGTCAAACATTGTAGCAGGTATTGGACGAGGACAGCTCAGACATTTGGATGAGCACATTGCATTAAAGAGAGAAATTTATAACACTTATAAAGAAGCGTTTAACGATATAGAAGAAATTACAATGAATCCGATTCCGGAAGATTGTGAGGCAAATAACTGGCTATCTTGCATGTTGATTGATCCGAAGTGTAAAGTAAAGCCAGTAGATGTAATGATTGCATTAGAAAAAGAGAATATTGAAAGTCGGCCAATTTGGAAGCCGATGCACTTGCAGCCGGTTTTTGCAGATAATGATTTTATTACATTAGAAGAAAATGGAAGTGTTGCAGAGGAGATTTTAATATCGGGGTATGTCTACCAAGCGATATCAAAAATACAAAAGATGATATGAACAAATTATACAAATTGTAAAAGATTTATTTATAGAATAAAAGGATACAAGGAAAGGGAATGGGATGTATCGAAAATATTTTAAGAGATGCATGGATTTTATACTGTCGTTGGCTGCGATTCTTGTGTTGTCGCCAGTTTACTTGATTGTTGCGATTTTTGTGAGAGTGAAATTAGGAAGTCCGATCCTATTTTGTCAGAAAAGACCAGGGAAGGATGAAAAGATATTTAATATGTATAAATTTCGCACGATGACAGATGAGCGTGATGAGAACGGAGAATTGCTTCCGGATGAAGTGAGACTTACAAAATTTGGAAAATTCTTGCGTTCCACAAGCTTGGATGAGCTGCCGGAACTTTTTAATATCTTAAAAGGTGACATGAGTATTATCGGGCCACGCCCGCTTCTTGTAGAATATCTTCCGAGATATAATGCAGAACAGAGACGCCGCCATGAAGTGCGTCCAGGGCTTAGCGGGCTTGCTCAGGCAAATGGAAGAAACGCAATCAGCTGGGAGCAGAAATTCAAATACGATGTGGAGTATGTGGATCATGTAACATTTCTTGGGATTGGAAGATTATCTTTCAGACAATTTGGAATGTGTTGAAACGAGATGGGATTAGTTCGGATACTGCTGTGACGATGGAGAAATTCATGGGAACAGAAGAAAGTGTGGAGTCAAAACATGTCTAAAAAGTTAGTGATTATAGGTGCCAGCGGACATGGAAAAGTGATTGCAGACATCGCTTTGAGAAATGGATATGAGATTGTTGGATTTTTAGAGACAATGATGCGTTAAAAAGAGATTGTAGGATTTCCGGTACTTGGAGGTGTATCGGAAATTCCAAGATATCAGATGGAATGTGAGTTTATCATCGCGATTGGAAGTAATCAGATTCGTGAGATGATTGCTAAGCAGTATGCGGTGAAATGGGCAATTCTGATTCATCCGACTGCAGTCATCGGAATGGATGTTCAGATTGAAGTTGGAACAGTCGTGATGGCAAACGCAGTCATCAATCCGTCTGCTCGTATCGGAAAGCATTGTATCATCAATACAGGAGCCGTCATTGAGCATGATAATTTCTGCAGGATTACGTACATGTGTCACCGAATGCAACGCTTGCCGGAACAGTTCATGTTGGAGAACGAGTGCATGTGGGTGTGGGGGTCTGCGTGAAAATAACACAAGTATCGCAGCCGATGTGACGATCGGCGCAGGGGCAGCAGTTGTAAAAGATATCACAGAAGCCGGAGTGTATGTGGGAGTGCCGACAAGGAGAATGAGATAGATGAAAAGATTTGTTATGTGGTTACAGTTCCAATTACAATTAGAGCATTTTTCGTTCCACAATTACAATATTTAGCAGAACATGAATTTGAAGTACATGTTATTTGTTCGGAAGATGATGGACTTCAAGAGTTGTTGGGGGAAAAGATAAAATATATACCATTGAATATGCCAAGAGGGATTAGTGTTGGTGGTACAATTAAAGCTATCAAAGAACTGACTAGAATATTTAAGAGAGAAAAATATGATTTAGTGCAGTATTCCACACCAAATGCAGCCTTATATGCAGCTATTGCAAGTAAAATAGTGAAATGTGAAATTAGAAATTATCATTGTATGGGGTTTCGCTACTTGGGATTTCATGGTGTTACTAAGTTTATATTTAAATTCATAGAAAAAATAATATGTAAGATTTCTACGGATATAGAATGTGTAAGTCAGTCGAATTTAGAGCTAGGAATAGCAGAAAAATTGTTTGATGGTCAAAAGGCTACGGTAGTTTTCCATGGCAGTACAGGTGGTGTGGATTTAAATAAATTTGATATTAAATATAAAAAAAGTGGAAAAGGAAGTTCGAAG
>ENA-OQIC01000991-OQIC01000991.1-human-gut-metagenome-genome-assembly--contig:-NODE-991-length-10839-cov-1.905433_pt1 | contig 10839 bp, 12 predicted proteins | sample MGYA00242572_ERZ504736 | MGnify/ENA primary metagenome ERZ504736 (study PRJEB26092, sample SAMD00036201) | human gut metagenome | host: Homo sapiens | study: EMG produced TPA metagenomics assembly of... | reverse complement strand
CGTCTTATTCCGGCCGCGCGTCGTGGCACTGGCGGAGGTGGCGACCTGGCTGGGCACGGCGCAATCACATGAGGCGCTGCTGCTGCGCAAGGCGGGCATCGGGCCGGACCGCTGCCACATTCTGACATGGTATATAACGGCATGGCTGTGCCTTTTGACGAGCTGATCGACAATGATATCGATATTTCCGTCGGATCATTGCCGGGCATTGACGGCGTTGCGGCTGCGGCGCGTCGTCTTGAAAAACCGCACGTGTGCATGTGAAGGTCGATTCCGGTTTCGGCCGCAACGGGTTCACGCCCGCCACGTTCGACGCGGCGCTCGCCAAGCTGGTGCCGCTCGCCAAGGAGGGTGTGCTGCATATCGTCGGCCAGTGGAGCCATTTGGCGGTGGCGGACGCTCCGGACGTTCCTGAATTCGTGGCATCCACCGACAGGCAGATCGAGAATTTCAAGGATTTCACCCGTCGTATGGAGCAGGCGGGCATTGCGCCGGAGATTCGTCATCTCGCCAATACCGCTGCCACGCTTTCACGTTCCGAGATTCATTTTGAGCTGACGCGCCCGGGTATCGGCCTGTATGGTTATGAGGCTGATCCGGCCATGGGCACGCCAGCACATACGGTTTGACGCCGGCCATGACGTTGCAGGCGCAGCTTGGTACGGTCAAGGATGTTGAAGCGGGCCATGGCATTTCCTATGGCCGCACGTACCTGACTCCGTCCGATACGTCCACCGCGATCGTGCCTGTCGGCTATGCGGACGGCATTCACCGTTCCGCTTCCGGTTTTGATATGGAAGGCGCGAAGCATGTGGTCAAGCCAGGAGGCCCGGTGCGTGTGATGACCACGGAGGGTCCGCGCCTTTACCGTGTGTCCGGTCGCGTGTGCATGGATCAGTTTATGCTTGACCTGCACGGTTCCGCGGAAAAGCTTGGCGTGCATGAGGGCGACACCGTGCAGCTGTTCGGACCGGGTCGCGGAGAGGATTATGCCGAGCCGACCGCCGACGATTGGGGCCGTGCCGCAGGAACCATCAGCTATGAGATCTTCACCTGCCTGTGCAACCGTATCCCGCGCCTGTACGAGCATGCCTCTGACGTGCTGTCGGTCGAAGATCTCGCCAAACTCGATCCCGCAACCCTCCTATAAAGAATCAGCGTGCGATGGGAGGCACGCCGTGAAAGTCAATATGGTGGGCGCGGTACGTTCGGCGGTTGGTCAACGTGCCGCGCTTGCTGTTAAGGTGGTGAGCTATGCCAGGAATGATTCTGAAGGAAGATATCGAAAAAGTTCGCGCCACCGCCGATTTGTACGACATTGTGTCTGCAACGGTTACGCTCAAACCTTCAGGAACTGGCACATACGTGGGGCTGTGCCCGTTTCATGACGAGAAAACGCCAAGCTTTTCCGTGCGTCCGGCGCTCGGTGTGTGGCATTGCTTCGGCTGCGGTCTTGGCGGAGACGTGTTCGGTTATGTGGAGCATCAGGAGAACGTCGACTTTCGTGATGCCGTCGAACTTTTGGCCGACAAATACCATATCGAATTGCGTTATGACCAGTCGAACGCCAAGAAGGAGCATACCGGTTCGAAACGTGCCCGCCTGTTGGAAGCCAACGAGGCCGCGCAGGAGTTTTTCGTCTCGCAGCTGATGACCAAAGACGCGCTCGCCGCGCGCAAACTGCTTGATGGCCGTAATTTCAGCCAGGCCGATTGCCAACGATTCGGTTGCGGATATGCTCCGCAAGGCTGGGATAATCTGGTGCGGTACTTGGCAGGCAAGGGCTTCACACAGCAGGAAATGTTGGACGCAGGTTTGGCCCGTCAAGGCCAGCATGGGGTGTATGACTATTTCCGTGGCCGCGTAACATGGCCGATTCGCGATTCAACCGGACGCACGCTTGGTTTCGGCGCTCGCAAGTTGTATGAGGATGATTCGATTAGCGCGAAATACATTAATACTCCCGACACGCAGTTGTATCGGAAAAACCAGGTGCTGTATGGCATTGATATGGCAAAGTCGGCGATTGTGAAGAAACGTCAGGCGGTGATCGTCGAAGGGTATACGGATGTGATGGCCATGCATTTGGCCGGCATTGATACCGCGATCGCGACATGCGGCACCGCGTTCGGTGCCGAGCATGCCAAGATCGTGCGTCGTCTGATCGCCGACGATTCGTTGGGTGCGGTACAGCTGGTTGGTCCGTTGAAGGTTGAAGGACAGGCGTTGAGTTCGCGTATCGTGTTCACCTTCGATGGCGATGCGGCCGGTCAGAAGGCTGCGATTCATGCGTTCGGCTTGGATTCCGCTTTTTCGACGCAGGCGTTCGTTGCTGTGGCCGACGACAATCTCGACCCGTGCGATTTGCGTATCAAGCGAGGTAATGAGGCGGTTCGCGCGTTGATCGATCATGCCGAACCACTGTATGATTTCGTGATCAAAACCGCGATCGGGCGTTTCGACACCACTTATACCACTGGGCAGATGGGCGCAGTCAAGGCGGTGGCGCCGTTGATCGCACAGATTCGTGACCGTTCCCTGTTGGATTTGTATTCACGCAAGGCGGTGCGCCAGATCGGCGTCGACTTGGATATCATGCAGCGTGAAGTGCGTGACGCACGACGCAAACTGCAGGTGCGGGACGAAGATGCGTACGCTCCGAAACGTCGTTTTGCAGGCAATGCCGGAGCTGCGGTGGAACCGCGTATGGAACAAGGCGCGAATCCGTATGCGAATCCTTCCGCGCGGAAGGCGTTGGAACATCGTGATGCGGCGGAGCAATCCTACTATCGCATTGATGATGCCGTGTTCATTTGCGAACAGCAGTTCATGGCAACCCTGATTCAAGTGCCGCTTGCCGTTGATCCGACACTGTTCGCCAGTCTTACGCTGTCGAGCTTCATGACCCCCGTATTCCGCACGTTATTCCAAGCGGTCGCGGCGGCCGGGGGACTGCCGTCTGCTGATACCCCGCAAGGATTGTGGATGCACAATCTCACCAAAGCGGGTGGTCCGATGTTGGAATCCGTCATCAACGAGCTTGCCGTCATGCCATTGCCGCTTCCTCCGAGCGATACTGACGCGGAACGTGCGTCGCAACAACCGCAGGAAGCAACGTGCAATTGCGCAAGCCGACCGACGACGAACGCAGATACGCGTCTGAACTCATCATTCGACTGCTTGACACGGGTATCATGCGCAAAATCGGCGCGGACCAGCGTCGCATGGCGCAACTGCCGGACGGTGCCGAGAAAATCGAGCTGCTTGGCAGATTACCAAGCTGGAAACGTTGCGCAAGGATCTGCAGACGAGGGTGTTCGGCAATAACGTCGCCTGAATATTTGGTGTGCCGGAGCGTCAACCCCCGAACGTCTTTGTCGTTCACCTGAATTTGCCACATGCCTGAGTGTGGTATGAACAGCCGGCGAACGTGTGGTGAACGCAGGAAGAATACTTAACGAATTCTTGGCTGGTGCACGGTATCCTTCGGCGTGTTTTGCAATTGCAAAACAGTTTTGCCGGTTTGCAAAGTCAGGGAACAGTAAGGCGCATGGCTGAAAAACGTTGGAATGGTCGGAAAAATAGTATGCCAAGGGTATGTGGTACGCGATTTTTCGGGTAAAGTGAATACGGCGTTTCTTGAGTAAATCGCCCGGGTCTGCAAACGGTTTGCAAATTGGATTCACGGAGGAATGAATGCGACGATTGGTCGTCAAAATCCTGAAAAACGAGACCATTCTCGTAGTTGCTTCCATACTTGCTCTTATTTCATGCTTTATCGTGCCTCCTGACAAGGAGTATGCCGGATATATTCATGCCAGCACCATTTCGCAGCTGATCTGCCTGATGCTGGTGGTGTGCGGTTTCCAGCGCATCGGTGTGTTCCGCATCATCGGTTCGCGGTTGCTGCATCATGTGAGCACCGCTCGCGGATTGGTGATCACGCTGATTTCGCTCACCTATTTTCCGGCATGCTGATTACCAATGATGTGGCGCTGGTCACGTTCATTCCATTCGCGATCGCGGTGCTCACCATGGCTCACATGGAGGAGTATGCGGTGCTGGTCGGTACATTGATGACGGTCGGTGCGAACGTGGGCAGTATGTTGACGCCGATCGGCAATGCGCACAACCTGTATTTGAAAGCGTTGACGGGCATGCCGTCCGCTGAATGATCGGCATTATGGCGCCGTATTCCGTTGCTGCGGCGGTATTGCTGGTGATTATCGCCTGTGTGGCGTTCGGCAAGAAACCTGTTTCCGAATTTTCCTCTATCGACGGCAGCGGCATCGAACAGAATGTGCTCGCTCCGAATTCCGACCAGCCGCAGCCGGATGAGATTCGTGTGACCGGCTATGGTGCCGGCTATGGAGGTTGGCGAACAATCGTATATTGCGCATTGTTCATCGTGTGCTTGCTGGCTGTGAGCGATTTCATTCCGCTATGGGCCATGTGCGTGATCGTGGTGGTGGCGTTCCTGTTCTGCGATCGCCGCGTGTTCCGCAATATCGACTGGGGATTGCCGCTCACGTTCTGCATGTTCTTCATTTTCATCGGCAATATGAAACGCGTGCCGGAATTCTACGAGCTGGCCGCCTCCTTGGTGGGGGCGCATCCGCTGGAAGTGTCCGTGGTGTCCAGCCAGTTCATTTCCAACGTGCCGACCACGTTGCTGCTGTCGGGCTTCTGCGACCAGTGGCGTGCACTGATTATTGGCACCAACCTTGGTGGCATGGGTACGCTGATCGCATCCATGGCCTCGCTGATCGGATACAAGAACGTGACGCGTAAGTACCCCGATAAGAAGGGGCGCTATCTGGCCGTCTATTCGGCGGTGAATGTGCTGTTCCTTATCGTGCTGGTCGGCCTGAGCTGGATTATCGAGTAGCGTTTGGCCGTCGACCGGTTTCCCTGACCGCTAATCTCAAGGTCGCCGGTTCGCACCTTTTGCTGGGATTGCATGAAAACCCTTGGAATCATTGGATTTCAAGGGTTTATTGTTACGTCGGCTGATGGTCTGGTGCTGTGATAATCTGTGCCGGGAAGCGTGTGCCGAGAAACGTAGGAAGGCTGAACATGCTGCAAGGATTGCTGGGAATTTTCTCCGGACTGATCACGCCGGTGCAGACCGCGGTGAACACGCGGCTCGGCCGTTCCATCGGCTCGCCGTTGCGCGCCTCGCTGGTGTCGTTCAGCGTCGGCCTCATTGCGATGCTGACTTTGACGCTGCTGCTTGGCCCGTATCCGCTGATTCCCGCCACCGCGGCGAACGGCCCATGGTGGATGTGGTTCGCGGGCGTGTTCGGTGTCACTTTCCTGACCGGCAATGTGCTGCTGCTGCCGAAACTGGGCAGTCTCAAAACCGTGATCATGCCAGTCACCGGGCAGATCGTCATGGGCCTGCTGATCGACGCTTTCGGCTGGTTCGGCACTACCGCGCAGCCGATTTCCCCGCTGCGTATCGCAGGCGCGGCGATCACGCTGGTCGCTTCCTGCTTGCCGTCGCCGGACCGAATCTGCGATTGAGCCTGCCATCGATCGCCCGGCTGGCGGTTCGGAAAATTCCGGCGATTCCGAAAAATCCGAAACTGACGGAAAAGCCGTACATGTGCCAGGTTCCGCGACCGTGCTGTGGAGTTGCGCAGGCATCGCGTTCGGCATGTGTTCGGCCGTGCAGACGGCGTTGTTGGGCAAGCTGGGCGTCGCGTTGGGATCGCCGGTGAAGGCATCGCTCGCCTCGTTCGTGGTCGGTCTGATCTCGCTTGCGATCGTCGTCGCATTCGTCGACCGCACCTACAGCCTCGGCGACGCGCTGAAGAAAGGCAATCCGTGGTGGATGTGGGTAGGCGGATTGCTGGGTGCGACGCTGGTGATGTGCAACGCGTACCTGTCCGCGCATATCGGCACCGGCATGACGGTGATGCTGGTATTGCTCGGTCAGGTCGGCGGAGGATTGCTGGTCGACCGTTTCGGCCTGCTTGGCGTGCCACGCAAGCCCGTGGCCGGCATCCAATACGTCGGCGTGCTCGTAGCCATCGTCGGCATTGTGCTCAAGGCGATGTGATTGCCGTGTCGATTGGCAACCGTGTGCGAACTGACTATACTGTGTTTAGTTTGGCCCTGTAGCTCAGCTGGATAGAGCATGTGACTTCTAATCTCAAGGTCGCCGGTTCGAGCCCGGCCGGGGTCACCATCAAGCCCTCGCGTCGTTTCATGCGGTGCGGGGGCTTTCCTGTCCATTGAACGGCAAGCCATTGGCTTGCGAAGATAGGGGAGACCATGAAGCGAATCGTCGCGGGCATTCTGGCGCATGTGGACGCGGGCAAGACCACGTTGTCGGAGGCGCTGCTGTACGCTACCGGCCAAGTACGCAAACTCGGCCGCGTCGACCACGGCGACGCCTTCCTCGACACGGACGCATGGAACGGCAGCGCGGCATCACCATCTTCACCGAGCCGGCCGTCATCGCCACGCCCGACCTCACCATCACCCTGCTCGACACTCCTGGACACGTCGACTTCTCCGCCGAAACGGAACGTACGCTCGCCGTGCTCGACTACGCCATCCTCGTCATCTCCGGCGCGGACGGCATCCAAGGCCATACCGAAACGCTGTGGCGACTGCTCAATCGCTATCAGGTGCCCACATTCGTCTTCGTCAACAAAATGGACTCGCCCGGCGCCGACAAAACGCAACTGCTCGCCCAACTCAAGAAACGCTTCTCGGACGGCTGCGTCGACTTCACCGAGCCGATTGACGGCGAACGCATGGAGGAGATCGCCATGCAAAACGAAACGGCCATGGACGCGTATCTCGACACCGAAACCGTGCCGGACGAAACCATTCGCGCCATGATCGCCCGCCGTGAGCTGTTCCCCTGTTATTTCGGATCAGCGCTGAAAATGGACGGTATAGAACAGTTCGTCGCAGGTTTCGAACGGTTCGCGCAAGAGCCGCAATACAATGGCGAATTCGGCGCACGCATATATAAGGTGTCTCATGACGCGCAAGGCAACCGTCTGACCTGGCTCAAGGTGACCGGCGGCGAACTGAAGGCCAAGATGATGCTAAGCGGCACCGCGCACGCCGGCGACGCGGATGTGGTTGCCGAAGACGGCCAATGGCATGAGAAAGCCGACCAGGTGCGCGTCTATTCCGGCGCGAAATCCACCACCGTCGACACGGTCCCCGCAGGCACCATCTGCGCCGTCACGGGTCTGACGCAGACATTCCCCGGCGAAGGCCTCGGCATGGAGCGGGACGCCGGCAGTCCGGTCCTCCAGCCGGTGCTCACGTACACGCTGGAACCGGGGGAGTGCGACATTCACAAATGTCTCGTCGCCCTACGCGAACTGGAGGACGAGGATCCGCTGCTGCACGTCGTCTGGCAGTCTCGCTAGAGGAAGTGCACCTGCAGTTGATGGGCGCGGTGCAGCTGGAGATCATCCAGCAGATGATGCATGACCGGTTTGGCTTGGATGTTTCGTTCGGTCCGGGCGGCATCCTATATAAGGAGACGATTGCGCATCCGGTCGAGGGCGTGGGGCATTTTGAGCCGTTGCGTCACTATGCGGAAACGCATGTGCTGCTTGAGCCGTTGCCTGCCGGCAGTGGCATGGCATATGCGAGCGTGTGCAGCGAGGATGTGCTCGACCGCAACTGGCAGCGGCTGATTCTGCAGCATTGTCAGGAGCGTGAGCATGTGGGCGTGCTTACCGGCTCTCCAATCACCGATATGAAGATCACGTTGCTGGTTGGCCGTGCGCATTTGAAACATACGGAAGGCGGCGATTTCCGTCAAGCCACGTATCGTGCGATTCGTCAGGGGTTGATGGAAGCGAAGGAGCGCGGCGATTGCCGTTTGCTGGAGCCATGGTATGGCTTCCGGTTGGAGGTTCCGCAAGATATGGTCGGCCATGCGATGGCCGATATTCAGCGTATGAGCGGCTCGTTCGACACGCCTGACGGTGACGGCGAATACATGGTGCTTGAAGGTGAGGCGCCGGTTGCGCAAATGCGTGACTATGCGATGGACGTCAACGCCTACACGCATGGGCGTGGGCATTTGAGTTGCGTATTCGCAGGGTATCGGCCATGCCACAACGTCGATGAGGTGATTGAACAGGCCGCGTACGACCCGGAATCCGACTTGGAGAACACGCCGGATTCGGTGTTCTGTGCACACGGAGCCGGATATCCGGTCAAATGGTACAAGGTCCCCGAATTCATGCACCTCGACTACGCCTGGCACGGCGAAGAGGCGTAAAACATGTAGATAGGCTGTCGACGCCGGACTGTGCAAAGTTCCGCGTGTCGGCAGTTTTTTTTAAAAAAACGCGAGTGGAGTAGATGTGTGAGAAAAAGAAAACCCCACACGAGGTGGGCTTGGTGGAGCGGACAACGGGACTCGAACCCGCGGTCTCAACCTTGGCAAGGTTGCGCTTTACCAACTAAGCTATGTCCGCAAAGAACTTCCGCCGTGAGAAGCGGAAATTCAGTGGGTGATATAGGAATCGAACCTATGACCCCTTCCGTGTGAAGGAAGTGCGCTAGCCGCTGCGCCAATCACCCATGGGATAATTCCACCGGTTTCCCGGCTTCGTTACCCGCTTCGCGTGGGCGATACAAGATTCGAACTTGTGACCCCTTCCGTGTCAGGGAAGTGCGCTACCTCTGCGCCAACCGCCCGAAGCGAGTGCTAACTTACGTGGATTCTCGGCGGAATGCAAATCGTCGGCGTGTCGCGGTTGGTTGGGCGGGCTGCGACACGCGCGTCAATCAGTAAGTGGCACGACGGGGATCTCCATGGTGATCGCATCCGGATCAGTGTCGCCGGAGACGTTGGAATCATTGGGCTCACCGGTGGTGTGGGCTAACGTCAGGCGCATCTGATGCCAAGCCACATTGCCGTGTGTGGAAGCCGACATGCCTTCGTCCATGAATCCCAAGCGGGAGTAAAAGCCAACAAGACGTTCCTTACAAGTCAGCACAATGCCTTTGCGTCCGGCAATCGTCGAATCAAGGATCACACGACGCAGCAGATAGCTGGCGCAACCGCGATGCTGGTAGACGGGAGCCACATCCACGCCGAAAATCATCTGCCAATCACCCTGCTCGTCATGCATGGAAACATCCTCATACATGACATCAGCCAAATCTTTCTCATTGGTCGTCATGCCATTGACGAAACCAACCAACGTGCCATCTTCCACGGAAGCGGGAAAGCAGGCGTCGTCATCGGCGTCAGTGTTGATCAAAAGCCAGAAATGTTCCGGATATGTGGCGACGCGTGCGGTCAGGCTCTCGTTCGTTGCGGCCTCCGCAGGCGGGAAGCAGGCAGCCTCCACAGCCTCAATCGCGTCCAAATCCTCCATCGTTGCATGTCGAATGAGCATGTGCATACTCTCTCGCAAGGCATACCCAATCTTTACATTTCGATATGAGCTGACGGCGGAAAGCACCGACGTGCAATACTGTGGCAAGGATTACCGGGAAGCATTTCTTGAAGGTTGATAAACGCTTATACGAAAAACCGATAACGACGTGGCCTGTTCCGTGATTATCGCGCGGTACGATGGGGCGCGTTCAAGGCTAAAGCTTGGAAACAGCCTGAGAAGGCTTCAAACGATCCGCAGAACATTCGAAAACCTAGCGAGAAAGAGGGGAGCGCGTGTGTTCGACTGGACATTCGTGACGCACTACGCGCCGTTCTTCGTCAACGGTGCGGCGATGACGTTGTTCATTTCCGTATTCGGCATCGTGCTTTCGATTGTGGTCGGTCTCATCTGCGCGGGCATTGAAATCGCACGCATCCAAGTGTTGAAGCAGATTGTGCGCGTCTACATCGAACTCAGCCGCAACACGCCGTTGCTGGTACAACTGTATTTCCTGTATTTCGGTCTGCCGAAGCTTGGCGTTGTCTGGTCCGCGGAACAATGCGCGATCGTGGGACTCGGCTTTCTCGGCGGCTCCTACATGGCCGAAGCGATGCGTGGCGGCCTCGAAACCATTCCGAACGTGCAGCGCGAATCCGCATACGTGCTGGGCCTGAGCCAATGGCAGACCTTGAGCCGCGTGGTGATTCCGCAGGCCATCGGCACGTCCATCCCAGGCATTGTGGCCAACGTGATCTTCCTGATCAAGGAATCATCCGTCGTGTCGGCCATCGCGCTCGCCGACGTGATGTACATGGCCAAGGATCTGATCGGCATGTACTACAGCACGTACGAATCGTTGCTGATGCTGGTCGTCGCGTACTTGGTGATTCTGCTGCCGATCTCATTGTTCGGCACTTGGCTGGAACGGAGGTTCGACTATGAGCGGCGCTGAGATTCTGCTCGAGCCGGGCGTGTTCCCGCGCCTGCTGCAGGGCCTGTGGGTTACGGTGTGGATCGCCGGTGTTTCGGTGGGTCTTTCCATTCCTGTGGGATTGGTCGTCGGCTGGCTGATGACGATGAAAATCCCGTCATCCGTGTGCTGACCAGGATTTATTTGGATTTCATTCGCATCATGCCGCAATTGGCGTTGCTGTTCATCGCGTTTTACGGTTTCGCCCGTGCGTGGAATTGGAATTTGGATGCGACCGGCGCATGCGTGTTCGTCTTCGTTTTGTGGGGCGGCGCTGAACTGGGCGATCTGGTGCGTGGTGCGCTCGAATCGATTCCGAAGGCGCAGTACGAGTCGTCGTACGTTTTGGGATTGAGCGGCTGGCAGACGTTCACGAAAGTGATTCTGCCGCAGGCGTTGCGCCGGCTGCTGCCGGCTTCCGTGAACCTCGCCACGCGTATCGTGAAGACCACGTCATTGGCCGTGCTGCTCGGCGTGGTGGAAGTCATCAAG
>ENA-OQIC01000989-OQIC01000989.1-human-gut-metagenome-genome-assembly--contig:-NODE-989-length-10846-cov-1.647635_pt1 | contig 10846 bp, 14 predicted proteins | sample MGYA00242572_ERZ504736 | MGnify/ENA primary metagenome ERZ504736 (study PRJEB26092, sample SAMD00036201) | human gut metagenome | host: Homo sapiens | study: EMG produced TPA metagenomics assembly of... | reverse complement strand
GGAATCCATGCTGCCGGCCTTGATTTTAAATAGGATGGCGGCAAGGATTACGGCACATACCAGTCCTGCCGCCGTTATATAGAGCCATTTGATGCCTGTTTGTTTTCTTTTCTTTCTGGAATGTCCTCTGGTTGTCAAGTTCGTCCTCCTTTAAATGTGTGTCAGCCTCAGCGTGTCAGCCTTCCGCGTCCTGATGCGCTGACAGCTCCTCCATACGGTTCATGACAGAGCGCCTGCCCGGGAATCCTGAAAAACTGTATTGACAAAGATAACAATATGAGTAATAGTGATATTATAGCATTGTATGGCGAAATCGTGGAATACTAGAAACTGAATTTTTAAACAGATTCCGGTACGGCCCATACTGCGCAGCAGAGGAGGTGTGAGTATGGATATTAACCAGGACAGGTTGTGGTCGGATATCCAGGAGTTGGGAAGGATTGGGCGCAGCCGGACGGCGGCATTACCCGTCTGGCTTTTACGCCCCAGGACCGGCAGGCACAGGACTGGCTGGAAGCAGGATGAGAGACGCCGGACTTGCCGTAAGGGAGGACGCGGCCGGCAATCTGATCGGGGAGCTTTGCGGCAGCCGGCCTGAAAAGCCATGCGTCATGTGCGGATCCCATTACGACACCGTGCCGGGCGGCGGGCAGTTTGACGGGACTCTTGGAATCCTCTCGGCCCTGGAGGCAGTGCGCAGGATCCGGGAGCAGGGAACCGTCACAGAGCGGACCATACGCCTGGCAGCCTTTAAGGACGAGGAGGGAAGCCGCTTTGGATATGGGATGGTGGGCAGTAAATCTATCTGCGGCATACTGGACCCTGAGGGACTTACGTCCGTGGATAAGGATGGATCTCCCTGGAACAGGCCATGGCTGATTACGGGTGCAGGCCCGGCCAGCTGGCTTCCTGTAAGATGGAGGACGTGGGGACGTATCTGGAGCTTCACATCGAGCAGGGAAAGGTGCTGGAGGACCATGGGGCGTCCATCGGCGTTGTAAGCGGCATAGCCGGGCTGGTGCGGTATACGGTGGAGATACGGGGAGAAAGCGGACACGCAGGCGCCACGCCCATGAAGGCCAGAAAGGATCCGGTTCCAGCCATGTGCCGGTGGATTGACAGGGTAACGGAGCTGGCAGGGGCACGGGAGTCATGTGTGGCCACTGTGGGCTCCATTACAGCATACCCAGGAGCGCGGAATGTAATCTGTGAGCGTGTGGTGTTTTCACTGGATCTGCGTTCTATCCGCCAGGAGGACCTGAGGGAAATCGCGGAGGAGATGGAGCGGTACGGGGCAGAGCTGTCCTCACTCCACGGCGTGGAGGTGAGCCTAAGGCCTGACCAGGCGCTTCCACCATGCCGCTGTCATGAACCTCTCCGGGAAGCCATAAAGAATATCTGCCGGTCAGAGGGGTATTCTTTTATGGAACTGATGAGCGGGGCAGGCCATGACTGTATGAATTTTAAGGATGTGTGCCCCACTGCCATGATTTTCGTGCCGTCAGAGGGAGGAGTGTCCCACAGGAAGGAGGAGTTTACTTCCAGGGAGGACTGCGTCCGCGGGGCCGGGGTGCTGCTGGGGCTTCTGCTTGAGACGGCAGGCGTTTCAGATAAGATTGACTGACAAAGGAGATTGCTATGGAAAAATTAGAAGAATTTTTTAAGTTAAAAGAAAGGGGAACCAGTGTCAAGATAGAGGTCCTGGCAGGTATTACCACGTTCATGACCATGGCCTATGTGCTGGTGGTGCAGCCCGGCGCCATCATTGGTTTCGGGGATGCGGTATCCGTTTACAGATATAAACGGGCTGGTTATCACCAAGGAGGCAATTGCGGTTACATGTGCTGTCATCAGCGCGCTTATTACCCTGCTTATGGCTTTTACGCCAACCTGCCCTTTGCGCTGGCAACGGGTATGGGAACGAATTTCATGTTCGGCTCCCTGCTCCAGTCCAACACCCTGTCCTTTGGCGCCATCATGCCATAACCCTGATTTCCGGCCTGATTTTTGTGGTTCTGACCATATTCGGGGTAAGGGATTTGATTGTCAAGGCCATACCCAAAAACATAAAGGTGGCCATTGGGTCGCAATCGGTTTCTACATTGCCTACCTGGGCTTTAAGAATTCGGGCATCGGAACCTTTACAAATGGAATCGGAATGGGGAATTTCAAGGAACCGGCTGTATTTATCGCCCTGCTGGGTCTGGTTATCATTGCCGTTCTGACGGCATACAGGGTAAACGGGGCCATCCTCATCGGAATTGTTGCTGTCACTGTGATGGGAATTCCTCTGGGTGTGACCACCCTGCCGGATACCTTTGCCAAGATACCGGATGTTTCATCCTGGGGAAATATTGTATTCTGCTTTGATTTCAAAGGACTGTTGTCCTTCCAGGCCATCATATACGTATTCATTGCCTTTTGCGGGGACTTTTTCTCCACGCTGGGAACTGTGCTGGGAGTGGCCGGCAAGGCAGGCATGCTGGATGAGGACGGAAACATGCCGGGAATCCAGAAACCCTTCCTGGTAGATGCCATCGGCACCTGTGTGGGAGCCTGTACCGGCAATACCACCATCACCACCTTTGTGGAATCCACATCAGGCGTGGAGGCGGGCGGCAGAACCGGCCTGACCAGTATTGTGGTAGCCGTTCTCTTTGCTGTCATGGTGTTCTTTTCGCCCCTGATTCTGATGATACCGGACGCAGCCACTGGCCCTGCCCTTATCTTTGTGGGATTTTTGATGGTATCAGGCATCAGGAACATTGATTTCAGCGATTTCACGGAAGCCTTCGGCCCGTTTGTCATGATTATGTTTGTTATTTTCTGCGGAAGCATTGCGGCGGGAATCGCGGCAGGCATTCTGGCATATATCATCATCAAGACTGCCACGGGTAAGTTTAAGGAGCTGCATCCGGTCATGTACGTGCTGGCTGTTCCGCTGGTCATGTATTTTGTGTTTAAATAGTAGAATTGCAGACAAAATGATAGTTGAAAGAAGGGAAAGATAGAGATGAAGATACAGCCAAGAGATAAAAGAGCACTTCTCAGGGCAGCTCTGGGAGAGATAAAAAGTGATTTGGCCATAAAGAATGTACAGCTGGTCAATGTGATTACCGGGGAAATTTACGGCCAGCGTTTATGTATATGACGGCTTCATTAGCCATGTGGAGTATAAGGAGCCGGGCCGGGAGGAACAGTTTGCGAAAGAAGTGGTGGACGGACAGGGAAAATACCTGATTCCGGGTCTGATAGACGCCCATGAGCATATTGAGAGTTCCATGATGACACCCAGGAATTTTGCAAAGGCGGTGATTCCCAAGGGAACCACCACGGTCATCACAGATCCCCATGAGATTGGAAATGTATGGGGCATTGAGGGAGTTCGGTATATGCATGAGGCTTCGGAGGGCCTTCCCATGCGCCAGCTGATTGACATACCCAGCTGCGTGCCGGCTGTGCCCGGACTGGAGCATGCAGGCGCCGAGTTTGGGCCGGCCAGATAGAGGAGCTGGCTAAGCTGGAGCGGGTGGTGGGGCTGGCGGAAGTCATGGATTATCTGGATGTGATTCATGGCGGCGACCGCATGATGGATATTATCAGAACAGCCGAGGAGCACGGCTTGTACCTCCAGGGCCACGCCCCCTTTGTGGAGGGAAGGATGCTGTCCGCCTATCTGTGCGGCGGTCCTAACACCTGCCACGAATCCAGGACGGCGGAGGAAGCCCTGGAGAAGATGAGAAGCGGCATGCGGGTGGATGCCAGGGACAGCTCCATCACCAAGAATGTGGAGGCCATATGGAGCGGAGTTAAGGATTTCCGTTTCTTTGACAACTTCTGTCTCTGCACCGATGACAGAGAGGCCGATGATATCCTTCACAACGGCCACATCAATGATGTGGTCAGGGCAGCCATAAGATACTGTATGGAACCGGTGGCGGCCATCAAGAGCGCCACCCTGAACTCGGCAGGGGAGGCCGGATTGCAGAATCTGGGCGCGATTGCGCCGGATACGCGGCGGATATGCTTCTGGTAGATGATTTGAGGGAACTGACGCCCAGCCATGTGTTCTATGGAGGTAAACTGGTAGCACTTTACCATCCGCCCGCCCGTATCCCGGGGAAAGGTAAAGGTCAACCTGATGAAATACTATGACATGAATCTTTCCACCACGGATATCGTGTGTGAGGAGGTCTGTGTTAAGGGCGGAAGAATCGATATAAGCGGGGATGGGGACCTGAAGTTTGTGGCAGTGGTTAACCGCTATGAGGCAATGAGAACATAGCCCTGGGCCTGGTGCAGGCGACTGCAAAACGGATAGTGCCGCTGTTCGCGCAATTATGTAAAAAGCAATAAACGAACCCCGCCGCCAATAAAGTATCAATCAATGGATACCTTTATTGGTCGGCGGGGTTTTGTCATGCTCTGATTCAGTACATTATTTGATGCATCTTATGGTTTCCATGCACCATCTTATCATGCACCATCTTATCATACACCATCTTATCATACACCATCTTATGTATGGGACATGGTTCCCAGACAGGGGCTGTAGGACAGTCACAGGACGCCTTCCGTTTCCGCGGTCCTCCCTGGAACTCTCTGCTTTCAGGTTTTTCTGGGCTGTGGCCAGCATCAGCTTGATTCTGTTCAGCTGGTTTACCTCGCTGGCGCCAGGATCATAGTCAACGGCAATGATATTGGACTGGGGGTAATTCCGGCGCAGCTCCTTGATGACGCCCTTTCCCACGATGTGGTTGGGCAGGCATCCAAAGGGCTGGGTACAGATGATGTTGTTCACACCGCTGTGAATCAGCTCCAGCATTTCGCCGGTCAGGAACCATCCCTCGCCGGTCTGGTTGCCCAGGGATACGAAGCCTTTGGCCATCTGGGCCAGCTCGTTGATGGCTGATGGGGGCGTAAAATGCATACTGGCCGTCAGTTCCTTCCTGGCTGTCCTGCGGAAATACTCCAACAAGGCAATGCCTGCGTTGCACAGTCTGGCGGTGGATTTTTTGGAGCCAGGTGCTCGGCCTTAAAGTTGCTGTTGTAGAAGGAATACAGCAGGAAATCCATCAAATCCGGCATCACTGCCTCGGCGCCCTCGGATTCCAGCAGCTCCACAATGTGGTTGTTGGCCAGAGGTGAGAATTTCACCAGGATTTCCCCTACAATGCCCACCTTTGGCTTCTTTACATCCAGCCTTGGGAGAGCGTCGAAATCCCGGATGATTCCCTTTATATTGCGTCCGAATTCTATCATGGCCGCGTTTTTCTTGGACAGGGAGGCAATGCAGCGGGCCTTCCATTTCTCATGCAGGGCATCGGCACTGCCCGGCTCCGCCTCATAGGGCCGGGTGGCATAGAGCACCCGCATGAAGATATCGCCGTAAACAATGGCCTGCATGGCCTTTGTCAGCAGCGGCACGGTGAAGGTAAAGCCGGGATTGGTCTCCATGCCGTTGGCATTGACAGAGATAACCGGTATCTGGGGCATTCCCGCCTTTTCCAGGGCCCTGCGGATGAAGCCGATGTAGTTGGATGCGCGGCAGCCGCCGCCGGTCTGGCTCATGAGGACAGCCGTGTGGTCCAGGTCATATTTGCCTGACAGCAGGGCGTCCATGATTTGTCCGATGACAATGAGGGACGGGTAGCAGGCGTCGTTATTTACATATTGGAGTCCCACGTCCACGGCGTTGCGGTTGTGGTTCTGCAATACTTCAATCTTATATCCAAAGGAGCGGATAGCCGGCTCCAGCAGGTCAAAATGAATGGGCGACATCTGTGGACAGAGAAGGGTGTAATCCTTTTTCATCTCCTTGGTGAACATTACGCGGTGATAGCGCTGGACACCACCCTGCGCTCAAAATGTCTCTGGTCCCTTACCTTTATGGCTGCAATGAGGGAGCGGATTCGTATTCTGGCAGATCCCAGGTTATTGACCTCGTCAATCTTTAATACCGTATAAATCTTGCCGGAACGGGTCAGGATATCAGCCACCTGGTCCGTGGTCACTGCATCCAGCCCGCAGCCAAAGGAATTGAGCTGAATCAGATCCAGATTATCCTGGGTCTTTACAAAGCTGGCAGCAGCGTAAAGGCGGGAGTGGTACATCCACTGGTCCGTCACCACCAGAGGCCGTTCCACCCTGCCCAGATGGGATATGGAATCCTCGGTGAGGACGGCAAATCCATAAGAGGTAATCAGCTCCGGTATACCGTGATGAATCTCAGGGTCCACATGATAGGGCCTGCCGGCCAGGACTATGCCCCTCTTTCCGTGTTCCTTCAGCCAGGCCAGAGTCTCCTCGCCTTTTTTCATCAAATCATCGCGGGAGCAGTCAGCTCCTGCCAGGCGGCATGGGCAGCCATCCTGACTTCGGCAGCCGGAATCTGGAATGTCCTGGAAAATTCCTTTACAAGGGTATCGGTGAGAATCTCCTCGTTGGTAAACGCCATAAAGGGATTCATAAAACGCACGTTTTCCTCGGCCAGCGCCTCCACGTTATTTTTAATGTTTTCCGCATAGGAGGTGACCATGGGGCAGTTGTAGTGGTTGCCTGCGTCCGGGCTTTCATTGCGCTCATAGGGGATGCAGGGGTAGAAGATGAACTTTACGCCCTGCTTGATGAGCCAGGTCACATGTCCGTGTACCAGCTTGGCAGGATAACACTCGGATTCGCTGGGGATGGATTCGATTCCCAGCTCATAGAGCTGCCTGGTGGACTGGGGAGACAGCACCACATGGTAGCGCAGCTTCTTAAAGAACACAGCCAGAAGGGGAAGTTTTCATACATGTTGAGCACCCTGGGAATGCCTACCGTACCGCGGTCCGCCTGGTCCATGGGCAGGGATTCGTAGTCAAACATCCGGTGGTACTTGTAATCAAACAGATTGGGAATCTCTTTCTTGGCCTTTTCAAGGCCAAGACCCCTCTCACAGCGGTTGCCTGAGATAAAGCGGCGTCCGCTTCCAAACTGGTTGATGGTCAGCACACAGTGGTTGTTGCAGCCCTTGCAGCGTGTCATGGAGGTGCTGTACTTAAGGCCGATGATTTTCTCAAGGGAGAGCATGGAGGTCTCCGGTTCATCAGCCATGTGATAGCGCTCCCTGGCAATGAGGGCAGCGCCAAAGGCGCCCATGATGCCTGCGATGTCCGGGCGTACTGCCGGGCATCCTGATATTTTTTCAAAGCTTCTGAGCACGGCATCGTTGTAGAAAGTGCTCCCTGGACCACCACGTGTTCTCCGAGGTCGGAAGCATTTGTTATCTTAATTACCTTAAATAATGCGTTCTTAATAACGGAATAAGCCAGACCCGCGGAAATGTCGGCCACGGTGGCTCCTTCCTTCTGGGCCTGCTTTACATTGGAATTCATGAATACCGTGCAGCGGGTGCCCAGGTCCGTGGGATTTTTGGCAAACAGGGCTTCCCTGGCAAAATCCTCCACACTGTAGTTCAGGCTCCTGGCAAAGGTCTCGATAAAAGAACCGCAGCCGGAGGAGCATGCCTCGTTGAGCTGTACGCTGTCCACTGTGCCGTCCTTAATCTTGATGCACTTCATATCCTGTCCGCCGATGTCCAGAATACAGTCCACATCCGGCTCAAAGAAAGCAGCCGCATAGTAGTGGGATATGGTCTCCACCTCTCCCTCATCCAGCATCAGGGCTGCCTTTAACAAGGCTTCGCCGTAACCGGTGGAACAGGAGTAGGCAATACGGGCGGTTTCAGGCAGCTGTTCCTTTATCTCCCCGGATAGCCCGGATGGCAGTGGCCAGAGGCTTCCGTTGTTATTGTCATAGAAACGGTACAGCAGTGTGCCGTCCTCGCCTACCAGGGCAGCCTTGGTGGTGGTGGAGCCGGCGTCAATGCCAGGTAGCAGCACCCCTCATAGGAGGACAGGTCCCCGCTCTTTACATGGTTGCTGGCATGGCGGGCACAGAACCGGTCATAGTCTTCCTGGTCCTTAAAGAGGGGCTCCATGCGCTTGACCTCAAAATCCATCTTAATGCCTGAGGACAGTCTCTGAATCAGGGTCTCCAGGGGAATAGCCTCCTGGTTATCCTGGGGATTCATGGCTGCCCCCACAGCAGCGAACAGGTGGGAGTGATCCGGCGCAATAACCTGCTCCGGCGTCAGGCGCAGGGTGCGGATGAAGCTTTCCCGAAGCTGAGGCAGGAAGTGGAGGGACCGCCTAAGAACGCCACATTTCCCCGGATAGCTTGCCGCAGGCCAGACCGCTGATGGTCTGATTGACCACGGCCTGGAAAATAGAGGCAGCCAGGTCTTCCCTGGTGGCGCCTCATTAATCAGGGGCTGTATGTCGGATTTTGCAAACACACCGCAGCGGGCCGCAATGGGTATATGGCCTTATAATGTTCTGCATAATCATTGAGGCCGGAAGCGTCCGTCTGGAGCAGGGCCGCCATCTGGTCAATAAAAGAACCGGTGCTCCCGCACAGATTCCGTTCATTCTCTGGTCGATGCCTCCGGTGAAATAAATAATTTTTGCGTCCTCACCGCCCAGCTCGATGGCCACATCGGTCTGAGGCGCGAAGTCCTGAAGCGCAGAGGCCACGGCCACTACCTCCTGGACAAAGGGAACCTCCAGATGGGAGGAGAGGGTGAGCCCTCCGGAACCGGTTATAACAGGGATTACCTGAATGGGTCCGGTTATCTCACGGGCCTTTTTTAAAAGTCCCGCCAGAGTTTCCTGTATATTGGCATAATGGCGTTCATAATCGGAGAATACTATATGGGAAGCCTGATTTAACAGTGCAACTTTGACGGTTGTGGAACCAATGTCGATTCCAAGCGTAAGGGTATTTGTATGTAATTTCATATATGCGGGGTTTTACCCTGACCTCCTTTGTAACTTGACGGCTGTTCCGCCGCTCCATGGGGGAAAACCATGTCCGGCAGTACTGGGGGACCGTAAAGCTGTTTTACATGTAATCATAATACAGTTTTATGGGGAATACTGTGACTTATGCAACAAATTCCGGCGATAAGACGCTGGACATTCATAGTAGAGTTTAACATAAAATAAGTATAAATACAATTGGGGACAGGCGTTAAAAAATCGTGAAGAAATGGCGAAAATTGTGCATGTTTCTAAGGTTCCCTTTTTACTGTTCAGGTAAAATTTATGTATTCTCCCTGAAAAATATTCGGTATAATATAAAATGGAAGGCTATTTCATTTGACAAAAGCGGGGGCAGTCACTATAATGAGAACGTATAATTTCAGAATGGGGGAGAGTTCGCATGATACGGATTTTTAAGACCGAAGACGGTGCTATGCACGAAAAGGAAGAGATGCAGCCTGGCTGCTGGATTGCGTTAACAAACCCTACAGCCTCAGAAATCATTGACATCGCAGATACCTATCAGATTGACCCGGACCATTTGCGGGCGCCTCTGGATGAGGAGGAACGGTCCCGTATAGAGGTGGAGGATGAATACACCCTGATTCTGGTGGACATTCCTTCCATAGAGGAGCGCAACGGCAAGGACTGGTTTGTCACCATCCCTCTGGCTATCATCACCACCAAGGATGTGCTGATTACGGTCTGCCTGGAGGAGACGCCTGTGCTCACTTCCTTTATGGACGGAAGAGTGAGGGATTTCCACACCTTCATGAAGACCAGGTTTATCCTGCAGATTCTCTATAAAAATGCCACCCAGTTCCTGCAATACCTCCGAATCATTGATAAGAAGAGCGAAGTCATTGAGCGCAAGCTCCACCAGTCCCAGAAGAACGAGGAACTGATTGAGCTTTTGGAGCTGGAGAAGTCCCTGGTTTACTTTACCACGTCCCTTCGTTCCAACGAGGTGGTGCTGGAGAAGCTGCTGCGCATTGAAAAGATAAAGAAGTACCCGGAGGACACGGACCTGCTGGAGGATGTAATCGTGGAGAACAAGCAGGCCATTGAGATGGCCAACATATACAGCGGCATCTTGAGCGGCACCATGGATGCGTTTGCATCGGTTATCTCCAACAACCTGAATATTGTCATGAAGTTTCTGGCTACCGTTACCATTGTTCTGTCCATACCAACCATGATTGCCAGCTTCTACGGCATGAACGTAAACTCTCATGGCATGCCTTTTGCGGACAGTCCCTACGGATTTGCCATAGTACTGGGCCTGACCCTTCTGCTGTCACTGTTTGTTGCGTATATATTTAATAAGAAAGACCTGTTTTAAATAAAGCCACACAGGCAAATGAAAAGGATGATAGGATGAGATTTTTTAATAAGCTTGAGCGCCGGTTTGGCAGATATGCCATTCACAACCTGATGTATTACATTATCATTATGTATGTCATGGGTTTTGTCATGATGTACATGGACCCCATGTTCTTTACCCGGTACCTGAGTCTGGACGCGGAGGCTATTCTTCACGGACAGGTCTGGAGGCTGGTGACATTTTTGCTGTACCCGCCCACACTGAGCCCCTTCTGGATTATTTTTGCGGCGCTCATGTACTATTCACTGGGCCGGTCCCTGGAGGCGGTGTGGGGGCGTTCCGTTTTAATGTGTTCTTTTTTATGGGAGCCATTGGCATCATACTTGCCGAGTTTATTGTATACTTTATCTGGGGCTGGGATATGCACCTTAACACCTCATACCTGAGTATGTCCATATTCCTGGCCTATGCGGTGATTTTCCCGGAGGAGTACTTTTATATTTACTTTGTACTGGCCATCAAGGCTAAATGGCTGGCGCTGTTTGACGCCTTTTTTCTGGTGTTCGGGTTCGTATACGGCAGTTTCCCACAGCGAATCGCCATTTCCTGTCCATTGCCAACTTCATCATTTTCTTCCTGATGACAAAGGATTTTAAGA
>ENA-OQIC01000987-OQIC01000987.1-human-gut-metagenome-genome-assembly--contig:-NODE-987-length-10861-cov-2.089342_pt1 | contig 10861 bp, 9 predicted proteins | sample MGYA00242572_ERZ504736 | MGnify/ENA primary metagenome ERZ504736 (study PRJEB26092, sample SAMD00036201) | human gut metagenome | host: Homo sapiens | study: EMG produced TPA metagenomics assembly of... | reverse complement strand
CCGTTATTGGCCGGTGGCCGCTTCTATCGCAATCTTGATTCTTTCTTCTGTAATCGTTTCTATCGGAATCATCAATAGTCGGCAGCTCTTAACGCTCAAGCGCCTATTGTCGTGGAAGTTCCGGAGGGTGCTATCACGCATCTCACCCTTTCTGATGGTACTCAAGTTACGTTGAATGGAGGATCTAGCTTGACATATCCGGCCGAATTTTCCGATAACCGTGAAGTGTGCTTACAGGGTGAAGGATTCTTTGATGTCAGAAAGAAGACGGAGAGCCCGTTCATCGTACATACGAAGCAATTCTCGGCGAAAGTATTGGGTACCCGTTTTAGTTTCAAGGCTTATGATACTGATCGCCAAGCCGTGTTGACCTTGGAAAGAGGTTCCGTGCAAGTATTGACGGATCATGGTAAGGACAATATGATATTATCTCCTAATCAGCAGGTAATTAAAGATAGCCATACAGGTAAACTCTATTGCCATGAGGTGGATGCGGAAGATTATACGTGCTGGAAGGACGGTATTCTGGTGTTTAAGGATCAGACGTTGGCAGAAATCTCTACCATATTGGAAAGGCGGTTCAACGTGAGGATCGAGATAGACTCCGAGTCGATAAAGTATGATAAATATGTCGCAAGTTCCGGAAACACGTGAGTTTGGATGATATTCTCAAAAGTTATCTTATCAACGCTCATGGACATATATTCAGAAGGATGGAAAAATCAAGCTAGTCAAGAACGTTTAATACTTAAATTAATTTGCCTATGAAGTGAAATCTGGAAAAGAGTGTAGGAGCCAAGCTATTTGAAATGACCTCTAGTTATTGTTAATATTTAAATTTATCTATCATGAAGAAAGACACAGGAATTCGTGTAAAGTATGGTGTTCCATACTTTATAGTTCGTGTTATGGCAATCGGCATGTTATTTTTAATACTAAATACGAGTAATATATTAGCTGCCACAGAGTCTCCGGTTGTTCTTGATTTATCTCTGAATCAGACTACTTTAGAACAAGTGTTCCGTGAGTTGGAAAAACAATCTGGTTATTCTATTATCTATAAAAGTAGTGAAGTCAATTTGAAAGAGGTTTTGTCTGTTGATGTCAGCAAAGAGCCACTCGAGAATGTCTTGAATAAGGTTCTGAGAAAACAGGGATTGACGTATGAGATAAAGATGAGCATATTATAATCTACAAAGCGAAGGCGAACAAAGAGATCCATGCGGTAATAAAGCAACAAAATAAGAAAATTAGCGGGGTTGTAAAAGATGCCCAAGGAGAACCGATGATCGGTGTCAGCGTGCTGGAGGAAGGTACCCAAAACGGACGGTAACCGACTTTAACGGGAATTATGTGCTGGAAGTACAAAATGGAAAAGCGGCATTAGTCTTCTCTTATATTGGCTATGTAAGTAAGAAGGTGAGTATAGGGAATCTTTCGGTGGTTAATGTTGCATTGGATGAAGACGTTCAAAGGCTGGATGATGTTGTTGTTGTGGGTTACGCCATAGGAAACAAGCGTTCCGTATCTGGTGCTGTGGAGAAAGTAAAGAAAGAGGATATGAACTCGGGTGTCGTTACGGAGCCTTTGGATGCGGTAAAGGGTAAGGTCGCTGGTGTTGTTATCAGTAATGTAGGTGGAGACCTACGAGTGATATGAATATCCGTATCCGGGGTACTACCTCTCTATCCGGAGGCAATGATCCGTTGGTTATCATCGATGGGGTATTTGGAGATTTAAGTATGTTGAACGCCATCTCTCCTTCCGATATAGAGTCTTTGACTATCTTGAAAGATGCTTCGGAGACGGCTCAGTATGGTTCACGGGGTGCGTCCGGGGTAATTGTCGTTACGACTGCCAAGGGTAGAGCCGGTTTCGCTCAAATTGAATATAATGGTTTATTCGGTGTTAATAAGGTTTATAAGAACTTGGGAATGTTAACGGCCGATGAATGGCGTGCCGGTGCGGTGGCTATGGGATTGAGTACGAATGATATGGGAGCGAGTACGAATTGGTTTGAGGAGGTGGAACGTTCTGCCAGTCTTACCCAGACCCATAATCTCTCATTTACGAGCGGTAATGATAATTCCAATCTAAGGGCCTCTCTCGGTGTGATCCGCCGTCCGGGTTTGTTGAAGAATTCTTCTTCCAATAGTTATACGGCCAAAGTGGACGCAAGCCAGTATGCTTTCCAGAAACGGGTGAAGTTTGATTTAGGCATGTTTGGATCACGTAGGAAGGCGATCATCAATTTGATATGTACCGTACGATTTATTCGGCGGCAGCTTACAATCCTACGTATCCGAACTATAAGAATCCGGAAACGGGTATCTGGGATGAGGATAAGACCGCGATCGAGGTATATAACCCCTTAGGTATGTTGGAGATCACAAATAAGAAAATAGCCTCTCATGTGAACGTGAACGGACGTGTAAACGTGGAGATCATCAAGGGATTGAACTTGACGGGATTCGGTTCGTATACTTACTATAGCTTGAATGACCGGCGTTATATCCCGAATGATATCCAACAGGGTTCGATGAACGGGAATGGACAGGCCTATTTGAAATATGCGGAACGAAATGACTTGATGGGAAATCTCCAATTGAATTACGCAAGGGAATTCGGACGGCATAGCATTAACGCTTTGGCTTTATTGGAGGCGCAGACACAGTCTTTGTTCGAGTCTTCCACGAAAACCAGCGGTTACGAGACGAATTATTTTACCTATAATAACTTGAAAGCCGGTGCTAACATAAGTTGGGGTGACGCTACCTCTAATGCTACCCGTTTCGCTTTATTATCTTATATGGCACGCTTTAATTATATGTATGATAGCCGTTACGTAGTTACGGCGAATGTCCGTCGCGACGGTTCTTCTAAATTAGGTTATGGTAATAAATGGGGATTCTTCCCGTCGGCTTCTGTCGCTTGGATCGCCTCGAACGAGGCTTTTATGAAGTCCTTGACTTTTATCGATAACTTGAAAGTGAGAGCCGGATATGGCGTGACCGGTAATCAAGATGCGATCGATCCGTATCAATCCCTCTCCTTGATGGCTCCGAATGGAACGACCTTGGTGGATGGATCGGCTACGACTACTTCTATATCGATTCAAATCCAAATCCGGATTTGCGTTGGGAAAAGAAGTATACGTTTGATGTGGGCGTGGATTTAGCGATGTTCCAATCCCGTCTTCGCTTGACAATGGATTATTATGCGCCTACTACGAAAGATATGTTGTACACTTATACCGTTCCGGTTCCTCCGTTCGTATATACGTCTATGCTTGCGAACTTAGGAGAAATGACCAATAACGGCTTTGAGGTAGCGATCAGCGGCGATATCATCAAGAAAAAAGATTTCTCATTAACCGTGGGTACGAATCTGTCTTTCCAGAAGAATAAGCTTAAATCATTAAGTGGTACATATATGGGGTCAGAGTTTACGACTAGTAAATATATCCAAGTATCGGCGGTGAACGCTCCTAGCTTAACCCAGTATGCGGGTGTTACTTACTTGACGGAGGGACAACCCTTAGGCGTATTCTATATTCCTCATTGCAACGGATTGGTAGAGAAGGAAGATGGTAAGTTTGTTTATGATATCGCGGATCTGGATGGCGATGGCAAAGTGGACTTATCGGATAGCGGTGACCGTTATATAGCGGGTCAAGCGTTGCCAAAGGTATATATGGTGGCTTTGTTAATATGCGATATAAAGATTTTGATCTGGCGGTTCAATTAAATGGGGCGTTCGGGCATAAAATCTATAATGGTACAAGTTTGACGTTTAATAATTTATCATTGTATCCAACCTATAATATATTGGATGGGGCGTTGGATAAGCGGATATACGACATCAAGATTTCTGATTATTATCTGGAAAATGGTAACTATGTTAATATCGAGTATATTACGTTAGGTTATAATATTCCCGTCAAGAAACTGAAGATTGAGAAGTATTTAAAATCCTTGCGTTTGGCGTTCTCTGTTAACAATGTCGCGACCATCACAGGTTATTCTGGTATGACGCCGCTTATCAACTCGGCGAATGTGGCGTCTAAATCTTCTGTTTCGGGTACGTTGGGTGTGGATGATAAATTGATTTATCCGTTGAGCCGTACTTATTCACTCTCACTGGGTGTTAAATTCTAATTTGTTAATCTTTTAATAACTTATTGTCATGAAAAAAGTATTGGTGAGCTCCATGCTGATTTTAGGTGGTTTATTCTCCGCTTGTTCCGGATTTTTGGATGAGGATCCCAAGAGTAAGATACCGGAAGAAGAAGCTTATAAAAGTGAGAAATTGGTGTATGTAAATACGATCGCTACGATTTATACCTCATTTGGGAATCGGTTATATGGAAGTACGGATAATGTGCATACTTTACAAGAGTTTTCTTCCGATGCTTGGATATTGCCGGGAAGACAAGGCGACTGGGTAGATGGAGGTAAATGGCAATCCTTGTTTTTGCATAATTATGGTCCGGGTAACGCTACGATAAAGAGTACTTGGAATGCGCTATATACGATTATCGGTAACTGTAATACCTCGATCGATAATCTGGAGACCTTCATTCAAGCGGGTGGGGAGAGCTATCTGCAAGATTATCAATATGAGGCTCGTGCCGTGCGTGCGATTCTGTATTATCATTTGGTCGATTTATTCGGTCGTGTACCTCTGGTTACTTCTTCGAAGACTGTGATGGCGGATGTGAATCAATCTTCGAGAAGCGAGGTCTATCAGTTTATTGTGGATGAGTTGACGGATTGCATTCCCCATTTGCCCAGTGGAAAATGCCAGAATATGGGCAAGTATTATGGCCGGGTGACCAAGGCTGTGGGTATATGGCGATGGCGAAAGTCGCTATTAATAGTCCTATCTTGTCAAAGATGATTGGATGATGGTTCTTTGGTGGGTGGTATCGCTAAAGTTGCGCCGTATGTAAACCAAGCCGGTAAAAACATTAAGATCGCGTTGGATGGTACGACTCGTGACGCTTGGGAGACGGTTCTTTATTGTCAGAAACAGATAGAGAAGGAGGGATATAGTCTACAACCCAACTTCTCCCAGAATTTTTTCCAAGACAAACGATAGTTCGGTAGAAAATATCTGGACTCAACCGAGTGATGGTACTACCTATAAAGTGAGCGATTATAATCCGACTCGTACATTACATGCGGCCCACGCATCCGCTTATGGCTTGCAAGGTTGGAATGGTGCCTGCGCTACCGTAGAACAGATGAAAGTTTTCAAGTACGGTACGGATGAACAAGATCCCCGTATGGATATGACGTTCTTTTATGGACCGGTGTTCGTGGATGGCAAGCCGATAGATGCGGGTTTAGGCGATGGAGCTCAGTTATGCTATAACCCAATGGATGTGGTTGTTGATTTTAAGGAGGATGTACCGAACCAGATATTAAAATTTGCGGGAGCCCGTATGTCTAAATATGAGGTGGATAATACGACTTCTTCTTATTTGAATCATAATAATGATAAGGTGTTCTGGAGGTATGCAGATGCCTTGTTATTGGCGGCTGAGGCGAAAGTCCGTATGGGACAAAGCGGTGATGCGGAAGTGAATGAGATTCGTGACCGTGTACAAGCCGGACAGAAAAGTAACGTGACTTGCAAGATATCTTGGATGAACGCATGTTGGAATTCTCTTATGAGGGGATGCGCCGTCAGGATCAAATACGTTTCGGGACTTATACGGAACCTACGACTGATCGTTATGCGGGAGTGCATCATAATGTCGCCACTGGCGATTACGTAGTGGATAATACCGGTTTTACAACCGTTTTCCCGATCCTACTTCTGTGCTTGAGTTAAATACGAAATTAACACAAAATCCGGGTTATTAATTCTTTAAATTTAGAGGATATGAGATGTAAGTATTTATTGTTATATGGCTATTGGCTGTCTTACCATTCTCGCGCAGGCCGGATATAAAAAGATAGCGAATGGTATATTGGTCAGCTTGCCGGAAGGCGAGCTGAACCAATCGAAAACGGTTCGTTTGTTGGTTGTGAATGATGAGGTTATTCAAGTGACGGCAAGCCCGGAGGCTAAGATTCAGGATAAGCAGAGCTTAGTCCGTGTCGCTCCGGTAAAGGCCCCGGTAAAATGGAATGTCGAATCGACTTCGGATTCCGTATTTCTGAATACCGGCAAATTACGTGCGGCCGTCAGTCTTGTTACGGGAGAAGTGACATTCTATGATATGTCGGGTAAGCTAATATTGCGAGAAAGTAACGGTGGACGGCAGTTTACGCCGATAGAGGTAGAAGGTCGCAAAGGCTATACGACTCGCCAGCAATTTAATTCACCGGAAGACGAGGCTTTCTATGGATTGGGGCAGCACCAGTCGGATGAATTTAATTATAAATCGAAAAATGAGGAGTTGTATCAGTATAATACCAAGATATCGGTGCCTTTCGTGGTTTCTTCCAAGAATTATGGTGTCTTATTCGATAACTATTCTTATTCCCGGTACGGTGATCCACGCCCTTATTCGAACTTGGATATCTTTAAGTTGTACGATAAGAATGGGAAAGAGGGAGGTTTGACCGCTACTTATTATAAAAATAATGGATTGGAGGTCTTTGCGGAACGTCAAGAGTCCAGAATTGATTACGAGACCCTGTTTACGCACCAACCTCTTCCGAAGACGTTTGATTTTAAGGGAGAGACGTTTGATAAATTCCCGGAAGGATTCCGTTTCAGGAACAGCTTGGTCGTTTGGGAAGGTGAGATCGAACCGAAAGAAGTGGTGTTTATCATTTTAAGTTATTCTATGGAGCGTATACGAAAGTCTTCTTGGATAATAAACTGGTGGTAGAAGAACGTTGGCGGCCCTCTTGGAATCCTAATAGCGTGAAATTCACGGCCGATTTGCAAGCGGGAAAGAAAGTCCCGGTGCGTATCGAATGGCGTGAGGGAGCCGGCTCTTATATTGGGTTGAAAGTATTGTCTCCTCGTCCGGAAGAAGAAGTAGGGCGATTGTCTATGTGGTCGGAGATGGGAAATGATATAGATTATTATTTTATTCATGGTGATTCGATGGACGAGGTAATCTCAGGTTATCGGTATGTCACCGGTAAATCGCCGATCATGCCTGCTTGGGCGATGGGCTTTTGGCAAAGCCGTGAACGGTATAAAACGCAAGATGAGATATTGACGGCCTTGCGTGAGCTCCGAAAACGTAAAATGGGTGTGGATAATATTGTCATGGACTGGCAGTACTGGAAAACTGATTCATGGGAAGCCATGAGTTTGATCCGGCACGTTTCTCTGATCCGAAAGGTATGGTTGATGCGATTCATGATTTGAATGCCCGTTTCATGATCTCTGTTTGGCCGAAATTTTATCCTACCACAAAGAATTATAAAGAATTGGCAGCTAACGGATGGGTTTACCTGCAAGCGGTTAAGGATAGCATCCTTGATTTTGTTCCACCTGGATTCGTGGCTACATTTTATGATGCTTATGCCCCCGGTGCCCGTAAGTTATTCTGGAAACAAATGAATGATAACCTATATCGTTTGGGAGTGGACGCTTGGTGGATGGACGCTTCCGAACCGAATATTAAGGATTGTACACCGATGTCTTACCAAAAGGCGTTGACCGGCCCGACAGCTTTAGGCCCTTCAGCTCAATATTATAATACGTATGCGTTGGTGAATGCGCAGGCTATTTATGAGGGGCAATTGAAGGAAAATCCGGATGATCGCGTATTTTTGTTGACTCGTTCCGGATTCGCTGGCCTACAAAGGTATTCCACCGCTTCTTGGAGCGGAGATATCGGTACTCGTTGGGAGGAATTGAAAGCTCAGATTTCTGCGGGGTTGAACTTCTCAATCTCCGGTATACCTTATTGGACAATGGATATCGGTGGCTTCTGCGTGGAGAACCGTTATCGTACAGGACAGCTTATTTATGACAAGACCGGTGTTGAGAATGACGACTTGAAGGAATGGCGGGAACTGAATGCCCGTTGGTATCAGTTTGGCACATTTACCCCTTTGTACCGTGCGCATGGACAGTTTCCATTGCGTGAGATTTATAATATCGCCCCGGAAGATCATCCGGCCTATCAGACGATCTTGTATTATAATCAATTGCGTTACCGTTTGATGCCTTATATTTATTCGTTGGCAGGTAAGACGTATTTTGATGATTATACGATTATGCGTCCATTGGTGATGGATTATGCCTCCGACTTGGCTGTCCGGGATAATTCTACCCAATATATGTTCGGCCCCTCTATGATGATTGCCCCGGTATATACCTATAAAGCGACTTCCCGTGAGGTGTATTTCCCGAAAGGAACGGATTGGTATGATCTATATACGGGTAAACGTTATAAAGGTGGCCAAAAGCAGGAGGTTGAGGCTCCATTCGAACGTATGCCGATATTTGCTCCGTCAGGTGGTATCTTATTATATGGTCCGGAGATCACTTATGTAAATGAGAAAAAACCGGAAGTGATAGATGTCTATATTTATGCCGGAAAGGATGGCTCCTTCTATCTATATGAAGATGAAGGTACGAACAATAATTACCAGAAAGGAACTTATTCGAAGATCGATTTTAATTATAGCGATGCGACGAATACTTTGACAATCGGTAGTCGTGAAGGCTCTTATCCCGGGATGTTATCAGAGAGAACTTTCAATATTATTTACGTAAGCCCGAATGCTCCTGCGGGATGGGATAATAAGGGTAAGCCTACAAAGGTAATTGAGTACAAAGGTGAACAAATTTCTGTCAAGTTATAAGATTCTTTAGACTGAAACGGCCTCCTCCGCAATTTCCATGATAGTATAGCGTGAGGGGGCTCTATTTATAGTCTCAACATATATTTAAATCTTTCCGATAGATAAATAGATAATTGGTACGGTTGCCTTGATTATTTATCCTCTATAGGTTGGATATCCGGAAAAAGAAGTATATTTGCAATGCTAAACATTTTAAAACCAGAAAGCAGAGTAGAATACCTGCTTCTATTCGGTTGCAGGCATTTTTTGCCTGTAACGATCCGATATGACGGTTCCGTACCCCCGTGGAGTGCATTAATGTGCCTCCAGCTTTCTGGTAAAGTGTTTAGCAACGGGTCAGGCGGGACCGTTCTTTTTTCCGCCTGCTTAATGCTAATATATTATGGAAGTGGAAAACATTTATCCCGTAACTGAACCTGTCGGTTCAGAGCAAGACGCTCCGGTTTCGAACATGGAAATGTTGAGTGATATATTTTTTAAGGAAGAGGCACGACGCTTGAAAGAAGCGTGCCGTTTTGAGAAAGATGAGGATGATTTCGATTATCTGAACCATCAGTTACAAAGCGTGAAAAATCTGTTGGTAGGCCTAAAACTGCCGTGGATACAAATAGCACCAATTTTGTACAGATGTATGGCCGTTTATCTGCAGCGTCCCGATCAACATGTAAGTAATATGAAGTTCGCTACCTGTCAACGCAATTGATGGATGGGGTTTTGCTTTTATCCCAGAACGGACGGCTCATCAATGACTTGCTCATGTTTTTCGACCGCCAGCTTAAGGATATTCAACGCTTGCGGGAAGAGAAGTGTGAGGAAATGGAGAATGTGAGATTGTAAGTCTATATTTGCAGCTCATACATACTTGGTTGTAGAGACGGGGCACGCCCCGTCTCTACAATTGGATGAAAGGGCTTATGCGTGTTCTGGTTAGAATATCAATGTGACAATTTGTAAACTGAAGTCCTTGAGAATCGATTATTTCGGGCCAAAGTACGTCTCGCTCCTAAAAACGAAAGAAAAAACAGCAATCGTCTATCCGCTAGTGACTTGTTGAAAAACGGCCTTTTATTCTAGCGAAATAAATTCATCCTATCTCATATCTTATGCCTTATGGTCCAGTCGTTAGGGGGCAACAATGCCCATTATAAGGTAGTCATATCGCCCATTATGACCATATGTGTAGCCTATCGTGACTATATGGTGTGGGTTTACGCTGTACAGTGGGTGAACGGGACTATATGTGTAATCTAACGAGGGTATTCTTATCGAAAAACGGGTCTTTTTGTGTGGAAAAGGCGTATAAATGCCTGCTTTCTCCTTCATGTTCTCGTTTATAGAGCTTTTCTAAATAAAGGTGATGTTATATAAAAGGGGTTATTACTGATAAATAGTTAACATTCCTTGGCTTTTGCTTACGTCTCTGTAAATAGGGGAAAGTGAACCATTATATTTCCGGCTAAATATAAGGTGAAGCATTTCCTATCAATAACTTTCATTACCTTTGCGCCCGCTAAAAATAAATAAATGAGATGAAATCTACTTTATCAATTTCTTCCTTATCCAGACAAGTCCTGCTTCGGGAGACACGGGACTATTTAATGATCGCTCTTGGGATGATCCTTTACGGTATCGGATGGACCGTTTTCCTTTTGCCGAATGACATTACGACAGGTGGAGTGCCGGGTATCGCTTCCATTGTTTTCTGGGCTACGGGATTTCCTGTTCAGTACACTTACTTCCTCATTAATGCCGTCTTGCTGATGCTTGCCTTGAAAATATTAGGTTTTAAGTTCAGTATCAAGACGATCTTCGCCGTGTTTACGCTTACTTTCTTCCTGTCGCTGATCCAGAAGTTGACGGCCGATATGCATTTATTACAAGACCAACCGTTTATGGCATGTGTGCTGGGAGCCTCTTTCTGCGGAAGTGGTATCGGTATCGCTTTCTCCTCGAACGGTAGTACGGGTGGAACGGATATTATTGCCGCTATCATCAATAAATACCGGGATATAACGCTGGGACGGGTCATGATGATCTGCGATATGATTATTATCACCTCCAGTTATTTCGTGCTA
>ENA-OQIC01000986-OQIC01000986.1-human-gut-metagenome-genome-assembly--contig:-NODE-986-length-10867-cov-1.577747_pt1 | contig 10867 bp, 14 predicted proteins | sample MGYA00242572_ERZ504736 | MGnify/ENA primary metagenome ERZ504736 (study PRJEB26092, sample SAMD00036201) | human gut metagenome | host: Homo sapiens | study: EMG produced TPA metagenomics assembly of... | reverse complement strand
GAGAAGGTAAATGAGATCAATCCCCTTGCCTCCAACCGGGAGATGGATATGCTCTTGTCCACCGGGGAGCAGATGTCCGTGGCCCTCTGCGCCATGGCAGTGGAGGCGCTGGGATATCCGGTTATTTCCCTGACCGGATGGCAGGCGGGAATGGTTACCAATACCGTGGCCAGGAATGCCAGAATTAAGAAGGTGGATACGGAGCGCATCGAGACAGAGCTGAATCAGAAGAAAATCGTGATTGTCACGGGATTCCAGGGAATCAACCGCTATGAGGATATCACCACCCTTGGCAGAGGCGGATCTGACACGTCCGCGGTTGCGCTGGCTGCCTCCCTTCGGGCGGACCTGTGCCAGATATACACGGATGTGGACGGGTATATACGGCTGACCCCAGAATCGTGAAGGACGCAAGGAAGCTGGATGAGGTCACCTACAATGAGATGCTGGAGCTGGCTACCCTGGGGGCCCAGGTGCTCCACAACCGTTCCGTGGAGATGGCTAAGAAATATAATGTAAAGCTGGAGGTGCTCTCAAGCTTTACAGGGCATCCAGGTACAAAGGTGAAGGAGGTTGCAAAACGCATGGAGAAATCATATATCAGCAGTGTGGCTAAGAATGTTAATATCGCAAGGATTGCCTGGATAGGGGTGCCCAATGAGATTGGCACATCCTTTAAGGTGTTTTCCCTGCTGGCCCAGAACCACATTAACGTGGACATCATATTACAGGGAATCGGCCATGAGGAGGGCAAGGACATCTGCTTTACCGTTGCCCAGTCCGACCTGGAGGCGGCTTCCGTGCTCCTGAAGGAGCATCAGGAGTCCATTGGCTTTGGCCATCTGGAGACCAACAGCCATATTGCCAAGGTTTCCGTGGTGGGAGCGGGTATGATTAATCATCCTGCGTGGCTGCCACCTTGTTTGAGCTCTCTACGACGCCAACATTAATATCAACATGATATCCACCAGCGAGATTAAGATATCCGTACTGGTGGATGAAAAGGATGCGGAAAAGGCCGTACAGGTCATTCATGACAAGTTTTTTTCCATGGGTTAAGTAAATAATGGGTTTGTGACAAAAAAGAGTTGCGGCGGTTCACATATTTCGTGAAAGCCACAGCTCTTTTCGTATTTACGAATCTTGAATTTCGTTAATATTTTCACCTTTTTAGTGGAAAAGAGCTTGCTATTTGACAAATTTATTATTATAATTGTATGTGGCAATATTTCTGCTTTTTTTGCGACGGGCCTGAGAATGGGTTTTCCGTTGCTTAGATATTGTTAAACTTATGAATGATGGAGGACTGGAAAATGAGTAATTCAGCACAAACTTCAGCAAGCAGCCGCATAGCAGCCCTGCTTGATGAGAACAGTTTTGTTGAAGTCGGAGCCTATATAACGGCCAGAAGCACTGACTTTAACATGACTGAGCAGGAGACCCCCGCTGACGGTGTGGTTACCGGCTACGGTACCATCGGCGGATGCCTGGTGTATGTATACAGCCAGGATGCGTCTGTATTAGGCGGCTCCATGGGCGAAATGCATGCAAAGAAAATCTGCAACATCTATTCCATGGCAATGAAGATGGGAGCACCTGTAATCGGTTTGGTAGACTGTGCGGGTCTGCGTCTTCAGGAGGCGACCGATGCCCTGGACGGCTTCGGCAAGCTGTACTTAAGCCAGACCATGGCTTCCGGCGTGATTCCTCAGATAACAGCAATCTTTGGAACCTGCGGCGGCGGCATGGCAGTATCTGCCGGCATCACAGATTTCACCTTCATGGAAGAGAAGTCCGGCAAACTGTTTGTTAATTCACCTAACGCCATTGACGGCAATTATAAAGAGAAGTGTGATACCTCCAGCGCAGATTTCCAGAGCAGGGAATCCGGACTGGCAGACTTCACAGGAGATGAGGCTTCCATTATCGCTCAGATCCGCGCCCTGGTTTCCATCCTTCCGGCCAACAACGAGGATGATATGTCATACGGAGAGTGTCAGGATGACTTAAACCGTATCTGCGATAATATCGAGGGATGCACTGGTGACACGGCTCTGGCCCTGACACTGATATCCGATAACAGCTTCTTCATGGAGGTTAAGAAGAATTATGAACCTTCCATGGTGACCGGTTTCATCCGCCTGAACGGGACAACCATCGGATGCGTGGCTAACCGCACGGAAATCTATGAGAACGGAGAGAAGAAGGAAACATTTGAGCCTGTCCTGTCCGGCAAGGGCTGCGACAAGGCAACTGATTTCATTCATTTCTGCGACGCATTCAATATTCCTGTACTCACACTGGTGAACGTAAAGGGCTACAAGGCCAAGATGTGCAGCGAGAGAAGGATTGCAAAGGCTGCGGCGCGTCTTACCTATGCCTATGCCAATGCCAGCGTTCCCAAGGTAACTGTAATTGTTAAGGAAGCATTCGGAAGCGCATACCTGACCATGGGCAGCAAGTCCATTGGCGCTGATGTGGTATATGCATGGCCTGACGCTGTCATCGGTATGATGAATCCATCCGAGGCAGTTAAGATTATGTATGCAAAGGAAATCGCCGCATCCGGTGATGCCGCCGCACTCATCAATGAAAAGACAGCAGAGTACACTGCACTTCAGTCCAGCGCTGTGGCGGCAGCGAAGAGAGGATATGTAGATGACATAATAAAGGCAGGGGAGACCCGTCAGAGGGTAATCGCGGCCTTTGAAATGCTGTTCACAAAGAGAGAGGACCGTCCGTCTAAGAAGCATGGCACGGTTTAAAGAGAGGTGACAGGTATATGAGACGATTAATGAAACGAGTGGCAGCAGCAGTTCTGATGGCCGCCTGCCTGTTGAGCCTGTCAGCCTGCTCAGCAAAACAGGATGAAGCCGGGACAGCTCCCCGGATTGCCACGGACGGAACTCCTGTAGATGACATGATGGCAGAGTATGCCAAGCTGACAGCGTCCAGTCTCTGGGCGTCAGCACGGATGGCTGATTGCACAGAAGGTCATGTCGGAAGCCCAGGGCAATGCGGTTATGGCAGCCATCTGTGAAGAGCAGATTAATGCAAGGAAGGAACTGGGGGAAGTCAGAAGCATCGACATTGAAGACGCAAGTGTGGTACAGATGGCAGATGGTACCTATACCGTTATGCTGCCTGTTGCATTCACCGAAGGTTCCATGCAGTATGTCATGAATCTGAATATGATTTCCCAGCAGATAGTTGATGCGGAATTCACTGAGCTTGCTTCAAATGAAGAAGAGGGCAAGACCATCGGGCAGCTGATGGAAACAGCTACCGTATATGCGGTAATCGGTATCGGCACCGTGTTCGCGGTCCTTATATTCATCAGCCTGCTGATTGCCTGCTTTAAGTTCATTCACAAGTGGGAGACAGGCCAGAAGGAAAAGGCAGCGCCAGCGCCAGCACCAGTTGCACCAGCACCGGTTAAGGCGGCAGCACCTGTACCTGCGGCAGGCGAAGACCTGATGGGCGACGCCGAGCTGGTGGCAGTGATTTCGGCAGCCATCGCAGCATATGAGGGAACTTCTTCTAACGGACTGGTGGTTCGTTCCATCCGCCGTGTACAGAGGTCGAAGGCAGATAAGAGGACGGGAAACGTTCCATAACTATTTTCATTCAGGAGGAATTGAAATCATGAAGAATTATACAATCACAGTTAATGGTAAAGCATATGCAGTAACCGTAGAAGAAGGCGCTGTATCCGGTATTGCAGCAGCCCCGGCAGCACCAGCCCCGGCCCCCGCAGCAGCTCCTGCTCCTGCAGCAGCTCCGGCAGGTGCAGCAGGTTCTGTCAGCGTATCCGCACCTATGCCTGGCAAGGTAGTGGCTGTTAAGGCAGCGGTAGGACAGGCTGTGAAGAAGGGTGACGTAATCCTGGTTCTGGAAGCCATGAAGATGGAAAATGACATCGTGGCTCCTCAGGATGGAACCATTGCCAGCATTAATGCGTCCACCGGCGATTCCGTTGAATCCGGCACGGTATTAGCTACTCTGAACTAATTAAAGAGATGAGCCATAGCAATGTGGGATTCATTATGGAGGGAACATTATGGATTTTGGCAATATAATTAACAACCTGCTGAACCAGATGGCGTTTTTCCATCTGGAAGCAGGCAACTATGTAATGATCGTAGTGGCCCTGGTGTTCTTATACCTTGCTATCAGGAAGGGATTTGAACCCCTGCTGCTGATTCCGATTGCATTCGGTATGCTGCTGGTTAATATTTATCCGGATATCATGTATTCTCCGGAACAGACGTCCAACGGAACAGGCGGACTTCTGTGGTACTTTTTCCAGCTGGATGAGTGGAGCATTTTGCCCTCCCTTATCTTCCTGGGCGTTGGAGCCATGACAGACTTTGGCCCCTTATCGCAAACCCAATCAGCTTCCTTATGGGAGCTGCCGCACAGCTGGGTATCTACTCTGCTTATTTCTTCGCCATCCTGTTAGGGTTCTCCGGCAAGGAATCAGCAGCCATCTCCATCATCGGCGGTGCGGACGGCCCTACATCCCTGTTCCTGTGCAGTAAGCTGGGACAGACCCAGATCATGGGACCTATCGCGGTTGCGGCTTACTCCTACATGGCGCTGGTTCCAATTATCCAGCCGCCATTTATGAAGCTTCTGACAACTGAGAAAGAGCGTAAGATTAAGATGGAACAGCTTCGTCCTGTATCCAAGCTGGAGAAGATTCTGTTCCCCATCATCGTAACCATCGTTGTATGCCTGATCCTGCCATCCACAGCACCTCTGGTAGGAATGCTGATGTTAGGCAACCTGTTCCGTGAGAGCGGCGTTGTGAAGCAGCTGGCTGATACGGCAAGCAATGCCCTGATGTATATTGTGGTTATCCTGCTGGGTACTTCCGTAGGCGCTACCACCAGCGCAGATGCATTCTTAAATGTAACCACCATCAAGATTGTTGCCCTGGGCCTGACCGCATTTATCTTCGGCACCATCGGCGGTGTGCTTTTAGGCAAGCTCCTCTGCAAGATTACAGGAGGAAAGATCAATCCGCTTATCGGTTCTGCCGGCGTGTCCGCAGTTCCTATGGCGGCCCGTGTATCCCAGAAGGTGGGAGCAGAAGCAGACCCGACCAATTTCCTGCTGATGCACGCAATGGGACCAAACGTTGCAGGCGTTATCGGCACCGCAGTTGCGGCCGGTACCTTCATGGCAATATTTGGGGTATAATGGCATAATATATTGACAATGACAGCCGTTTCGCCCGGCCTGTGAAAGCACCGGACGGGCGCGGGCGGCATGTATCGCACAAGCGCCTTAAAGACGGCGCCAAATGCTCATAACAAGGAGGATTATAACTATGGCAGAGATAGAAAAGAGGCCAGTGAAGATTGTGGAAACCGTCCTTCGTGACGCCCACCAGTCTTTGCTCGCAACCAGAATGTCCACAGAGCAGATGCTGCCCATTATTGATAAGATGGACAAGGTAGGCTACCATGCGGTTGAGTGCTGGGGCGGCGCTACCTTTGATTCCTGCCTCCGTTTCCTGAAGGAAGATCCATGGGAGAGACTGAGGAAACTGAGAGACGGATTTAAGAACACCAAGCTGCAGATGCTGTTCCGCGGACAGAACATTCTGGGATATAACCACTATGCGGACGATGTAGTGGAGTACTTTGTACAGAAGTCCATTTCCAACGGTATTGATATCATCCGTATCTTTGACTGTCTGAACGATATCCGCAACCTGGAGACAGCTGTAAAAGCTACCAACAGAGAAAAAGGACATGCTCAGATTGCGCTGTGCTATACTCTGGGCGATGCCTATACACTGGATTACTGGAAGGATATTGCAAAGAGAATTGAGGACATGGGCGCTGACTCACTGTGTATCAAGGATATGGCAGGTCTGCTGACACCATACGCGGCAGCAGAGCTGGTACAGGCTCTGAAGGAAGGAACAAGCCTTCCTATCGACCTGCATACCCACTACACATCAGGCGTTGCTTCCATGACTTATTTAAAGGCAGTAGAGGCAGGATGTGAAATCATCGACTGCGCCATGTCGCCTCTGGCTCTGGGAACCAGCCAGCCGGCCACTGAGGTTATGGTGGAGACCTTCCGCGGCACCCCATATGACACCGGCTATGACCAGACACTGCTGGCTGAGATTGCAGACCATTTCCAGCCCATACGTGAGCAGGCCCTTAAGAGCGGCCTTCTGAACCCGAAGGTTCTGGGAGTTAATATCAAGACCCTTCAGTATCAGGTGCCGGGCGGAATGCTGTCCAACCTGGTAAGCCAGTTAAAAGAGGCCGGACAGGAAGACAAGTACCGCCAGGTTCTGGAGGAGATTCCGAGAGTGCGTAAGGACTTCGGCGAGCCTCCGTTAGTTACACCGTCATCCCAGATTGTGGGTACACAGGCTGTTATGAACGTTATCATGGGCGAGCGCTATAAGATGGTTCCGAAGGAATCCAAGAAAATCATGCTTGGTGAATTCGGCCAGACAGTTAAGCCCTTTAATCCGGAAGTGCAGAAAAAGATTATCGGCGACGAGACACCCATTACCTGCCGTCCTGCCGACCTGATTGCTCCGCAGCTTCCTCAGTTTGAGAAGGAATGCGCGCAGTGGAAGCAGCAGGATGAGGATGTTCTCAGCTATGCGCTGTTCCCGGCAGTGGCCAAGGATTTCTTCGAGTACAGGGCTGCCCAGCAGACCAAGGTGGACAGCAGTGCTGCCGACAAGGACAGCAAGGCTTATCCGGTCTAATTGCAGTTATAGATGAAATAAAAGAAGGCAGTCTCCATATCAGTTGCAGATGTGGAGGCTGCCTTTTTGCGTGCCCGGCGGGAACAGGTTCTAAAGTTTCTGGACCAGATGGATCTTTTTGTACTTTACAGGGGAGATGCCGTACTCTTTTTTAAACAGATGATAAAAATAATTGATGCTCTGAAAGCCGCTTTCATATATTACGTCTACAATCTCCATATCTGTGTGTATCAGAAGATTAGCAGCATAGTTAAGCCGTTTTCCGTTGATGTAGGCAGAGGGGGTGATTCCCAGATGCTTACGGAACATTCTGCAGATGTGTTCCGGGGAACGCTGTGTCTGGCGGACAAGATAATCCATCCCCATGGTCAGGTTTTTGGGATTGGATAATCCCTCCAGTGCAGGAACAAGCCAGGCCGGCAGATTGGAGGCATCCGAGGACCTTTTTTGTTTTTCCAATTCAGGAATGATATAGGAATACATAATGTCAATAAGGATTGCTCTGAGATGGGTGTTTTTTTCCTCCATATCAGAAGATGACAGCTGGTTAAGAAAGGACAAACGATTTGGATCATCAGCGTGTCAATGGTGCTTAACCGGACAATCGGGGAGTGGGAACCAGCAAACAGTTCTTTGCGCGGGGCCTGAGAGTTATAAAGATAACCAAAAAGAGAATTTACCGTATAAGCCGGAAAGGCAGATTAATATGTACAGAGTCCCCGGTCTGTATTTTGGTGTGGATATCACCGGGACGGATAAGAAGCAGATTTCCATGCCCAAGTTTGATTCGGTCATTATTTAACAAAATATCCAGTGAATTTTCAGTCACTAGTATGATTTCATAAAAATCATGGACCTGCGGGTATTCATTTGCATCAATCAGTGTACGGATTGAGTAATAGACCTCGCAATCAATGGGGAATACAGATGGAGTATTTACATTTTTAGCTGAAATTTGCATAAGAATAGTTCCTCTCCCTGCCTGAATATCCAGTTGTTTTTGTCTAAATATCAATATAAAACAATAAATATCAAAAGTAAAGAAGATTTGGGGAATAAAATAAGATATAGTAAGAACATAAATGAATGAGCTCATTTAAATGAAAACAAAAACTATGTAATGATATTAGGAGGCAAGCTTTATGAAGAAGATAGCGTTAGCAGCAATGATATTAGGAATGGCCGGTGTATTGGGTGCATGCAGCATGGATGGAGACGGGGCAGCCAAGACAACAGGAGGAACAACCGTGGCCCAGGGGACAAGCCAGGAAGAGAAAGGTCAGAAAGAGAAGGCCGGAGAAGGGGAAGAGCAGACAGATACATCTGGTGCAGGAAAGTCAATTGCAGGTATAGTGTTCCAGGAAGATCAGTTTTTTAAGCTGATGTCGGCTGGATATGAGGCGGCTGCAAAGGATCTGGGGTATGAAATCCAGCTTTCCAATGTCACAAATGATCAGATGAAGGAAACTGAGCTGGTAAATACATATACAGCACAAGGAGTTGCCGGCATCGCCATCTCCCTCTGTCCGCAACCATTTCTCCGGAGGCACTTAAGGTTTCAAGCGATAAAGGGGTCAAAATCTGTGTGGCCAATACGGCCATGGACTCATACCCTTTTTCCATAGCAGCCTATACCTCGGATAATTATGCCTTTTGTAAACAGACTGGCGAGATTGCAGTAGACTTTATTAAGGAAAAATACGGGGATGAGAAAATCGAGCTGGGAATCCTTCAGTTTAAGACACAAATTCCGGAAACCTCAGCAGAGAGGGTCAACGGCTTCCTTGCTGCCCTGGATGAGGGCGGGGTAAACTATGAGATTGTTTCCAACCAGGATGCATGGCTCCAGGATACAGCCATTGCAAAAGCAGGAGACATGCTGGCCGCCAACCCGGATATTGATATCATGTTTGCTGCCAACGACGGCGGAACCATCGGTGCTGTTATGGCAGTGGAAAATGCAGGACAGGCAGGCAAGACCTTTGTATTCGGTACTGACGCGTCTGAGCAGATTGTGGATTTGCTGAAAGCAGATAATGATATTCTTCAGGCCGTCACAGGACAGGATCCGTTTCAGATTGGATATAAGACGGTTGAGACTCTGGTCCAGTCCATTGAAGGAAAGGATGTGGCGGACCAGGGAAAGACAGTAATTGTGGAAGGTATACCGTTAAGACGCGGCGATACAAAGCAGCTGGATGATTTTATGTCAGACCTTAAATCCAAAATGTAGCTGAGTTCGTTACCGGTAAGAATAAGGAGTATGCCATGAGCATTTTGAGAACGGAAGGGATTATAAAGGATTATCCGGGAACAAGAGCATTGGATGATGTCACCGTATCCTTTGACAGCGGAAAAGTCCATGCCTTTATCGGAAAGAACGGGTCGGGAAAATCAACCTGGTTAAAGTATTTGCAGGCGCCATTCAGCCCACAAGCGGACATTTTTTATCTGGATGAAGAGGAATTGCATTTCAGTACACCGGTGGAAGCACTGAACAAGGGAATCGCCACTGTATATCAGGAGCTGAGTCTGGTTCCCCATCTCTCAGTGGCGGAAAATATTTTTTGGGACGTCTTCCAAAGAAGGGACGTCTGGTAGACTGGAAGAGGACATATCAGATGGCAGGAGAGCTGCTGCATGCAATGGGCGTAGATATTGACCCCCATGAAAAGGTGTTCAGGCTCAGTATGTGGCAGTGCCAGGTGGTGGAAATCACCAAGCCATGAGCTTTAAACCGAAGGTGCTTATGCTGGATGAGCCACATCGGCTCTGGCCGCCAATGAAACCCAGAAGCTGTTTGAGGCAATACGGATGTTAAAAAGCAGGATGTAATCATTATCTACATCTCCCACAGATTACAGGAGCTGTGGGAGATTGCAGACAGCGTTACAGTGCTGCGGGATGGAAAATACATAGGAACAGAGCCAATCAGTTCGCTGCAGCACAAGGATATCATTACTATGATGTTCGGTGATGTGGAAATCAAGGAAAGACCCGGAGACCTTAAGGTGCAGGATGGCATCATAATGGATGTAAAACATCTTACCCGCAAGGGGAAGTTCCAGGACGTATCCTTTCAGCTGAGAAAGGGAGAGGTATTAGGAATTGCAGGAATGCTGGGGTCCGGCCGTACAGAGCTGCTGCGCTGTATATTTGGTGCAGACCCATACGACAGCGGTGAAATCCTGGTGGATCAGAAAACTGCTCCCAAAAATGCCGGTCCCATCGGAATGATGCAGATGGGGCTGGGGCTGACGCCGGAAGAGAGAAAAACGCAGGGGGTGATTTTGATTCATTCCATCCGTGATAACCTCTGCTATGCCAGTATGGATAAGATGACACAGCGCCATGTGATAAATGAAAAAACCAGAAAAGAATTTTCAGAGAGACAGATTAGGGATTTACAGATTAAAATTCCGGATTTGATGGCCCCGGTAAGCTCTCTTTCCGGCGGCAACCAGCAAAAGGTAATTATTGGAAACTGGTTGAATACGGCTCCCAAGATTATGATGTATGATGAGCCTCCAGAGGAATAGATGTAAAAGCAAAACAACAGATTTTCCAGATTATGTGGGAGCAGTCCAGAAAAGGAATATCCAGTATTTTTGTGTCATCAGAGCTGGAGGAACTGGTGGAGGTATGTCACAGGATTCTGATTATGCATATGGGAAAAATCGTTGGGGAAGTGTGTCTGGACGACCATGTGACCATAGATGCATTATACGCGTATTGTATGGGAGGAAAGGTAGAATGAAATCTGTAAAAATCGACTCATTGCATATGGAACTATTTTCCGGCAAAAAACAAAAAATTTAATTCTGGACCACCTGATTGAAATTCTTCTGCTGGTTCTGATTATTGGTGTAAGTATTGCGGCGCCGTCCTTTCTGAAATCGGGAAATATTTTAAACATATTGCGGAATGCGGCTATGAAGGGTGTCATTGCTTACGGAATGTGTCTGGTAATCATTTCAGGTGAAATAGACCTGTCCGTTGGATCTCAGGTAGCCTTAAGCGGAGTGCTGGCAGGATTTATCTCAAAGGGACTTGCTGAGGCAGGAATCATGCCTATTGAGCTTGGCGCGTTAGTGGGAATTGCAGCAGCCACCCTGGTGG
>ENA-OQIC01000984-OQIC01000984.1-human-gut-metagenome-genome-assembly--contig:-NODE-984-length-10877-cov-2.864465_pt1 | contig 10877 bp, 18 predicted proteins | sample MGYA00242572_ERZ504736 | MGnify/ENA primary metagenome ERZ504736 (study PRJEB26092, sample SAMD00036201) | human gut metagenome | host: Homo sapiens | study: EMG produced TPA metagenomics assembly of... | reverse complement strand
TAGATTTGCAACACTTGAGAAGCACCGCGGCGGCGTTGTATGGCGGGGCTATCGGATTATTAGTATTTGCCGGCAATATGGACACTTGCATCGGCATTCGCATGGCGGTGGCCAGAGGCGGTTATGTAGCGGTTCGTTCCGGCGCCGGTATCGTACGGGACAGTGTACCGGCCAATGAATATGAAGAAACGCGCAACAAGGCGCAGGCTATAATCGAAGCGATTAAGAAAGGGGTAGAGGTGACCGGTTATGATATTGTTGATTGATCATTATGACAGTTTTTCCTTTAATTTATATCAATTTATCGGAACCTTGAATTCGGATATTAAAGTGGTTCGCAGCGATGAATTAACGGTACCGGAAGTGCTTGAACTGAACCCGAGTCACATTGTATTATCACCGGGACCGGGTCGGCCGAATGAAGCGGGCATTTACGAAACCTTGATTCCGGCCGTGGCCGGTAAAATCCCGCTTTTAGGAGTTTGCCTCGGTCATCAGCCTTGGCGGAAATTTGGCGGCACCGTAGGTTTTGCCAAAACGGTAATGCACGGCAAGTCCAGTGAGGTCAATATAATTAAAGACTCCAAGTTGTTTGAAGGTCTGCCAAAGCACTTCGAAGCGGCTCGCTATCATTCTTTGGCGGTAGATAGAGCAAGCTTACCGGAAGAGTTGGTGGTTACGGCGGAAACGGCGGACGGCGAAATCATGGCCATGGAACATAAATCAGAACCACTATACGGCGTTCAATTCCATCCGGAATCGATTTTAACACCCCATGGCATTGAGATTTTAAAGAACTTTTTGAACATGAGTGTATAAGTAAATTACGATGAAATATTGAGAACTGAGAGTATTGACAAATAAGAGAGGGCAGGGCCCGAGAGGAGCTAATCATGATAATTAAAACGGCGATTGAAACAGTGGTAGATGGTAAGGATTTGACCTACGATATGGCTTTGGGAGCCATGCGTGAGATTATGAACGGTGAAGCTAATGAGGCTCAATTGGTGCTTTGTTGGGGGCTCTTCGCCTTAAGGGGGAAACCATCGATGAGATTACCGGTTTTGCTCAAGGCATGCGTGAAAAAGCCATGCCCGTAAAGCACGCTAAGGATGTATTTGAAATTGTCGGTACCGTGGTGATAAGGCGAATACGTTTAATATTTCCACCACTGCAGGCTTTGTAATCGCTGCCGGCGGTATTCCGGTTGCTAAGCACGGCAATCGCAGTGTATCCAGTAAATGTGGCGCTGCTGATTGCTTGGAAGCCTTAGGGGTCAATTTAAATGTACCGGGACCGGCCAATCAGGATGTGCTTAATAAAGTAGGCATGTGCTTTATGTTTGCCCCGCTCTATCATAGCTCCATGAAATACGCCATGCCGGTGCGCAAGGCTTTAGGAATTCGCACCGTGTTTAATGTTCTGGGACCTTTGACGAATCCTGCCGGTGCGACCATGCAGCTCATGGGCGTATACGCTAAGGAATTAGTTGAACCGATGGCTCAGGTATTAGCTAATCTGGGGGTTAAACGAGGCGCCGTAGTTCACGGTTTTGACGGTCTCGATGAAATCACCGCTTGTGATAAGACCTATGTTTGCGAAATTAATGATGGTAAGTTAACCAGCTATGTGCTGGATCCTGCTGAATTCGGTCTTGCCTATGCCAAACCGGCTGAACTCGTAGGCGGTGACGGTCCGGTTAATGCGGAAATTACCCGCTCCGTACTGAATGGTGAAAACGGCTCCCGTCGTAATGCGGTTCTTCTTAATGCAGGCATGAGTTTCCGTTTGGCAGAAGAAGATACTACTTTAGCTGAAGGTATCGCTAAGGCGGCGCGGCTTATCGATGAAGGCAAGGCTCTGGCGGTGTTGGAAGGTTTAATCGCCGCTACCAATGAGGTGGCTTAATGATTCTTGATACGATTGTAGCAGCCACTAAAGCGCGGGTGGCCAAGTTAAAAGAAAGTGTGCCTTTGGAGCTGATCAAGGCCAAAGCAGAGGTGATAGCACGAGCCGAACTGACAAGACAGGGCGGACAATTCCCCTTTGATTTTGAAAAAGCGCTTCGGGCGGGCTCGATGAATTTTATCTGCGAGGTGAAAAAGCATCGCCGTCGAAAGGCGTTATTGCGGAAGATTTCCCTTATTTGGCGATTGCCGAGGATTATGAAAAGGCCGGTGCCGCCGCTATATCGGTATTGACGGAACCGGAGTTTTTCCAAGGGGCCGATACATACCTCACAGAGATTGCCAAGGCAGTACAGATTCCGGTGCTGCGTAAAGATTTTACTATCGACAGCTATCAGATATATGAGGCCAAAGTAATCGGTGCCTCCGCCATTTTATTGATTTGTGCGATTCTATCGGAAGAAGAATTAAAGAATTTTCATGGGTTGGCAAACAGTTTAGGCTTGGCCTGTTTGGTTGAGGCCCATTCGGAAGAAGAGATAGCTAAAGCTCTTAATATAGGGGCACGGGTTATCGGCGTAAATAATCGTGATTTGCGTGATTTTACGGTAGATATTAATCACAGTTTGAAGCTTAGAAAGCTGGTGCCTGATTCGGTTATATTTGTATCGGAAAGCGGTCTTAATACGGCCGCTGATATAGAAGCTCTTCGTGAAAACGGTATCGGCGCCGCCCTTATCGGGGAGCGTTTTATGAGAGTGGCCGATAAGGGAACAGCGATTGCCGAACTCTACGGCAAAGTACCACCGGTGAAAGCAAAAATTTGCGGCTTGAAACGGCCGGAAGATATTGCCTTAATCAATGCGTTGCCCCATGAATTAAGACCGGAGTATATAGGTTTCGTATTTGCTCCCAGCAAACGGCAGGTGACTTGTATTGAGGCTAAAACCTTGGCGGCCCATTTGGTGCCGACAGTAAAAAAAGCAGGCATCTTTGTTAACGAATCATTAGAAGTTATGGCGAAGCTGGCTATAGCCGTGCCCCTTGATGTAATTCAGCTTTCCGGTGATGAAACGGAAGAGGACATTGAGGCGTTACGTCAATTGACGAAGGCGGCCATTTGGAAAGTCGTTCCGGTGAAGTCAGCCGCCGATGTAGCGCGATGGCGTGACAGTTCAGCCGATATGATTCTATTTGATACGTTTGTAAAGGGCGAACGGGGCGGATCCGGTCAAAGCTTTGACTGGTCGCTTTTAAGAGATTTTACGAAACCCTTTATGTTGGCCGGCGGTTTAAATATTACAAATGTAGCTCGAGCGATGCGCATTGCCAAGCCTTATGGCGTTGATGTGAGCAGTGGTGTAGAGACTGACGGCGTTAAAGATGAACGAAAAATAGAAGACTTTTTGAAAATAGTAAAACAATAAAAGAGAAAGATTGGAGAGGTGAGTTTTGTGAGTGAAGTACAACGCAAGGGCCGCTATGGTGAGCATGGCGGGCAATATATTCCGGAGATTTTGATGAACGCCGTCCTTGAAGTAGAAGCAGCGTATGAGAAATATAAAAATGACCCCGATTTCGTGGCCGAATTGGAAGAACTACAGGTGAATTACACGGGTCGTCCGTCGATTTTGTACTATGCCAAGCATATGTCGGAAGATTTGGGCGGTGCCAAAATTTATTTGAAACGTGAAGATTTAAATCATACCGGCTCCCATAAGATTAACAACGTATTGGGACAGGTTTTGTTGGCCAAACGAATGGGTAAAAAACGTATCATCGCTGAGACCGGCGCCGGTCAACATGGTGTTGCGGCGGCTACGGCAGCGGCGCTTCTCGGCATGGTATGCGAAATTTTTATGGGTAAAGAAGACACGGAACGTCAGGCCCTTAATGTGTATCGCATGGAATTATTAGGTGCGAAGGTACATCCCGTAACGTCAGGGACTATGACCTTAAAAGACGCAGTCAGTGAAACGCTTCGTGAATGACTCGCCGGGTGGATGATACCTATTATGCCATGGGGTCAGCCGTAGGTCCGCATCCGTTCCCCATGATTGTCCGCGATTTCCAAAGCATTATCAGTAAAGAAGCGCGGGAACAAATTTTGGACGCTGAAGGCAAGTTGCCAAGCATGGTGCTCGCCTGTGTCGGTGGTGGCAGCAATGCTATCGGCATGTTCTATCATTCATCCTGATGAAGGGGTTCAGTTGGTCGGTTGTGAAGCAGCGGGCCTCGGTATCGAAACGAAAGAACATGCGGCTACGTTGGCAAAAGGAACACCGGGGATTTTCCACGGCATGCGTTCCTATTTCGTGCAAAACGAATACGGCCAAATTGCACCGGTATACTCCATCTCTGCCGGTCTTGATTATCCGGGTATCGGACCGGAACATTCGTACTTACACGATACGGGTCGAGCTACTTACGTTCCGATTACCGATGAAGAAGCGGTAACGGCCTTTGAATATTTGTCGCGCACCGAAGGCATTATTCCGGCTATTGAAAGTGCCCATGCCGTAGCCCATGCTATGAAGGTGGCACCGACAATGGGTCGTGACGAATCGATTATTATTTGTATTTCCGGTCGCGGTGATAAGGATGTAGCGGCTATGGCGCGATACAGGGGGTATGACATCAATGAATAAGGTACAACAAGACAGTTATGCAATAGAACAAGCTTTTGCCAAGGGCAAAGCATTTATCGGATTTTTGACTGCCGGCGACCCTAATTTGGAAGCACGGCCCGTTATATTAAGGTTATGGCTGATGCGGGCGCCGATTTAGTGGAAATCGGCATTCCCTTCTCCGATCCGGTGGCCGAAGGGGAAGTCATTCAGCGCGCCTCACAAAGAGCGCTAAAAAGCGGTGCTCTTACGGATGCCATTTTTGCCATGGTTCAAAAAGTCCGTGAAACTGTTACGATTCCGTTGGTGTTCATGACCTATTTGAACCCGGTTTATGTATATGGCGCGGAAAAATTCTTTGCTCGCTGCCAAGCGCTTAACATTCGCGGCATCATTGTACCGGACATGCCTTACGAAGAAAAAGGTGAAATTGAAGATGTGGCGGCTGCTGCGGGAGTTACCGTGATTTCCTTAATCGCCCCAACTTCAGAACAGCGTATCGAACGCATTGCATCTGATGCGAAAGGTTTTGTTTACTGCGTATCTTCCTTAGGGGTAACGGGCGTGCGCAAAGAAATTACTACCGATATCGCAGGCTTAGTGCAAACGATAAAAAAATATACCGATGTGCCGGTGGCCATCGGCTTCGGCATTGCTGAACCGGAACAGGCGAAAGCTATGGCAGCCGTTTCGGATGGGGCTATCGTAGGCTCGGCTATTGTAAAAATCATTGAAGCTCATGGTGATGCGGCTGATGAAGCGTTAGGGGAGTACGTAAAAACTATGAAAGCGGCTGTTCTGAGTGCCGTGTAAGTTAAAACATTGTAAGGGATAACAGTTGAATAGATAAAAACGCTTTTTACTTAAACATTAGTATGTTGGTAAAAAGCCGTTTTTCATGAAATTCCGAAATGAATTTTGTATAGTGCTGTTAGGACCATATTTGCTTGAAATGGGAGGATTTTTTTGAAAAAGTTAGGGCTATGTTTGCTTGAAACAGGCGAAGCTTTTGGAAACAGGCGAATAACTTTAATTAATTTTGATAATGACTTTCAATGATAGCAAAGTTCGTAAAAACATGGTATAATATTGATGAATTTAAGAAAATAAGGAGATTGACCATGAATTGGAAAAAAGCTTTATTAGTAGCCGGTTTATGTACCGTTTGTACTGTAGGTATCAGTCAGGCCGATAATCGCCTGGCCGATGTGAAACCGTCGGATTGGGCGTATCAGGCGTTAATGACGCTCGAAAAGCATGGGGCACTTACTGATACTAAAGGTTTAAATTTGGGTACGCAAGTATATACGCGTTATGAATTGACACCACTGGTGGCGGATATTGTGGAACGTCGTGAGACAATGAATGATACGGATAAAAATATTGCCATTCGCTTGTATAGTGAATTCCGTGAGGATTTGATGCAATATAACCGGGATCAGGAAATTCGCGAAGGTAAGCGCGGCGAAGATGCTATTTCGCAAGGTCAACAGCCGGCATTAACCCGCGAAGAAATTGCGGAAAAATGAAGCATTTTGAAGTGGACAGCAGCAAGGTGCAAACCGGTGGCGATGTGCGCCTTCGTTTTGATAATCGCGGCCGCAGTGATGCCAGGGCTCGTGTAGGTGTGGTCATTTCGAGCAGTGGTGTGGCAGCACCGGATGCTTTATATGATAAAGTAGGCAAACAGGCGATTGCTCAGGCTGATGAAGAAGCGGCTAAATCGCGTGAAAAATTTCAGGAAAATCGTGCACGCATAGAAGCGGAAGAAAAAGCAGAACAGGCTAAACAGGATAAAGCAGCAGCTAAGGCACAGGCTAAAGCCGATAAAGAAGCGGCTAAGGCCCAGGCTAAAGCTGATAAAGCAGCCGCGAAAGCACAGGCTAAAGCAGATAAAGAAGCTGCCAAGGAACAAGGCAAATCCGGTAATAAAGAGACCGGCGCGCAGGCTCAGCCCGGCCCGGTAGTTCAGGGAGCAGCTCAAGCTGATGCGGCTAATAATGGCGAGGCCAACGCCGATGCTAAACCGGTAAATCCAAATAGTGCTGCTGAAAGTGCATCTGCTGCACAATAGTGTTTGGACTGTGACAGGAAGGGGACCCTTGCTGAAATCCAAGCCGTAATTATGAGTGTATGTGAATCGGTGTCGTTGGATTATAAAAGATAGGAAATGGTGAAGGGTATGTTGTCACGTATTAAAGAAAAACTAAATACGGTCCACAAACAGGGAGTTTCGGAAGTTTTCCGATACATTGGACCGGGGATTATCGTAACGGTCGGGTTTATCGACCCGGGGAACTGGGCGGCCAACTTAGCGGCCGGGGCCCAATTCGGTTACAGTTTGTTATGGGTTGTTACGCTTTCAACGATTATGCTCATCTTGTTGCAACATAATGTGGCCCATTTAGGTATTGTAACCGGTCGTTGTTTGTCGGAATGTGCCTATGAAACATTGCCCCGTTGGTTGTCGCGCACTTTACTGAGTACGGCAGGGCTGGCAGCGGCGGCCACAGCGTTGGCGGAGTTTATCGGGGCGGCCATAGCTTTAAAAATGCTGTTCGGCATTCCGCTTTTTATCGGATCTATTTTGACGGCCATTGTGTGTACCGTCATGCTGTTGACAAATTCGTACAGTAAGCTTTGAAAAAGTTATTGTCGGCTTTGTATCGCTCATTGCGTTAGCCTATTTGGCAGAGCTTTCCATGGTTGATGTAGATTGGGCTGCATCAGGACTCGGTTGGGTGAATCCGACATTGCCGAATGAATCGATGCTCGTTATCTTGAGTATTTTAGGGGCCGTTATTATGCCTCATAATTTATTTCTTCATTCGGAAATTATTCAGAGCCGTGAGTTCAATAAAAAAGATCCGGAAATTATGAAGAAACGCTTGCGTTATGAGTTCTTGGATACTATTCTTTCCATGGGGATTGGCTGGGCCATCAATTCCGCCATGATTATTCTGGCGGCCGCTACGTTCTTTGCGCAAGGCGTAATGGTAGAAGAGTTAGAACAGGCTCAGGAATTGTTGGTACCGTTAATCGGGCCGTCGGCAGGGGTTATTTTTGCCATCGCCTTACTCTTTGCGGGGCTTGCTTCGTCGCTACGGCCGGTATGGCGGGAGCCAGTATTTTTGCGGGGATGTTTGGTGAATCCTATGATATGAAGGATTTGCACAGTCGCATCGGGCTCGCACTTACTTATATTCCGGCGCTCGTGCTCATTTTATTCATTCAAGACTCGTTTAAAGCACTCCTCGTTTCACAAATGTTCCTCAGTTTGCAATTGCCGTTTACCATTTTCTTGCAGCTCTACTTGACCGGTTCGGCCAAGGTTATGGGGGTATACAAAAACAAACCGTCTACGGCGGTTATGTTGTGGCTTATCGGGCTTGTGGTGACGGGGATGAATATTTATCTCTTATTTGAAGCGTAATCGTTTATATTTGAAGCCTAATCGTTTACTGCAGATTGACCGCGTGTATGCATGACGCGTCAATGTAACAGTCAATATTGGTTATACTAAGGACTTTCGCAAATTCTGCGGAAGTCCTTTTGATTTTTGACGAAATATAATGAAAAACATATTATATGGTATTGTCCATGGGGGATATAGAATATTTTAGGTAAAAATGCTATAATTATATGGTTAGAATTAGAAAGAAGCTTGACTGTTTCGATTTAGTGTATTGATGTAGGAGGATCGCGTAATGGCAGAAGTTAAACATTCCGATTATGAAGAAGTTGTAGAAGATGTAGCGGTTCAGTTGTCAGCACAGTTGAAAACGGCCGAATCAGGCTCCGTTATAGATATGTTTTTGAGTGATACCTTAGATCCGGCAGAACAATTCTTGTTCTACGGCGCTTTGGAACAGGCTCTTTTGGAGTACCGCAAAGGTCATAACCAAAAGACTGTATTTATTCGTTTGCAGCCGGAAGGCCTGGCTACTACGGAACCAGTTTCGACGCCGGCTAATGCCTTGTTAGATCGTATTATATTGCACCGCATGGACGAGTTTATGCACGATAAATTATTCATTGAAGAGATTTTCTACAATGGTGAACATATGGTATATTCCGGCATGGATTTAAAAAATCGCCATGTTGTGATTTTGACTGACGGTATTGATGAAGGTTCGCCATATTTGAATGAAGCAATTCATATGTGTAAGGAAATGAAAGCCAAGTATGTTGTAGGCTTGCCAATGATGATTTGGAGTAAAGACTTGCAGGCGTAGTTAGTAGCCGAAGACGAAGCTATGCATGAAGAGGCAGGTATGAGTAAGCATGAAATACTCCTGTCTCCTAGTAAAACGAAAACCTTGCAGGGCAAGGCTACAGCACCGGTTTTTGCTAAAGCCTTAACCGAAGCCATTGTGGCCCATATGCAAACTTTATCGGCGGAGGCCATCATGAAGGCTCTTAAAGTTAAGGAAGATATGGCGGCTGACTTGGTCGAGTTTTATCAAAACTATGAAACGGCGCCGGAAGGGGCTGCCGCACTCAGCTATTCGGGCCTTGCCTTTAAAAATTTGGCTTGGAGGATTTGTCTGAAAAAGCACAGGCCTTCGGTAATGACCATGTATGTATTTTATCCGCTTTGTATGGCGTAGTAACGCCGCAGAGTCCGGTTACCGATTATCGGCTCGATTGGTAGACCGGATTTTTGCCAAAAACGTGATAACCGAGCCGGTAGCTGAAGATCTCCTTAAAGACGCCAAATCACTTTATGATTGCTGGACCGGCAAGGTAACGGCCTATTTTCAAAAGGAAGATTGGCTCTTGAACTTGGCATCCAAGGAATATTCAAAATTAGTGACTCATCCGCATATAGTGACGGTTGAGTTTTTAGAATTAAAACAGGGCGTGTGGAAGCAGCTCAGCACCTCGTCAAAACAGATGCGCGGCCGCCTCGCCCATTATATGATTGCTCATGAATTAACCGAATGGACCGATTTGCCCGCTGAATTGGATGGTTTTGTAAAAGATACGGACCTGCCGGCTACGCTGACAGAGCCGCTTACCGTGGCCTATCGTCGTTCGCAATGAAGACGGTGAAGCCAGCGGATTCACTGATGGGGGCCTATCGTCGTTCGGAATAAATGGAGGAATATGACAGTTCAAAAAATGACAGTACAAGATATACTTAAGAAAGATTTGGTCGGCAATGACACGTTGACCGTCGATGAGTTGCGCTTTTTGATGAGCGTCACCGACGAAGATGATTTGCAGGTATTTATAAAAAGGCCTATGAAGTTAAGGCTAAATATGTAGATAAGATGGCGTATTATCGCGGTTTGATTGAATTCTCCAATCGCTGTGTGAAAAACTGCGAATATTGCGGCATTCGTCGTGAGAACGATAAAACGGAACGCTTTGATATGAAGCGCGAAGATATTATTAAAATGGCGCAGTGGGCCTATGACCATGAGTACGGCTCCATTACCTTGCAGTCTGGCGAGCGCAGTGATGCGGCCTCGTGGACTATGTAGTAGACTTAATTCGTGAAATTAAATCTATCGGCGACGGCTCCTTGGGGATTACCATGTGTGTCGGTGAGCAGACTGAAGAAAGTTATCGCCGCATGGTGGAAGCGGGTGCCAGTCGTTACTTGCTTCGTATTGAAACAAGTAATCCGGAATTATATAAGAAAATCCACCCGAATGATGAACTCCATTCTTTTGAAACGCGCGTTAACTGTTTAAAGAGTCTTCGCAAAGTGGGCTTCCAGGTGGGCACCGGGGTTATGATCGGTCTTCCTCATCAGACGGAAGAAGATTTGGTGAATGATATTCTCTTCTACCGTGATATGGATATCGACATGATCGGTATGGGACCATATGTGGTACATCATGACACCCCACTCGGTCAAGAAGCATTGGCCATGGGGATTGATGATGAAGCGGGTAAAAAACGTCGTATTCAGCTGGGGCTCAAGATGATTGCGTTGACCCGCTTATTCTTAAAAGACGTTAATATCGCGGCTACCACAGCCCTACAGGCCCTCGATAAATTGGGACGTGAAAAAGGTCTTGCGGCCGGCGCCAATATTTTGATGCCGATTATTACGATTCCGGAACACCGTGCCAAGTACTTACTCTACGATAACAAACCTTGCGTAGACGATAATGCCGATAAATGTAAGGATTGCTTGACTCGCCGCGTTATGTCCATCGGTGATATGGTTGGCTGGAAACAAAACGGCGACTCTAAGCATTACGGTAAACGTACGGGCTTATTTTAAATTATTAATAAGAATTTTATAAAATCCCGATTGTCATAGAAAACATAAGGGAGAATTGTAAAATTGATAATTATATAATTTAAAAATAAATAAATATGTTAA
>ENA-OQIC01000983-OQIC01000983.1-human-gut-metagenome-genome-assembly--contig:-NODE-983-length-10882-cov-7.019991_pt1 | contig 10882 bp, 7 predicted proteins | sample MGYA00242572_ERZ504736 | MGnify/ENA primary metagenome ERZ504736 (study PRJEB26092, sample SAMD00036201) | human gut metagenome | host: Homo sapiens | study: EMG produced TPA metagenomics assembly of... | reverse complement strand
CTTAACGGTACTTCTGGCGGTACAGACACGGGGATAATTCCACCATGCAGACTGCACTTCAAATCATAGATACGCTTTTTAAGCTGGGTACTCGGTGTCCCGTCCTCATTCTGTAAGAACACATCACGCACCGCTGTAAATTTTAATTCTCCAAATGTTTTCTCTTTGTCAATAACAAACCCGTTTGATAATCTCATAAATTCTTCACTCCTTTACTTTTCTTCAACTGCTACAATATCATCAGCAACTAATACATAATCGGTATGTCCATATCCCCGATTGCGTAACCTCTGCCGTATAACTTCGGATTGACAATTTTTACTTTCTGTTCATACTGGAACTTCTTTTCGCCAGCCTGCACGGGAATTTCTACCACAACATTTTCGCCTTTCTGTACGTCAGAATAAAGGTTATAGCTTCGTCTGGCTAAGACCCTGCGGTTATTTTTATCTCTTTCAAAGACTGGCTCACTTTCGCCTGCAAATTCAAGAGTTCCAAAAGACTGTGCCATATCTGGCACGACATATTTCATTTCCATATTGTTTTACCTCGTTTCTTTCTATATTTGATAAATTGATTGATTGTAATTTCTTATTCTGGCAGTTCGGGAAATACCAGCAATCCCACAGATAGTAAAGAGTAAAATCAATGCTTACGCACCCTTGACTATCCGTGTTCTTGCTGGTTGTTGGCAGACAAGCAGAATAAGCGGAAGCCTGCCGTTTGACCGTTTCGGCGGAGAGCGTGATTTTCCTTTCTTCATACCGTTACCGCCTTATGATTTCTTCATTTTACGGCGTTTGTAGAAGAAGATACCTGCCAGTCCAGCACCAGAAGTCAAAAGAAGTGCAAGCAGTCCGTAAAGGTTTGTGTTATCGCCCGTTTTGGGACTGTCGCTCGGTCTGCTCGGCTTTTCTGGTGTCTGCGGTGTTTCGGGTTTCTCTGGTTCTTCTGGGACTTCGGTTTTTTCCTTAAAGGTAATCGTCTGTCCCTTATCCTCAATATCCTTATGCTCGGTAACTTTCTTCGGCTCGTCTGGATTGCTCAAATCATATAATTCTTCAAAAGTTACAAGCTGTTTGCCGTCAAGGGAAGTAGCGTCAAAGGTAAAGGCAACTTCCACTTTCATAGTTTCGCTGTCAGCGATAAACGTATAATCACTTTCCACACGTTTTCCATTGATAAGAAGCTCTGCGTTTTCTTCTTTCAACATCTGCCAGCCCACAAGTTTGTACTGTGTACCGATTTCTAAGCCCTCTAAGGTTACGGTATCAATGATTGTAACGTCTTTTCCAGCTTCAATCTCTTTGTTGCCGTCCTTATCCGTAGCGGTAGTATGTATCTTGATGATACGTTCTGTGATAAGTACGGTCTGCCCGTCGTCCTCAATGTCTTTGTGTTCTGCAACTTTCACGGGTTCGTCTGGATTACTTAAATCATACAATTCTTCAAAGGTAACAAGGTTCTTGCCACCTAAAGCAGACGCATTGAATGTATAGGAAATTTCCACTTTCATTTCTTCCTTATCAGCGACAAAGGTATAATCATTTTCCACACGTTTCCCGTCAATGATAAGCTCTGTATTTTCTTCCTTTAACATCTGCCAGCCTTTGAGCTGATATTTTGTGCCTTTGGTAAGTCCGTCCAATTTGACGGTATCAACAATCGTAACCTCTTTTCCTGCAAGGATAGTCTTTTCGCCGTCCTTGCTGGTCGCTGTGGTATGGATAGAGATTTCTTTTTCGTATTCATCAGTTAAAGTCCCTAAATCAATCACAAGGTTATTTCTTGATACTACGATTTCAAAAGGTGGGATAAGTTCAAAGCCTTTGTTGCTATCGCAACGCATTTCTTCAATGATGTAGGTATCATAAGGTAACGCACCCTTGTTGTCGTCTGGTTCAGAAGTTCCAAACCACACACCGTCCTCGCTAGTCTTGCCTGCGTTGGTATTGTGCTTATGAGAAGCCCAGTCAGCAGAAGTGGAGAATTGCCCGTTATCATCAGTTACCACTACATGATTTTCGCCCGTCGTCTTGCTTGTGATCCGAAAGGGAACATCAGCAAGACGCTTGTGTGTGCCTGCACCGATTTTTACACCCTCAATATCTCCACGCTTAATCTGATTATAGATAGAATGGGCTTCGTCGGTTAAGTCCACGATTTTTCCATTTTCTGTGATTGCAAAATCAATCGGTTTTGCACCGTCAGTCAAATATCCGTTAGGAGCTTCACTCTCAACGATACGGAATTTTCCATAAGGTAAGAGGTCAGCAGAAGTAGAAGCGATACCCTCAATATCGGTACGAATTGTCTTTACCACTTCATTTTTCTTATAGAGCTTACCCTCAACCAATACCGCATTTTCATTTAAGGAAATGATGTCAAAAGCTGTATCTTTCAAAGTGGCACTTCCTTGTGGCTTTGTATCGCCCGTTTCTAAATCTCGTTTCTGAATTTTGACACCGCCACGGATAACTTTGTCTGATACGGAAAACTGGTTACTCCCAGATAATACGGCAAGGTCGCCGTCCTCGGTAATCTGTGTAAGGTATAAGCCTTTTATCTGTTCGGACTTATCGCCAGCCTGCATATATGCACCGTCAAGTAAGTAGCCATTTGGAGCTTTCGTTTCTTCAACGGTTAGTGTTCCAAGTGGAAAAACGGCTTTACCGTCTTGCATATAGAAGCTGTCGCCAGACACCTTGTATGCGTCCGCTAATTTTGTGATGTAGTGGGTTGTCCCGTCGCTGTCTGTTTCAGCGATTGTCTTTGTAACCCATGTACGAGTAGCTTCGGCAGGGAGATTGTCTTTAGTATAGAAGCCTGCATAATACTTCCATGTAAATTCCGCACCTGCTAGAGAAGCGTTTCCTTGCGGATTGTCTTTCTGTGTTTCCATGTCAATCTTGAAAAGCTCAATCAAAGTATCCGTTACTTTTGGCGTATCAGATACGTTCAATGTCGCTGTCTTTCCAGCTTCAATCTTTAAGGAATATACAGTTTTATCTACTTTATATCCTGCTGGTGCGGATAATTCCTTGATATAGACTGTGCCTGCTTTTACCTCTACAACATCTGTATTTCCGTTTTCATCAGTCGTAAGGGTGGCAAGCTGTTTCGTGCAGTCCTTATCAGAAAAGACACCGTAGATTGCACCAGCGACAGAGTAATTCCCGTTACCGTTTGTAATGCTGGTATTACTGGAAGTCTTTTGTAGTTTCGCATTTCCGACATTCAGTTTCGTCCAGAATTGTCCTAATTCCTGCCCCTCGCCAGAGTAGATATAACCGCCACATTCATAGCGTCCTTTATTCTCTTTGACAAAGGCTTTTGCACCAGAGAAAACTTCGTCCTGTGTTGCCTTTGGAATTTCATCATAAGAAGCTCGCACGTTATCACATTGCCAGCCAAGATGTACGCTCAATCTCTGCCAGACAACACATTGTTCCAACAGATAGACTTGCTTGTAATTCAGTTCCTTGTGAGCTTCGCCATACTGTTTGACATACTCTAAGGATAACGCCACATCTGAAATCTGGTCGGCACTCATGCGTGAGCTTGCGTCAGCTCTGGTCTTGTAACCATTTTTGAAATCTGTATTGATGTCAATACAATAGGCAGTTTCGCCCTCAACTTTCATCATGCCCTCATTGAATGTAGAACCGATAGAACCGTCATTCATTACTTTTTCAATGATACCGACCCGCTCTGCACTTTCCGTCCAGTATTGCTTACTTTCTGCATGAACGGGTGTACTCGGTAAAGCAGTAACGACAGTTGCAAGAGCTAAGAAGCCCGTACACAATCGTTTCCATGTCTTTTTCATAAGTCTAATGCTCCTTTCATTTTGGGTAATAAAATAGCCGTCCATAATGAACGGCTGAAAATAGAAAAGGAACGTCATGTTAGGCGTTCCATAGTCTATGAAATATTCAATTTTTTCTTGTTTCAATACTGATGTGCTGTACCATATCTTTGCATATCTAGGAAAACTTGCGTATCAAGGCTCATTCAATGGTAGTAAATAAGTAGTAAATTGATGTGTTTGTTTCCTTGAAAATGCTGATAGATACTGTGTTTTAGCGGATAATCAGATTTTTATTGTGTTTTTCTACTAAAAAATTAAGAAAAAGCAAACGACAAGGAGGATTATATTATGGCAAATGAAATGAAAGCCAAAATCCAGAAGCTTGGTGGATTTCTTTCTGGAATGGTAATGCCAAACATTGGAGCCTGATTGCATGGGGTATTATCACAGCATTATTTATTCCAACAGGATACTTCCCAAATGAAAAATTAAATGAATTAGTAAGCCCTACATTAACTTATCTGATTCCAATCTTATTTGGTTATACAGGTGGTTATGCAGTATATGGAAGACGAGGAGCTGTAGCAGGTACGATAGCAACAATCGGTGTTGTAATTGGAGCAGACGTTGCAATGATGATTGGTGGTATGATCATGGGACCTTTAGGTGCATGGCTCATCAAACAGGTTGACAAAGCATTAGATGGACATGTAAAACCTGGTCTTGAGATGTTAGTAGATAACTTCTCAATGGGTATCTTAGGAGCACTCATGATGATTGTAGGATTCATGGTTGTAACGCCTATTTTCTCAGGAATCACACATGTATTAACAATCGGTGTTAACTTCCTAATCACACACAACATTTTACCATTCGCACCAATCTTCGTAGTTCCAGGACAGGTATTGTTTTTAAATAATGCAATCAACCATGGAATCTTTACACCACTTGCAATTGAGCAGGCAGCTCACACAGGAAAATCTATCTTATATTTGATAGAATCAAATAGTGGTAACTGGGTAGGACTTATATTAGCATTCTGTGTATTCGGAAAAGGAACAGCAAAGAAATCTGCACCTGGTGCAGCAATCATCCAGATCATTGGTGGTATCGGAGAAGTTTCTTTCCCATACGCATTAAGTAAACCAATCACGATCTTAGGACCTATTTGTGGACAAATCGCAGCATTATTCTGGTTGACATTCATGGATGGTGGAGCTGTTGGAGCTATATCTCCAGGATCAATCATCGCACTGATCATCATGTCACCAAAAGGTAAATTATTCGTTAATGTCATGGGATATGTTATTGCAGCAGCAGTATCATTCGTGATTGTAGCCTTCTTCTTAAAACGAGATAAGACACCAGATGACGAAGTAGAAGAAGTTGGTGGAATTGACTTAAGCCAGTTTGTAGAAAGCCACAATGCACCAGGAGAAGAAAGTGTAGCAAAAGCTGACACAACAACAGTAGAGAAAAAAGATGTAAAGAAAATAGCATTTGCATGTGATGCAGGAATGGGATCATCCGCAATGGGAGCTTCCATGCTGAAGACACAACTTAACAAAGCAGGTGTATTTGTGAATGTAGACCATGTATCAATTCATCAGATACCAGAAGATGTCGATGTCGTTATAACGAACACGAATCTGTTAGAAGCAGCGAAGAAAGAAGCTCCGGCAGGCACAACGATCATTGAGATCAAAGAATTCCTGAATGCAGACGAACATAAAGCAATTGCACAAAGAATTAAGCAGATGATGGAATAGCAAGAAGATGAAGGAGCAGTCAATATGTTAATGTCAACACGTACGAAAGAGATCATTCAGATCATTATATTAGAACACGGATATATTACGATGAAAAAAATTGCGGATAAGATGAAGATTTCGGAACGAACAGTTTACCGCAATATGAATGAGATTTCGGATGTATTGGCAGAATACGATCTTACGTTAGAAACTGTCAGCAAAAAAGGAGTAAAAATTGTTGGCAGTGGTAAGAATCGTGAAGAATTAAAATTATATCTGGAAGCAGAAGTATATACACAAGTTGTCGAACCAAAGGAACGGCGTAATCGGATATTATTTGAGCTGATCCACAGTGAAAACTATATCAAAGCGGAAGCGTTGGCAATCGATCTAAAGACATCATTGCCAACCATAAGAAATGATTTAAAGAAAATATCTGAGTTATGCGAATCGTATCAGATTGAATTAGTTCAGAAAAAAGGTGAGGGCATCTATTTAAAGGGTCATCAGAAAGAACGAGACTGCTTACTTGTAAATATCTTAAGAGAAACAATTGAAATTGAAAGATTGTTATCATGGATGGATGGGAACACAGAAAGTTTCCATCCTTTCCTGCTTGATATTGAAGAAAAATACGGTTATGCTGACATGATTAAGAGATGCCATAAATCCCTTCAAAACCTCAACATGGATTTTGAAGAAGCAGGATATTATATGGAAGATGGAAGTTATCTTGAATTTGTTATTTTGACAGCACTGATGATTCGAAGAAATCAAATGGGAAAGAGCAAAAAAGAAATAAATCAACTCGATGAAAATATCAGCAAAGAAGAGAAACAGCTTACAAAACGTGCGATACAGTACTTAAAAAGAGAATTTATGATTGATTTTAAAGATTATGATCATAAAGAACTGTGTCATATGATCCATATATTAAGTATGCCGACTTTATCGAAAGAATTAACCGCACAAACTTATGAATTACGTGGAAAAGTCCGTAAATTCATCGAAACATGTAGAAGAAGAAATGGGCATTTATCTAAGCCAGGACCAGAAATTGATGGATGGACTGGTAGCCCATATGGATAAAGCACTAAAGAGAATTCGAAGTGGAATGAGTATTTCTAATCCGATTATCCGTGAGATAGAAAAAGATTATAAAGAACTCTTTCAGATTATTAAAAGAAGTGCTCGTCTTGTATTTTCGGAAGATTATTTTCCAGAAGATGAGATTGGGTATCTGGTGTTATATTTTGCAGTATCCTTAGATAATATTACAAAGAAAACATTTCGAATTCTCGTAGTATGTTCTAGTGGAATGGGATCATCTAAAATGCTGGCAAGCCGATTAGAACGAGAAATTCCAGAGATTTATGTACGCAAAATAGTTTCATTGATCGGTCTTGGAAAGAAGATTTGAGTGATTATGATCTGATTTTATCAACGATTCCATTGTATCTGGATCAGGAAATGTATCTGAAAGTTTCTCCATTACTAAATCCTCAGGAACTAGCTTTGGTAAAAGAAAAGATTCGTCGTCATAAACATAAAACATTGCGAAGGATTGAAGAAAGAGGAAAAGATGCCGAACGTTGGGAGAAGATGAATGGAATGCTTGCGTTAGCAAGACTGAATCAGTTTACACAGCAGGCAATGAAGATCATTGAGAATTTTACAATCTTATCATTTTCAAAAGATGCGTCAGAAGAAGATGTTGTGGATAAGATTGGTGAAATCTGCAAGAATTGCGGATTTGAACTTGTAAGAGAACAAAATGAGATAAATCAAGGAAAATCAATGGAATCTTATTTTGTGATACCGGCAACTAAGGTCAGCTATTTTGAATATTTTTCAAAAGATGTCAAAGAAGTGATGCTGATGGTATGTTATTTTAAAGGAGAAGAAGTTTATGATTGGAATTCAGAAGAAATGATCAAATCAATGGTTGTTATGGTCTATCCTGAAGAAGTGAATGATTTAGAACGAGAGATCATCAATAATATTACTGATCTGATCATTGAAGATAGCAATATGATTGATCTGATAGAAAAAGGTGATAAAGACGGAATTTGTCAGAGCCTGAGTTTTCAATTTATGGAATATATCAAACATATCATGTAGAGAAAAATCCTGTAGGGCAGGATTTTTCAGACTGTAGACAAAGTCCCGGTATTTGCCGGGACTTTTACTATGAGCACTGTCTTCTGGTATAATAGAATTATCAGAAAGGCGGTGTTTTTTATGATGACGAAAAATGCAGACAAGAAACGAGAACAGATGATGATGTTCTCAATGGATTCCATGGTTCCGCAGGATCATATGCTAAGATTAATTGATAAAGCAATCAACTGGAACTTTATTTACGATCTTGTAGAAGATAAATATTGTCAAAACAATGGTCGTCCAAGTATGGATCCTGTTATGCTCATTAAAATTCCATTTATTCAATATCTTTATGGAATCAAAAGTATGCGTCAGACGATCCGAGAGATTGAAGTAAATGTTGCCTACCGTTGGTTTCTTGGTCTGGATATGCTGGATCCTGTACCGCATTTTTCAACGTTTGGAAAGAATTATTCCCGCCGATTTAAAGACACGGATCTTTTTGAACAGATATTTTCAAAGATTCTGGAAGAATGTATGAAGTATAAGTTGATCAATTCGGACGAGATCTTTGTTGATGCAACTCATGTAAAAGCATGTGCCAACAGTAAAAAAATGCGAAAAAGAGTTGCTCATGAACAGGCACTCTGGTATGAAGATGAATTACAAAAAGAGATCAATGAAGACCGACAGGCACATGGGAAAAAACCTCTAAAAGATAAAAATAAGAAGAATCCGCCAACACCGCCCACATCTGGGAATGATCAACATAATGAGCTTGAACAGATACCAGACGATATAAAAACCAAAAAGAGCAGTATTACAGATCCAGAAAGCGGATGGTTTCGCAAAGGAGAACATAAACATGTTTTTGCATATGCAGTAGAAACGGCATGTGATGAACACGGATGGGTCCTTGGATATAGTGTTCATCCTGGAAATGAACATGACAGCCGAACATTTCAAACAATCTATGAAAAGGTGAAAAGTTTTGAACCAGAAATGATCGTGCAGATGCAGGATACAAGACACCAGCGATTGCCAGACAACTTCTGAAAGATAGGATTGAACCATTGTTTCCATATAAACGTCCTATGACAAAAGAGGGATTTTTTAAGAAATATGAATATGTTTATGATGAATACTATGATTGTTACATCTGTCCAGAAAATCAGATTCTAAGATACAGTACAACAAACAGGGATGGATACAGAGAATATAAAAGCTGTGGATATCAATGTGAAAAATGTCCACAGATATCCAAATGTACAGAAAGCAAGAATCATGTAAAAGTGATAACACGTCATGTTTGGGAAAAAATATATAGAAAAAGCAGAAGATATCCGACATGTAAGAGGGAATAAAGCAATCTATCAGAAACGAAAAGAAACGATAGAAAGAATCTTTGGAACAGCAAAAGAACACCATGGATTTCGATATACACAATACATAGGAAAAGCACGGATGGAAATGAAAGCCGGGCTTACTTTTGCATGTATGAATCTAAAAAAACTGGCAAGATTTCTTGGTAAGAACGGATTGCTAAATGAACAAAAGCGAAGATTTCTAAGAAATTTTTGGATACAATTTAACTTTAAAGGAAAAAATGGTGCTGGGATGATCCCAGCACCTAGTTTGTCTACAGTCTGAAAAATCCTGTAGGGCAGGATTTTCTCATTTGTTGAAATATGACTTTTTTTACCACTTGTGCATAAAAAATATAGGATAATCAAAAAAATATGATATACTAAAACTACTTATACGAATTTATCAGATCAAAAGATCACATTTCGATAAAAGCAAAGATAAACAAAAACAGAAAAGGAAGTGTATCATGGAAGAGTTAAAGAACATCAAAGTAGCCCTCCTTGGTTCTGGAACTGTCGGAACAGGAGTATACAAACTGATCGAACGCCAGAGAGAAGAATTACCTCACAAAGTTGGTGCAGGTCTGACTGTCAGCAAAGTTCTAGTTAGAGACAAGAACAAGAAGAGAGACGGAATTGACCCTTCTGTATTAACTGACCAGTGGGAAGACATTATCACAGATGATGAGATTCAGATCGTAGTGGAAGTTATGGGGGGAATCGAACCAGCCCGTACTTATATTACAGAAGCTCTTCAGGCAGGTAAGAATGTTGTCACAGCGAACAAAGACTTAATGGCAGTGCATGGTGGTGAATTATTAGATATCGCTTCCCATAATGGATGTGACTTATTATTTGAAGCATCTGTTGCAGGTGGAATTCCAATTATCCGTCCATTAAAACAGTGTCTGGCAGGAAACTATATTTCAGAAGCAATGGGTATTGTCAATGGAACAACAAACTTCATTCTGACAAAGATGACACACGAAGGAATGGAATTTGATGAAGCTTTGGCACTCGCAACAGAATTAGGATATGCAGAAGCAGATCCAACAGCTGATATCGAAGGATATGATGCAGGACGTAAGATGGCGATCATGGCATCCATTGCGTTTAACTCTAGGGTCACATTTGATGATGTATACACAGAAGGAATCACAAATATCACAGCAAAAGATATCAAATATGCAGAAGCAATGGGATGTACGATCAAATTGTTAGGGGTAGCAAAGAACACAGAATCTGGAATTGAAGTACGTGTTCATCCAATGCTGATTCCAAGTGATCATCCATTGGCAACTGTCAATGATTCATTTAACGCAGTTTTTGTACATGGAGATGCAGTTGACGATGCAATGTTCTATGGAAGAGGAGCAGGAGAATTCCCAACAGCAAGTGCAGTTATGGGAGATATCATTGATGTCGCACGTAATATTCAGTTCTATTGCACAGGAAGAATCCATTGTACATGCTACAAAGACCTTCCAATCAAGAAGATCACAGAGATTGAAAGCAAATATTTCATGAGATTGTTAGTTGATGACAAACCAGGAGTTCTTGCTCGAATCGCAGATACATTAGGAAAGAATCAAGTAAGTATCGCACAGGTGATTCAGAAGAACAAGGTTAATGATATGGCAGAATTAGTTGTTATCACGGATCTTGTACTGGAGCAGAACTTTGCAGATGCTTTGGTTGAGATTAAGGGAATGGAACATACTCGTGAGATTTCTACAGTAATCAGAGTGTATTAAATTTTAATTGTAGTTGGCCAACTGTAGATTTTGAGTATATGATAAAAATAAATAAACGATCGGAAGAGCAGCTAGAGAATTTTTCTCACGTTTTTT
>ENA-OQIC01000981-OQIC01000981.1-human-gut-metagenome-genome-assembly--contig:-NODE-981-length-10912-cov-1.534910_pt1 | contig 10912 bp, 12 predicted proteins | sample MGYA00242572_ERZ504736 | MGnify/ENA primary metagenome ERZ504736 (study PRJEB26092, sample SAMD00036201) | human gut metagenome | host: Homo sapiens | study: EMG produced TPA metagenomics assembly of... | reverse complement strand
ATAGAAACGCATGACTATATATATAATGTATAGGAAAAAACGCTTTTTTAGTGACCGATATACCGCGTACGTTAATTATTTGTGTAAGTTTGCACCCGATTTCTAACCAGCAAAAAATAGATATGCAAAAGAATTTGGTAATAGTGGAGTCACCCGCCAAGGCAAAAACCATCGAGAAGTTCCTCGGAAAGGACTATAAGGTTATGTCTAGCTATGGTCATATCCGCGACTTGAAAACGAAAGATTTCAGTATAGACCTCGAACACAATTATGCCCCGGAATACGTGATTCCCTCTGACAAGAAGAAACTCGTGACCGAATTGAAGAACGAAGCGAAGAAAGCCGAGCAGGTTTGGTTGGCTTCCGATGAGGACCGGGAGGGAGAGGCCATCTCTTGGCATTTATATGAGGTATTAGGATTGAAACCTGAGAATACGAAACGTATCGTTTTCATGAAATTACCAAGAACGCTATATTACATGCGATCGAGACGCCGAGAGATATCAATATCGATTTGGTGAACGCGCAGCAAGCCCGTCGTATCTTAGACCGTATCGTGGGTTTCGAGCTATCCCCCATTCTTTGGCGTAAGGTGAAGCCGGCTTTATCCGCGGGGCGCGTGCAATCGGTTGCCGTACGTCTGATCGTAGAGCGGGAGCGAGAGATCAACGAGTTTGTCTCGGAGGCCGCTTACCGTGTGATCGCCAGCTTTATCTTGCCGGATGGTACGACAATCCTCAAGGCAGAGCTGAACCGTCGTTTGAAGATAAGGAAGAGGTGGAGGCATTCCTTGAATCTTGCAAGGACGCTTCTTTCACGATCGATGATATCTCGAAAAAGCCGGTGCGCAAGACACCAGCCCCTCCTTTTACGACATCTACCTTGCAGCAGGAGGCCGCCCGTAAGTTGGGTTATTCGGTCTCGCAGACCATGATGATCGCCCAACGCCTGTATGAGTCCGGATTGATCACGTATATGCGTACTGACTCCGTGAACTTAAGTGATTTGGCTTTGGGGACGGCAAAAGAAGCTATCTTGGATACCTACGGTGAGAAATATTATAAATTCCGTCAATATCATACCAAGAGCAAGGGAGCGCAAGAAGCGCACGAGGCGATTCGTCCGACCTATATCAGCCATGATGAGATAAGCGGGACCGCTCAGGAAAAGAGATTATACGAATTGATCCGCAAACGTACGATCGCTTGCCAGATGGCGGACGCGAGTTGGAGCGTACGACGATCTCCGTAGGCATCGGCGGCAAGAAAGAGAAGTTCGTGGCTACCGGTGAGGTCATTACTTTCGACGGTTTCCTTCAGGTGTACCGCGAGAGTTTTGATGACGAGAATGAGAAGGAACAGGAAAACGGCCTTCTTCCTCCGGTTACCTTGAACGAGGTATTGAGTATGAAGGATATCGTCGCTACCGAGCGTTTCACGCAACGTCCTCCCCGCTATACGGAAGCAAGCTTGGTTCGCCGTTTGGAGGAATTGGGAATCGGTCGTCCTTCTACCTATGCTCCTACGATCCAGACGATTCAGAATCGAGAGTATGTCGTGAAAGGGGATAAGGAAGGAACGGAGCGTACTTATAATATCATAACCTTGGCTCAGCATACGATCAAGGAAGTCCAAAAGACGGAGATCGTAGGAGCGGACCGGAATAAGTTGATGCCAACCGATATCGGTACGGTCGTGAATGATTTCTTGATGGAGTATTTCCCGGGCGTTATGGATTATAACTTCACGGCGAGCGTAGAGAAGGAATTCGATGCCGTAGCGGAAGGCGAGATGGTATGGACGGATGCGATCGATAAATTCTATAAACTATTCCATCCGATCGTGGAAGAGGCAGCCTCTGTCCGTACGGAGCATAAAGTGGGTGAGCGTGAATTGGGTATCGATCCGAAGAGCGGCAAACCTGTTTTCGTGAAGATCGGTCGTTATGGCCCAGTCGTACAGATCGGCAGGCGCACCCAGAGGATAAAGAGGCTCCTAAACCTCAGTTCGCAACCTTGATGAAGGGGCAATCTATCGAGACGATTACTTTGGAAGAAGCCTTGAAATTGTTTGATCTACCCGTACGATCGGTGAATATGAAGGTAAGGTCATGGTTGCCGCTGTCGGACGTTTGGCCCGTTTATCCGTCATGACGGAAAGTTCGTATCCATACCGAAGGGCTTGAATCCTTTGTCGATAACAGCCGAGGAAGCTATCGAGTTGATCGAGGCAAAAAAACAAAAGGATGAGCAACGATTTATCAAGAAGTTCGATGAGGACCCGGAAATGGAGATCTTGAATGGTCGCTTCGGCCCTTATATCTCTTATAAGAAAAAGAATTACAGAATCCCTAAGACGATAGAGAAACCGGAGAACTTGACCTTGGAGGAATGCCAGAAGATAATCGCCGAGGCGGGAGAAAAACCTGCCGCGACGAAGAAACGTACGACACGGAAAAAGGCTTGATTATAGCTCTAAAAATTCATAGTTATGATTTACTAAACTCATAACTATGAATTTTTCAAAACAATAACTATGATTTTTTAGACATCGATACCCGTAAATTCTTTTAACGCATATCCGATCAAGAAGCTTAATGCGGCCACGCTAAAACTAAGTACTGCCATCTCGGTAAAACGCTTCCGGAAACTCTCGCTTCTCGCTATGGAATAATAATAGTTGAAAAGGGCGATGATGCTTAACGCTATGATGAGCATAAGCCCTAAAGCCATTAATACGTTCGATATAAAGATAAATGGAGCGACCAAGGCGACTACCGTAAAGATATAAGCTATTCCCGTATAGATCGATGCCTTAACAGGATGTTTCCCGTTTTCATTTCCATTCTCGGACTTGGTAGATAGATATTCGGAGGAAGCCATGGATAATGCGGCGGCTATTCCAGTGATGCTTCCGGTCAACGCTATTAATCTAGAGTCGCTCAAGGCAAGGGTAAAGCCTGCTAAAGCACCTGTAAATTCTACCAAAGCGTCATTTAGCCCCAGTACGACAGAACCCATATATTCCAACCGTTCCTCATTGATCAAGGCGATCAACCTCTGCTCATGCTCATCCTCGTCACGTGCGATTTGTTGCAAATCCGGATACTCATCATAAGAGGCGTAATCATTCTTGGCGCTTTCCTCGCTACCTTCCATTAGCTTAATGGCGAAAGTAATCCCCAAGATACGTGCCAACCAGTAGTATTTGGTGACGCGTAATTTATTCGGGGAGATCTCTTGCCCCGTATACTTTTTCAGGATCGTATAATGTCCTTTCTCGTCATTCGCTATCTGTAGTAATACTTCCTTGTTGCTTGGATCTTTCTCGATAGCGGCGAGTTGCGTATAGAGAAGGCTCTCCGTGATTTCATTTTGTTGAAATCGAAGGAGAGCCTTTCTTGTTTTCTCGTTTATGTTCATCTTCTATCGTTACATTCTTTCCGGGACCTCGATGCCTAATAAATCCATACCGGATTTCACGATCTTAGCTACATTGGCGGATAAGACTAAACGGAAGTTCTTCAATTCCGGATTCTCTTCGCGAAGGATGGAGAAATCGTGATAGAATTGATTGTATTCCTTTACCAGATCATAAATATAGTTGGCGACACAGGCCGGGCTGTATAGCTTACCTGCCTCTTTCACGATCTCTGCATAATCGGCGATCATTTGGATCAGGTTCTCTTCTTTCTCGGAAATGACGAAGTAAGCGGTAACTGCTCCGGTAATGCGATGCCCTGTTCCGCTGCTTTGCGCAATACGGAACGGATACGGGCGTAGGTATATTGGATGAATGGTCCCGTATTTCCGTTGAAGTCGATAGACTCTTTCGGATTGAACGTCATATTCTTGCGAGGGTCTACCTTTAATATGAAATATTTCAAGGAGCCAAGACCTACGATACGGGCGATATTCTCAGCCTCTTCCGGAGTCATCTCGTCCAATTTCCCTAATTCTTGGGAAATCTCGCGTGCGGTACTGATCATCTCGGCCATCAAATCATCGGCGTCTACGACCGTTCCCTCCACGGCTCTTCATCTTACCTTCCGGTAGCTCTACCATCCGTAGGAGAAGTGGACCAATCCCTTGCCAAACTCGAAGCCTAACTTATCCAATAAGATCGATAATACTTGGAAGTGATAATTCTGCTCGTTCCCTACCACATAGATCATCTTATTGATCGGGTAATCATCGAAGCGCAGCTTGGCGGTACCGATATCCTGCGTCATATAGACGGAAGTTCCATCCGCACGAAGCAATAATTTCTCATCCAGCCCGTCTTTCGTCAAATCAGCCATACGGAGCCGTCTTCACGACGATAGAAAATCCCTTTCTCTAGGCCTTCCATCACCTTGCCTTTTCCTTCCAGATAGGTTTGAGACTCGTAATAAATCTTATCGAAATCTACGCCCATCATCTTATAGGTCTCGTTGAACCCGGCGTATACCCAATTATTCATCATTTCCCAAAGCGCACGCACCTCTTTGTCTCCGGCTTCCCATTTACGAAGCATCTCACGGCTTCCGCCATCAAGGTGGATTGAGCCTCGGCTTCTTCCTTGGTAAGGCCTTTCGCTTCTAACGCATGGGTTTCCTCTTTTAATTTGTTGCTGAATAATACGTAAAAGTCACCGATCAGATGGTCACCCTTCTTTCCGGTAGACTCTGGGGTAGCTCCATTTCCCCATTTCTGCCAAGCCAACATGGATTTACAGATATGGATACCACGATCGTTTACGATATTCGTCTTTACGATCTGGTTACCGTTCGCTTTCATGATCTTCGATAAGCTGTATCCTAATAAGTTATTGCGGACATGGCCCAAGTGAAGCGGTTTATTTGTATTGGGAGAGGAATATTCGATCATAACCAAAGGCGATTGCTCGGTAACCGGAATGATACCGTAAGCGGGCTGCTCATTGATCGAGTTTAGTAAATCGATCCAGCAAGAGCAAGCGACCGTCAGGTTAAGGAATCCTTTGATTACATTGAATTCAGCTACCGCTGGCTCGTTTCTCAACAAGTACTCACCGATTTCCTGAGCGGTCTGCTCCGGAGATTTCTTCGACATGCGAAGGAATGGGAATACGACTAGGGTCAAGTGCCCCTTGAATTCTTTTTTCGTTTTTTGTAACTGCACTTGGCTAGCGGTGACATCCGCTCCGTACAGCTCTTTGATGCCGGCTATGATAGCCCGGTAATCTGTTGTTCGATAACCATATTCGTCTAACTATAATTCGGATTTTATTTGTACGCGAAGGTACACAAAAAAGGATACAATTTGCATCGTATCCTTCTTCTATAGAGAATAATGGTGTTTCTTATTTGATTAGCTCGTTCAATTCAGCACCAGCCTTGAACTTCACGGCCTTGCGAGCTGCGATTCAATGGTTTCTTTAGTTTTCGGGTTAACACCTTTACGAGCGGCCTTCTCTGACACAGAGAATGAACCGAAGCCAAGTAGAGCGACTTTACCGCCTTCTTTTAATTCGTTAGAAACTGTGTCAACAAAAGCTTCTACTGCCTTTTTAGCATCCACTTTGCTGAGACTGATTTTTCAGCGACTGCACTAATAAATTCTGATTTGTTCATGATGGTTTGACTGTTAATATATTAAACAAAACTATGATAACCGATAGACGGCTCCAAATGTAGTTTTATTTTGAAATATCACAAAAGAAAAACCTACTTTTTTTACCGATTTACATATGTTTTAGTATTATTATGGCAAAACGGCTAAAATATATTTACCTTTGCCGCTAAATTAACGTAGTATATGATGAATCAGACAAATTCGGGGTTCTTGAATAGTATCCCGCCGGTAACGAAAAATCTTATCATTATAAACTTGCTATTTGGGTAGCCAGCCTTGCACTGCCGAAAGTCGCGTCGATTTAGTGGATTTATTAGGCTTCACGTCCCGGGTGCTACCGACTTCAAGGCTTATCAGATCGTTTCTTATATGTTCATGCACGATACCCATTCGTTTGCGCATGTGTTTTTTAATATGTTCGCCGTTTATATGTTCGGCCGGGTATTGGAGAACGTATGGGGCAACAGTTTCTTGATTTTTTACTTCGTGACGGGTATAGGCGCCGGTTTGGTACAAGAGGTGGTATGGTTCTTTAATTTGCGGGATGTGATCTTCGCTAGCCAAGACATGATAAACTTGAATGGAGCCCAGATTATCAGCAAAAGCGAGTTCTTGAATTATTTCGTGACCATTGGCGCTTCGGGTGCCGTATTCGGAATCTTGTTGGCATTCGCGATGATCTTCCCGAATGTTCCTTTGTACTTGATGTTCATACCGATCCCGATTAAAGCCAAATATTTCGTAATATTTTATGGTCTTGCCGAACTATTTATGGGTGTGGCTAGTTTTGGTGGCGATACGGTAGCGCATTTCGCTCATTTGGGGGGTATGTTATTCGGTTATTTCCTAATTCGTTATTGGAAAAAGAAAGATGCAGACAATGGACGGTATTTTTACTAATTTGAAGCGTATGTTTCAGTCGGGTAATATCCTGTCGAAACTGATATATATAAATGTAGGCTTGTTTATCTTGATACGTTTGGCCAGCGTATTGTTTATTGCTCTTTAATGTGCAAGGGGTACCTTTTTGCAGTATTTGCAGTTACCGGCTTCTCCGGAACTTTTGCTCTTCCGTCCGTGGACGTTGTTTACTTATATGTTCACTCATTTTGACTTCTTGCATATCTTGTTCAATATGCTTTGGTTGTATTGGTTCGGGGGATTGTTCTTGAATTTCTTCAGTGAGCGGCAGTTGGGAGGCTTGTATATATTGGGAGGTCTTGCCGGTGCGGTATTGTTTGTCCTTGCTTATAATATTTTCCCTTATTTCCAGAACGTGGCTTCTTTTAGCTATTTGATGGGGGCTTCGGCATCTGTTATGGCGATCGTTTTCGCCGTGTCGTTTTACCGGAAGGATTTGGAGATTAATTTATTCTTGATCGGAAGGATCAAATTAATTTATTTGGCTATCTTTACGCTGGTGATCGATTTGTTGGCGATGACTTCTGATAATGCGGGAGGACATATCGCCCATATCGGCGGGGCTTTGTTTGGTATGTGGTTCGCTTCCCGTATTCGTAATGGAAAGGACTTGACCGCTCCGATGAATCGGTTGATCGACTGGTTCGTGAATTTGGGCAAACGGAAACCGAAGATGCGTGTGACTTATAAACGTAACGAGACGGATTATGAGTATAACGCACGCAAACATCAGGAGTCGGTGGATCTAGATACTATACTGGATAAATTGAAACGTTCCGGTTATGAGAGCCTTTCCGCTGAAGAGAAAAAGCGACTTTTCGACGCCAGTAAGAAATAACAGATACTTATGAAAACTCTACGGATTTTTCTTCAATTCTTATTCGTCGTAGCGAATGTGGTGGCTGTCGTATTGTTGATAGTCTCGGCTTATTCGGATCGGGTGTCTCCTGAGACGAGTATGACGTTATCTTATCTGGGATTAGCCTTTCCTGTCTTATGTGTAGTCAATCTTTGCTTTATTATCTATTGGCTGTTCTTATGGGATGGAAGTTCTTATTGATCGGCATATTCTCCTTCTTGTTATGTTGGGGTCCCGTGAAACGCTATTTTCCGTTTCACTCGCATAAGGATGTTCCTCGGGAAGAGGTACTGAAGGTGCTGACTTATAATGTGATGGCTTTTGGGTACAAGAATCATACGAAGATAGCTCCGAACAAGATTATCCAATATATCGCTAACTCGGACGCAGATATTGTTTGTTTGCAGGAATATGCCACGGCTAAATCAGAGAAGAGCCTTACTGCCTCTAAGATCTATGATGCGTTGAGCATGTATCCTTATCGTTCCGTATTTTATCAAAGCTCCACGAAATTCCAGAGTTTCGGCATCGCTGTGTTCTCCAAATATCCGCTGTCGAATTCCCGGATGGTGAAATACGATTCGGATTATAACGGCTCTTCCGTACATGAAGTGAACATCAAGGGAAAGAAGTTGACCTTGATTAATAACCATTTGGAATCGTTTAAACTGACGATGGAGGATCGGACCCGTTATTCATCCCTTATAAAGAGCTTTAGCTCGGATGGGTTGGACGATTTGAAAGGAGCGTTCGAGCAAAAGCTAGGACCTGCTTTCCGGATTCGGGCTAAGCAAGCGGAAGCGGTATCAGAAGAGATTAAGAACGCTAAAGGAGATTATGTCTTAGTATGCGGTGACTTTAATGATACGCCTATTTCTTATGCGCACCGTACGATCCAAGGGGATTTGATGGATGCTTTTGCCGAGTCTGGCCGGGGAATGGGTATTACCTATAATCAAAATTTCTTCTGGTTCCGTATCGATAATATCCTGCATTCCCCGAACATGACCTCTATGAATTGTTCCGTGGATAAGGTCGCTTATTCAGACCACTACCCGTTATGGTGTTATTTGAAACTTGAATAAAAGGGTTTCATCACTCGGATTCTGCGTTCTGCGCAGCGTCAAATACGTCGGCGAACAAGTTCTCGACAAAGAAGAAGGTAGCGTTACAGAATAGCTAGGATCTTTGATCAGCGCTATCGTATTGCTATCCCCATTATTGGCGATCACATCTTCCGCTTTATAGGTCTTGTACTTTTTATCGTTTAGCGGATCGTATTGATATACGATATCGCTCGCCTCGATCGTGTATCGGTTGTCGAAGCAGGTGATACGCATTTTATATTTAATGATAGTCTTGTCTGTATCATTCAACAATAATTCAACCTTAGAGCTTACGAAGATGGTCCCTTTGTTCTTGTTCGAGTTTACGTTGGATAAGAAGACATCTTTTCCATAAGATTTCTTAGCCCATGCGTTAATAGCGTTGAATATTTCTAGTTTAGAGGTATTCTCGATCTCTACATCATCACTATAGCATACCTTCCCGTTTTTCATGGGGGCGCATTCGTCTACCTCGCCTTTATGCCCCTGCGCCATGACTAGCACAGGGAACATCATATATATTAATAATAGAATCTTTTTCATAAATGCAACTCTCTTTTTCGTTATTTGATCCATACATTCGTAATCTCGCCGATTAACATCGTTTGCTGTCCTTCGGAGGTCTCGCCTTGTTTACGGCACTCGATAATAATCCATGGCGCATCGGCAGATGTGCCGGGCTTGGAGAAGGATAATCGATATACGTCGTTATTGCCAATCGCTTTATAAGCAGGACTATCTTTGGATATGGAGATTGTACTGATCGTTTTACCGAACATATTGCCTATGCCTTTCCATTCAACGTTTGCGTCGGTCGTATTTCCTTTTACGGCTTTGATCTGTAAAGCGTTGTCCGGTAACATTTGGAGGATCGTGCTAGGTATTTTGTCCGCTTGGAACGCTACGAAACCTTCCATCGGTGCCACAGGTCGTGTTTCCCGTTGCGGAGCGGATACTGGTTCTACCGGTGCAGCTGTCAGCAACTGTGCGCCTAATGCGTTGGCTGCGCTATCGAACGTCTTATCCGCGAAGTCAATCGTGGCCTTACGGAACTTACCGCTGATACGGTTCAATTTCGTCTTGCTCTTATTCAAGGCATACTCGTCCGTGATCCATTCCTCGGCTAGGTATTTCTCCGGCTCGTTCTGGTAAGACACGTTATATTCATATCGGATGCCCGCAAGTTGCAGGGTACAAGCATGTTCCTTGCATTCAATGATAATACGGTATTTCATCATCGCCCGATCGAGGGATAAGGCTGTGCTGGAGAATACTATATATTCTTCCCCGATAATGGCGATCTCGCCTTTTGCCTCATTTTGATAAGCTACTCTACTTTCCTTTGTGTTAAAATTTTCTTGTCCCCATTTTAATAGTTGTTGGTAGATTTGTGCCTTGCTTAAAGAGGGGGCATTAATCTCTCGGGTAAAAACGACTTTACCGTCTGCAACCGGAACGGCCCCTGCCAGATAGTGTTGATCCTCTTGCGCGAATAGCAGGGCGGGGATAAATAACAGAGCGAATAATAACTGTTTCATGGTATATTTTCCTTATTATTTTAGCCCCAAAGATATACATTTGCGTTTGAAATAAACTATGAGCGTGACAAATAATTATACTAATTGCTCTTTATCAAAGAAAAAAAGTCTATATTTGCACCCTGTGAAAAAACGAATATAAATAATGTAATAACATAAACCTAAGATTCAGATGCAAAACAAAGGATTTGTAAAGGTCTTCGCGGTGTTACTTACGCTTGTCTGTTTGTTCTATTTGTCGTTCTCGTTCGTGACGCAACATTACAACAGTAAGCCGCTGAGTATGCGGGTGGAGATCCTGCGAAAGAGAGTGCTTATTTAGACTCACTATCTACTCAGAAGGTATGGTTAGGCTATACGCTTAAGCAATGCCGTGAAATGGAAATTAGTTTAGGTCTTGACTTAAAGGGCGGTATGAACGTTGTCCTTGAGTTGAACGTGGCGGATGTAATCCGTTCGTTGTCTAACAACAACCAAGACGAGAATTTCAACAAGGCGTTGGATTTAGCTTATGCGCATCAAGCGACTAGCCAAAAAGATTTCATCGACCTTTTCGCTGAGGAGTATAAGAAGTTGGATAGCGGCGCACGTCTTTCCGCTATTTTCAGTACATTCGAGTTAAAAGATAAAATCACGCCCCAGAGCTCAGACGCTCAGGTTGTTTCTGTTTTGAAACAAGAGTTGCAGAGTGCGATTGATAACTCATTCAACGTATTGCGTACTCGTATCGACCGTTTCGGTGTAGTATCTCCTAACATCCAGCGTTTGGAAACAGCAGGACGTATCCTGGTGGAACTTCCTGGTGTAAAAGAACCTGAACGTGTACGTAAATTGTTACAGGGTAGTGCAAACCTGGAATTCTGGGAACTTATCAGTTACCGGAAGTTACCAGCAG
>ENA-OQIC01000980-OQIC01000980.1-human-gut-metagenome-genome-assembly--contig:-NODE-980-length-10923-cov-1.667284_pt1 | contig 10923 bp, 17 predicted proteins | sample MGYA00242572_ERZ504736 | MGnify/ENA primary metagenome ERZ504736 (study PRJEB26092, sample SAMD00036201) | human gut metagenome | host: Homo sapiens | study: EMG produced TPA metagenomics assembly of... | reverse complement strand
TTGTCAATGGCACTGTCGCTGATACGGAATCCCGGAATCACGTTGCGGACAACGCCGCCCATCTTCTCTTCCTTCTCAAACAGGGTAACCTTCACCCCGCCCCTGGCCAGGAAATAAGCTGCCGCCAGTCCGGCCGGGCCGCCGCCTACCACAGCCGCCTTCTTATCAGAGGAAACCTCAGGCGCTTTGAGCTTAGCCATAACCGCCTCAAATCCGCCTCTGCGGCCTCCAGCTTGGTCCTGCGGATATCCACCGGGGACTCGTAGAAGTTTCTGGTACACTTGCTCATACAGTTGTGGGCGCAGATGGTACCTGTGATAAAGGGCAGCGGATTCTTATTGAGAATAACCTCCAGAGCCTGCTCAAACTCACCTGCTCCTGCCAGCTGCAGGTATCTGGTGATATCCTGATGGATGGGACAGCCTTCCTGACAGGGGGCGATGAAACAGTCGGTAAGCGGAACCGGCCGGTTGATTTTCCTGGAAGGAAGGGGCTTTACCGCCTTTACATGGTGCTTGTCGGATTTCACAGCCTCCACCAGTCCGGTTACCCTGGCAGCATCCACGCCTCAAAGGCAGCAGCTTCCTTGGCTGCAAATAACTGTCCAATCTGCTCCAGTCTCTCATAACCGCCCGGCTTTAACATGGTAGTGGCCATGGTTACCGGCCAGATGCCTGCATCCACGATATCCGCGATGTTAAAGAAGTCAGCGCCGCCGGAATAGGAAATGCGCAGCTTCCCTCCAAAGTCCTCAGCCAGCATTTTGGCAACGGACATGGACAGCGGATAGAGGGACTTGCCGGACATATACATCTCCTCGCTGGGAAGCTCGTTCTGTTTTACGTCTACCGGGAAGGTGTTGGTGATCTTCACGCCGAATTCCAGACCCTTCTCGTCCGCCAGGGCCTGGAGCCTCTGGAGCATGGGAACCGCATCCCGGTACTGTAAATCGTCCTTAAAGTGGAAATCGCCAAAGGCAACGTAATCATATCCATATCATCATGATTTTCCTTGCATACTCATAGCCAAGCAGGGTGGGATTGCATTTGATGAATGTATGTACCTTCTTCTCCTCAATCAGGTATCTGGCGATACGCTCAATCTCCTGGGGAGGACATCCGTGAAGGGTGGAAAGGGTTGCGCAATTGCATACATTGGGAGAAATGGCTTCCACATCCTCCCTGGACACCTTCTCAAACCTGTCCAGATTGTCAAGGAGCCACTGCCTGCACTCTTTGAAAACAGCGGTTTCAGAGGCATCCTTCATGCCCTCAATGAAACGGTCAATCTTCTCTGTCTTGATTCCGTCCAGATCATATCCCACGGACATGTTGAACTGGAAGCCGTCGGGACTTCCCAGGCCGTATTCCCTGGCCAGCACCTTACATGCAAACCACGCCTTTACATACTCGTCAAATGCCTGGGGCACATAGAGCTCTGTGGACCACTCGCAGTTATAGCACTCGTCGTCTGCCTTGATACATGGCTTGGATACGGGAAGGTCCTCACCGTCCAGCTTCTGTACGGTTTTAAGCTCGAAGAAACGGCTGCCTGCCACGTAGGAAGCCACGATATTCTGGGTCAGCTGGGTATGGGGTCCTGCTGCGGGTCCGAAGGGAGTCTCCAGCTTACGGCCAAAAATCTCATAGGTTTTGTCCGGGTCCGCAATGAATGGCCTCTTGATGCCGAATACAGCTCCCTTCTTGTTCTCTTCAAGGATCCAGTTCATCAGTTTTCCAAATGGAATCGGGGTCATAATGTCGCTCATATTATTCTTATCCTCCTTTATAACCAGACCAGGTCCCAGCGCCGGATACTGCGGACATAGTCCGCAGGCTCTCCATCCGGCTCAGCCGCCCGGGAGACTCAGTCGTCCCGAGGTGCCGAAATCCCGCCGCCCTGCAATCGGATATCACTTATAAATTATACATTGTGTCTGTTTTGGCCGTTAACCGTTGATGGAATGGGCCAGCTTCTTTGCCTCTTCCCTTACCTCATAAAGGATCTTCTCCTCATCCAGTCCCACAAGCTCCCTGTTCTTCATCAGAACCTTGCCGTTGCATACCGTGGTCACCACGCTTCTTCCCGTCATGCCGAACAGGATGTGTCCGTTTACATTGGACGCGTCCATTGGAGTCAGCGGGATATAGTCAGTGACAATCACGTCAGCGGCAGCGCCTTCCTTCAGTACGCCCAGCTGCTTCTTGAAATAGCGGTTGGCAATCTTTGCATTACCCTCAAAGAGCATCTGGGGTACCTCGCCCCAGGCCGCATTGGCGTCGCAGAGGTGATGTTTGTGAAGAACATTGGCTACCTTGAAGGATTCTGTCATATCATGGGTGTAACCGTCTGTTCCCAGGCCAGTGAGAATGCCTCTGTGCACGATCTCCATGGTAGGCGGGCATCCGCAGGCATTGCCCATGTTGGACTCAGGGTTATGTACCACCATGGTATCCGTATCCTTGATCAGCTGCATCTCATGAGGATTTACGTAAATGCAGTGGGCCAGCAGGGTCTTTTCCCCAAGGATATTGCAGTCCATCAGGCGGTCCACGATTCTCTTGCCGTACTTCTTAAGGCAGTCGTGCAGATCCTCGATTCCCTCCGCCACATGGATGTGGTATCCCACCTCAGCCGGCTTGTTGGCTGCTGCCAGCTCCATGGTCTCATCCGAGATGGTGAACTGGGCGTGCATCCCCATCATTCCCGCAATCATGTCCGTATCGTCTGCCAGGGCATGTTTGATCCAGGAAGCGTTCTCCATAACAGCCGCCCTTGCCTTATCCATACCGTCCCTGTCGGATATCTCATAGCAGAGACAGGTTCTGACGCCCATCTCCTTTGCGGCGTCCTCAATGGCAAACAGGGAATCCTTTATCTCCCCAAAGCTTGCGTGGTGGTCAAATACAGTGGTGACTCCGTTCTTAATGGAATCCAGGTAAGTGGCCCTGGCGCTCTGGCGGGTCTGCTCACCCGTCAGATGGCGGTCAATGGTCCACCACATGCCGTCCAGGATATCCAGAAAACCCTTTGGATCATAACCTTTAATAGAAAGACCTCTTGCCATGGCACTGTAGATGTGCTCGTGGGTGTTGATGAAGGCCGGCATGATGACGCCCCCCTTTGCGTCCACATATTCGGCATCAGGGAACTCCTTCTTAATCTCCTCCAGTGTGCCCACCTTCTTACTGCGGTACCGTCCATTGCCACTGCCCCATTTTCAAAAAATGGCTGTTCTGGGTCTCTGGTAACCAGACGACCGTTCCCAATCACTAACATAACCTCTCTCCTTTGCTTTTTATTATTTTATGTACCTGCTCTTTAAATCTGTCCTAAACACCATCGGGATTTCATAAACTTTAATAAGATAGAACAGGACTTCCTGTACCCCTATACTAACACCATACAAATCCATTTGCAAGCAGAAAATGCAAAAATTTTTAGATATTCAAAATTTTTTTGTAAAAACCTCTTGCAATTCCTTTTTTTGTGCTATGATGGAATCATAAACAACGCATCACAACTTTGCGAAATGTTTATTGTACAAAGTCACCAGATTTGAAGAGTCCGAGGAAAAGGAGGTTAAGCCATGTCATACACACTAGATTTACTGAAACAGCTTGCTGATGGCCTTGCGAGACAGTTCGGACCTGACTGTGAGATTGTCATACACGACCTGAAGAAGCACGACTGGAACATTCCATCGTGCACATCAACAACGGTCATGTGACAAACCGCCAGGAGGGGGACGGACCTTCAAAAGTAGTCCTGGAAACCCTTCACAAGGATCCGGCTTCTTTAAAAGACCATCTTGGATACCTGACCCGTACATCCAACGGCAAGATACTGAAGTCCAGCACCATCTACATCCGTAATGAGGAAGGAGATTCCATTGACTATCTTCTCTCCATCAATTACGACATAACAGGCCTGATGACTGTGGACCGTTCCATTAAAGCTCTCATCGACACCGAACCCCAAGCGGACGTGAAGCAGCAGCCCGAACAGATTGTCCACAACGTCAACGACCTGTTAGATACCCTGATTGAACAGTCGGTAGCCCTTATCGGCAAGCCGGCCGCTTGATGAACAAGGAGGAGAAAGTCACTGCCATCCAGTTCCTGAACGATGCAGGCGCCTTCCTTATAACAAAATCAGGGGACAAGGTTTCCAAGTACTTCGGAATCTCCAAATTTACTTTGTACAGCTACATTGATGTAAACAGCCGCAAGTCGGAAGATAAAAAAGCGTGATGATAATAAGGAGGATTATGTAAGATGGATCAGAAGATTCTATGGGCGGTCAATCATATGCCTAAGACAGATGACAAGAACCTGCCGATTATGGGACTGGAGGAGATTGCAAAGGCAAGGACATTCCACGAAAGCTTCCCCCAGTACACCAAAACACCACTCACCAAGCTGGACCACATGGCAGCTTATCTGGGAGTAAAGGAAATCTACTTAAAAGATGAGTCCTACCGTTTTGGCCTCAATGCATTCAAGGTTCTGGGAGGTTCCTTCTCCATGGCCCGCTACATTGCCAAGGAAACCGGCAGGGACGTATCCGAACTTCCCTACTCAGTCCTCACTTCTGACCAGTTAAGAGAAGAATTTGGCCAGGCTACCTTCTTCACCGCCACAGACGGCAACCACGGACGCGGCGTTGCATGGGCCGCCAACCGTCTTGGACAGAAGGCAGTGGTACATATGCCTAAGGGTTCCACCCAGACACGTCTGGAGAACATTGCCAAGGAAGGCGCTGCCGTAGACATCCAGGAGATGAACTACGATGACTGCGTACGTCTGGCAGCCAAGGAAGCCGACGAAACCCCAAGAGGCGTCATGGTACAGGATACCGCCTGGGACGGATACGAGGAGATTCCATCCTGGATTATGCAGGGTTACGGAACATGGCCATGGAGGCCGGCGAGCAGTTAAAGGAATACGGCTGCGAGCGCCCGACCCACATCTTTGTCCAGGCAGGCGTTGGTTCGCTGGCAGGCGCTGTGGTAGGCTACTTCTCCAATCTGTATGCTGATAATCCTCCTGTTTCGTAGTTGTGGAAGCTGAGGCAGCCGCCTGCCTGTACAAAGGCGCTGCTGCCGGCGACGGACAAATCCGTATCGTGGACGGCGACATGGAAACCATTATGGCCGGCCTTGCCTGCGGCGAGCCCAACACCATTTCATGGGATATCTTAAAGAATCATGTGAAAGTATTCATCGCTGCTCCTGACTGGGTAGCCGCAAACGGTATGCGTATGCTGGGCGCTCCTATCAAGGGCGACGCGCCTGTTACCTCCGGAGAATCCGGCGCAGCTCCATTCGGCGCGCTGGCAGCCATCATGTCCATGGATGAATATGCTGACCTGAGGAAGGACATTGGCCTGGATGAGAATTCCAGAGTACTGCTCTTCTCCACTGAAGGCGACACTGACCCTGACCGTTACAAGAACATTGTATGGAAAGGTCTGGATAAATAACAATCACCTGTATCACACCCAAAACAAATATCAATGTATAATGGAGGAAATGAAGAAATGAATCTGGATTACGCAAAAATCAAAGAAGCAGCAAAGAACTATGAAAAAGACATGACCAAGTTCTTACGCGACATCGTTAAATTCCCGGGCGAGAGCTGTGATGAGAAGGCTCACATCGACCGTATCGCTGAAGAGATGACAAAGCTGGGATTTGACAAGGTAGACATCGACCCCATGGGCAATGTTCTGGGATATATGGGAACCGGCGAGACCTCATCGGCTTTGACGCACACATCGACACAGTGGGCATCGGCAACAAGAACAACTGGAACTTCGATCCTTATGAAGGCTATGAGAATGACACCGAGATTGGCGGACGCGGCGTGTCCGACCAGTGCGGCGGTATCGTATCTGCTGTATACGGCGCTAAAATCATGAAGGATTTAGGAATGTTAAGCGACAAATATACGGTTCTGGTAACCGGTACGGTTCAGGAAGAGGACTGCGACGGTCTGTGCTGGCAGTACATCATCAACGAAGACAAGATTCGTCCTGATTTCGTAGTATCCACAGAGCCTACCGACGGCGGCATCTACCGCGGACAGAGAGGCCGTATGGAAATCCGTGTTGACGTAAAGGGCGTTTCCTGCCATGGTTCCGCTCCTGAACGCGGCGACAACGCTATTTATAAGATGGCTGACATCCTTCAGGATGTACGTGCGCTGAACGAGAATGATGCAGCTGACGACAAGGAAGTTAAGGGCCTTGTGAAGATGTTAGACGAGAAGTACAATCCCGAGTATAAGGAAGCCAACTTCTTAGGCCGCGGCACTGTTACTGTTTCCGAGATTTTCTTCACATCTCCAAGCCGCTGCGCAGTTGCTGATTCCTGTTCCGTATCCCTTGACCGCCGTATGACGGCAGGCGAGACATGGGAGAGCTGCTTAGACGAGATTCGTGCTCTTCCTGCAGTTAAAAAGTACGGCGATGATGTTACCGTATCCATGTATGAGTATTCCCGTCCTTCCTATAAGGGCCTTACATATCCAATCGAGTGCTACTTCCCAACCTGGGTTATCCCGGAGGACCACAAGGTTACCAAGTCCCTGGAAGAAGCTTATAAGAATCTGTTCGGCGACGAGCGTATCGGTGTGGACGCAACAGCAGAGATGAGAAAAGCACGTCCTCTTACCGATAAGTGGACCTTCTCCACCAACGGCGTATCCATCATGGGACGCAACGGCATTCCTTGTATCGGTTTTGGTCCTGGCGCTGAGGCTCAGGCCCATGCTCCCAATGAGATTACATGGAAGCAGGATCTGGTTACCTGCGCAGCTGTTTACGCTGCTCTGCCCAGTGTTTACTGCAAGTAATTAACTACCTTCGTTTATTGTCCGCAGGGTGTTGTCCCGGCTGCCGTTAAACCGCGGTCTTGGTCCGCTGGCCCCAGAGCCGTTCTTCTGGCCTGAGGGGCAGCCGGGAAGCATAGGGCATACGCCCTTCACACTGCTCATTCGTTTACCGTTTTCCATGAAGTCCTAAGTGACCTGTTTGTTTCGGCGGTCTATGCTGAAGCCGCCGGAACGGCTCAGGCCCGCTTACATTCATGAAAGAACGGATATCCCTTTTATTTTTGTAACATCCAACAACGATACCCAAATTAAAAATTAATATAATAAAGGAGTCAATCAAATGAAAACATTACAGGATTACATTGATAAGTTAAACAGCCTCAACTTCAAGGAAATGTACGAGAACGATTTCTTCCTGACCTGGGAAAAGACAGACGAGGAACTGGAAGCTGTATGGACCGTTGCTGACGCTCTCCGCTTCATGAGAGAGAACAACATCTCCACAAAGGTATTTGAGAGCGGCCTTGGCATCTCCTTATTCCGTGACAACTCCACCCGTACACGTTTCTCCTTTGCTTCTGCCTGCAACCTGTTAGGTCTGGAAGTTCAGGATTTGGACGAGGGTAAGAGCCAGGTTGCTCACGGCGAGACGGTTCGTGAGACAGCTAACATGATTTCCTTCATGGCTGACGTTATCGGTATCCGCGATGACATGTACATCGGCAAGGGCAATGCTTACATGCACGAAGTTGTTGACGCTGTTACACAGGGCCACAAGGACGGCATTCTGGAGCAGAAGCCAACCCTGGTTAACTTACAGTGTGACATCGACCACCCGACACAGTGTATGGCTGATATGCTGCACATCATCCATGAGTTCGGCGGCGTAGAGAACTTAAAGGGCAAGAAGTTAGCCATGACATGGGCTTACTCTCCTTCCTACGGCAAGCCTCTCTCCGTTCCTCAGGGCGTTGTTGGCTGATGACACGTATGGGTATGGAAGTTGTTCTGGCTCATCCGGAAGGCTACGAATCATGCCTGAGGTTGAGGAAGTTGCCAGAAAGAACGCTGAAAAGACCGGCGGTTCCTTCCGTGTATCCCATGACATGGCTGACGCATTCAAGGATGCTGACATCGTATATCCAAAGAGCTGGGCTCCATTTGCAGCTATGGAAAAGAGAACCAACCTGTACGCAGAAGGCGATTCCGAGGGCATCAAGACTCTGGAGAAAGAACTGCTGGCTCAGAACGCAGAGCACAAAGACTGGTGCTGTACTGAGGAACTGATGAAGACCACCAAAGACGGCAAAGCTCTGTACCTGCACTGCTTACCAGCTGACATCAACGATGTAAGCTGCAAGGACGGCGAGGTTGAGGCAACTGTATTTGACCGCTACCGTGATCCTCTGTACAAAGAAGCAAGCTACAAGCCATACGTAATCGCTGCCATGATTATGCTGGCTAAGTTCGCTGACCCGGCTGAGGTTTTAAAGAAGCTGGAAGAAAAAGGAACTCCTAGAGTATTCAAATAAATCATTCATCTTACCAAGCAATACAATGTAAGGGCTGCCGGACTGAGTCCTGCAGCCCTTTTTGTCTCAAATTATGCAAAAACTTGGCGGGATACCCTCATATCCTGCCTATAAAGGGGAAAATCACTATGGAAAACAAGAAAAAACGTATTGTCATCGCCCTTGGCGGCAATGCACTGGGCAATACCCTTCCTGAACAGATGAAAGCTGTCAAGATTACAGCCAAGGCCATCGTAGACCTTATCGAGGAAGGCTGCGAGGTTATCGTAGCCCATGGCAACGGCCCTCAGGTAGGTATGATCAACAATGCAATGGCTGCGCTGAGCCGCGAAGACGCAAAACAGCCCAACACCCCTCTCTCCGTCTGTGTGGCCATGAGCCAGGCTTATATCGGCTACGACCTGCAGAACGCCTTAAGAGAGGAACTCTATAACCGTGAAATGTATGATATTCCGGTTGCAACCATGATTACACAGGTCCGTGTAGATGCAGACGATCCTGCCTTTGAAGCTCCTTCCAAGCCAATCGGCCACTTCATGACCGAAGAACAGGCTAAGATTGCAGAAGAAAAGTACGGATACATCATGAAGGAGGATTCCGGACGTGGCTACCGCCGCGTGGTGGCATCTCCAAAGCCTGCTGAAATCGTTGAAATCGGCGCCATCCGCTCTCTGGTAGACTCAGGCCAGCTGGTAATCGCCTGCGGCGGCGGCGGTATCCCGGTTACCCGTCAGGAAACCACTTAAAGGGCGCGAGCGCCGTAATCGACAAGGACTTCGCAAGTGAACTGTTAGCTGAAAATCTGAACGCTGATTTCCTGATTATTCTCACTGCAGTTGAAAAGGTTGCTATTAACTTCGGAAAGCCGGAAGAAAAGTGGCTGGATGACCTGGACACAGAAGAAGCAAGACAGTATATCAAAGAGGGACATTTTGCCCCTGGTTCCATGCTTCCCAAAGTTCAGGCTGCTGTTAAATTTGCTGAATCAAAACCAGGACGCACTGCCCTCATTACGCTGTTGGAAAAAGCAAAAGACGGTATCCAGGGAAAAACCGGTACTCATATCCATTTAGCGTAAAGGAGGCAATTAAAAAATGAATACAGACAATACAGCGAAACAGCACGCATCCCTGTTTGATTTGGATGGTGTGCCAAAAATGAGCCAGGCAATTCCCCTGGCCCTTCAGCATGTAGTAGCCATGATTGTAGCTGTGTGACGCCGGCCATTATTATTTCCGGCGCAGCAGGCATTGACACGGCAGACCGGGTTTTGCTGATTCAGGCTTCCCTGGTTGTATCTGCCTGGCCACCCTGCTGCAGCTCTTCCCCATAGGCAATAAGAACAGTTTCCATCTGGGTGCCGGCCTTCCTGTTATCCTGGGCGTAAGCTTTGCCTACGTTCCCAGCATGCAGGCCATCGCGGAACAGTCCGGCATTCCCGCCATACTGGGAGCCCAGATTGTAGGCGGCGTGTGCGCCATTATCGTAGGCCTTACCATCAAGAAGATACGAAAGTTCTTCCCGCCTCTGATTGCAGGCACGGTTGTGTTTACCATTGGTCTGTCTCTCTACCAACTGCCATCAACTACATGGCAGGCGGCGCGGCCAGCCCACCTACGGTGCATGGCAGAACTGGGTGGTAGCCATCTTCACTCTGGTGGTTGTCACTGTGCTGAACCATTTTGCCAAGGGATTCCTGAAACTGGCATCCATTCTTATGGGTATGATTGCAGGCTATATCTTCTCCATGTTCTTTGGCATGGTAAGCTTTGGAAATGTGGCTGAATCCGGCATGTTCCAGCTTCCTCAGGTCATGCATTTCGGCATCAGCTTTGAGGCATCTGCCTGTGTGGCCCTGGGACTGCTGTTCGTTATCAACTCCGTGCAGGCAATCGGCGACTTCTCTGCCACCACGGCAGGAGGCCTGGACCGCGAGCCCACCACAAACGAGCTTCACGGCGCTATTCTGGCTACGGCTTTTCAAACATCATAGGAGCTTCCTGGGATGTCTGCCCACCGCCACCTACAGCCAGAACGTAGGTATCGTGGCTACCACCAAGGTTGTTAACCGCGTGACATTAGGCTTTCCGCGCTGATTATACTGGTTGCCGGACTGTTCCCCAAATTCTCCGCCCTGCTGACCACCATTCCCTATGCGGTCTTAGGCGGCGCGACTGTATCTGTATTCGCTTCCATTGCCATGACCGGCATGAAACTGGTCATGACGGAAGATATGAACTACCGCAATACCTCCATCGTGGGGCTTGCGGCTGCCCTGGGAATGGGCGTGTCACAGGCATCCGCCTCCCTGTCCGCATTCCCCACATGGGTTACCACAATCTTCGGAAAATCTCCGGTTGTCATCGCTACCCTGGTGGCTATCCTGTTGAATGTCACACTTCCGAAGGATACCGGAAAGGCTGAAAAGAATTAATCCTATTATCGTAATGGTGTAGATGGAAAACGGACTGTCCCTGGAGGGGCGGTCCGTTTTTCGGATTGATGCAGATGAACCACGGTTTGTTTTATCATGACACAGAGATTATAGAATTAGA
>ENA-OQIC01000977-OQIC01000977.1-human-gut-metagenome-genome-assembly--contig:-NODE-977-length-10954-cov-1.433638_pt1 | contig 10954 bp, 14 predicted proteins | sample MGYA00242572_ERZ504736 | MGnify/ENA primary metagenome ERZ504736 (study PRJEB26092, sample SAMD00036201) | human gut metagenome | host: Homo sapiens | study: EMG produced TPA metagenomics assembly of... | reverse complement strand
CGACCCAGCCGCGAGGATTTCACAATAACAGCGGTTCCGGCTGACGAGATATTTAAAACCAGCCTTACGGGGAGGAATTGTTAGGCGAGAACTTCGGAATCAAGGCAGGTGTCCAGAAATTTACGGATGCTGCGGACATCAAGGACGGCATATTTGGAGGGCTAAAACCTTCCAGCACCAGTACAGAACCTAAATTCACGGCTTCGGGTAAGGTGAGCTATGAAATGACGCTCCAGGCAGCCACGGATACTGAACCTGCTGCATGGATTATCAAGGCTACGGTTGAAAGTGATGACGGATCGAAAAGATATTTTACAGGCAAGGTCAGCGAAAACAGCACCTCAGCCAACAGTGTATGGCTGAAAGAGGACGGAACTACGCCGTTAAACGACCAGCCCGGCCAGTACATCGAACTGAAGCATCCGGGTTATGCCGCCATTAACGATGCGTGTAAGGATCTTGCAACTGGTGACCTGACAAAGACAGATGTAGGCACCATCACTGCCGCAACCAATTCCAATGACCTGGGGCTTAAGAGCAAGAACTTTACCCTGACAAACGGCAGCGAGGGCGGGGATGTGGCCCTGTCAGGCGTGGGTGTGACCATTCTTTCCAACGGTATCATCGAGGCAACCCACCCGGACCTTGGCAAGATTCAGATAGGGCGTATTGATCTGGTTACGTTTGATAACCCCTATGGTCTGGAGGGCGTGGGCAATTCCTACTTCAAGACAACGGCCAACTCCGGCGATCCCAAGCTGTGCCAGGCAGGAGAGAACGGCACAGGCGCATTAAAGACCTCGTCCCTGGAAATGTCCAATGTGGATATCTCCACGGAATTTGCGGATATGATAGTCACACAGAGAGGATTCCAGGCCAACTCCAGAATCATCACGGTATCGGATCCATCCTGGAAGAGCTTGTAAACCTTAAGAGATAAGATAACGGGAGGGTGGTATCATGATTATCCTTAAAAAGCTGAACGGTGAAGAGTTTGTGTTAAACAGCGAATTGATCGAAACCATTATGGAGACGCCTGACACCACCATACTCCTGACCAAGGAAAGCATCTGATTGTCAGGGAGTCCAAGGAAGAAGTGGTAAAGAAGGTAGTGGAATTCCGCAGAGATGCTTTCCGCGGCATTCTGGAACAGATTAAAGGCTGATGCAGTAAGATAAAAGTTGAGGAAAAGGATGTAAGGGTATGGATGTCTTGTCAATTTTAGGTTTTATATTAGCAGTTGGACTGGTGATGTTTGGTATGACATTTGACCAGGAGTCTATGAGGATTGTGTACCATAACCTTAAGGCTTTTCTGGATATTCCCAGTATGGCCATTACCATTGGAGGTACTCTTGGGGTTATGATGATTTCATTCCCGGCAGGGGCCTTTAAAAAGATTGGAAGCCATCTGAAAATCATTGTCAAACCATATCAGTACAGCCCCACGGATTCAGTGGACCAGATAGTGAATCTGGCCACAGAGGCCCGTATGAAAGGGCTTCTGTCCCTGGAGGATAAGCTGAACGAGATTGACGAGCCCTTTCTGCACAACAGCCTGATGCTGGTGGTGGATTCCGTGGATTCGGAGAAGGTGCGAAAGGCCATGGAGACTGAGCTGGAACAGCTGGATGAACGCCATGCCCTGGACCGGCGCTTCTATGAGAAGGCGGCCAGCTTTGCGCCTGCCTTTGGTATGATTGGTACACTGGTAGGACTGATTCTCATGCTGGGAAATATGTCGGATGTGGACGCTCTGGCAAAGGGCATGGCAGTGGCGCTTATAACCACTTTATACGGTTCACTGCTGGCAACGTGGTCTGCCTGCCCATGGCAAGCAAGCTGAAAGCGCGGCACGACGAGGAATTTCTGTGCAAACAGCTGGTCATGGAGGGAGTCCTGGCGATTCAGGAGGGGGAAAATCCCAAGTTCATTGAAGAAAAGCTGTACAAGCTTCTTCCGGCCAGCTATAAAAAACCGGCGGATAAGGGCGAAAAGCAGGACGGAAATAACGACGGCAAAAAGAACAGCAAAAAGAAGGGCATAGGAAAACGCCGCAGGTGGAACAAGAAAGAGATTGAGGAATAGAAGGAGTAAACCATGGCAAAGGCAGAGGGAGGCCAGGATGTCACCGCAATGACAGACGGGCAGATGTTTGAAGAACTTATAAAGATTCATGCACAGTCGGCAGGGGAGGCCATATCCTCCATCCTGAGGGCAGACATAGAGATAGGCGCACCCAGACTTCAGGAGATGACAATAAAGGATGTGGAGTACGGCATCCTGGAACCAGCTATCTTTGTAAAGAGCTGCCTGACCTCCCAGGTGGCAGGCAACATTGTCCTGGTTCTTCGCCAGAGGGATATGCAGGTGTTCTTAAATGAGCTCATGGGTGTGGATGACCTTCCGGATCCGGACTTTGTCTTTGACGATGTGGCCATGAGTGCGGCAGGGGAGCTGATGAACCAGATGTCCCATGCCTCCGCCTCGTCCATGGCTGAGTATCTGGGCGACACCATGGATTTGTCAGACTGCCAGCTGGTGCTCTCTGACGGAAGCCAGGACCTGGCTCTTGTCATCGGGGAGCCAAAGGACGCAAAGGTTATGGTTGTCAGCTACACCATGAAGATTAAGGATATGGTGGAGTCAGAGTTTATAGAATGCATCTCGTCCACTGCCATGGACAGTCTGACAGAGGAGATACAGGCCAGAAGAGCGGCCTGTGAAAAAGCCCGCCAGGAAGAGGAGGAGGCCCAAAAGCGCGCCCTTATCATGGAGCAGAATTCCGTCATAGGACAGGACAGGCCCTCCGGCACAGGCGGGGGACAAAGCCCCGCAGATGCAGGGACGCAGAAATCCGCATATTCAGGCGCTGTCCGGGGCACCACTGCTTCCGGCGGCAGATTTATGGGAATGCCGGGATCCATGCTGCAAAACCAGTCCATGAACGGAAACCTGAGCCTTATCATGGATGTGCCCTTAAACGTGTCCGTGGAGATCGGCAAGACAAGGCGCCGGTTAAAGGATGTGCTGAATTTCAGCAACGGCACCGTGGTGGAGCTGGATAAGCAGTCAGACGCCCCTGTGGACATCATTGTCAACGGACAGCTCATTGCCCGGGGAGAAGTGGTTGTGATTGATGATAACTTTGGTGTGCGTATCAGCGAAATAGTAAATACGAGAAGCATTATTGGAAATGGTGAATAAATTTGAAACGGTTTAATATCCTTGTAACAGCGGGAATCATCGGTATCATATTCCTGATACTGATACCCCTTCCCACGCCCATACTGGACTTTTTATTTATACTGAACATATCATTGTCTTTATTGATTCTTGTGATGTCCATGTATATCAGAGAGACGCTGGAATTTTCCGTGTTTCCTTCCCTGCTGCTGATCACAACCCTTTTCAGGCTGGGACTTAACATATCATCCACAAGAAAAATCCTGTTTGACAATGGATACGCGGGACAGGTGGTCAAGACCTTCGGTCAGTTTGTTATCCGCGGAAACGCGGTTATCGGTTTTATTATATTCCTGATTATTGTGCTGGTTCAGTTTATCGTTATCACAAAGGGTTCCGAGCGTGTGGCTGAGGTTGCCGCAAGGTTTACCCTGGATGCCATGCCCGGCAAACAGATGGCCATTGACGCTGATTTAAACAGCGGCCTTATCGACGAACAGCAGGCAAGGGAACGCCGGTCTAAAATCCAGAGGGAAGCTGACTTCTTCGGCTCCATGGACGGTGCCACCAAGTTTGTAAAGGGCGATGCCATTATCTCCATTATCATCACCTTTATCAACTTTGTGGGCGGCCTTATTGTGGGAATCATGAACAGCCAGGGAAGCATACAGGATATCATGCAGATTTACACCACATCCACCATTGGCGACGGTCTGGTGTCCCAGATACCGGCCCTGCTCATATCGGTTGCCACCGGTATGGTGGTGACCAGGTCCGCTTCGGAGAACAGCCTCAGCGAGGACCTGACAAAGCAGTTCCTGGCCCAGCAAGAGTGCTTATGACGGCTGGAGGCGCGGCCGCGTGCCTGTGCCTTATACCCGGCTTCCCTGTTCTTCAGATACTGATTATATCCGCAGGCATGGTTGGGGGCGGTTATTATCTGTACCGGCACCAGAAGAGCCTGGTGGAGGAGACTGCGGAAGAACTGGTGGAGACAGAGGTTACCAGCGAGGCGTCCTATTATAAGAATATTGAAAATGTATACGGTCTGCTGAACGTGGAGCAGATTGAAATGGAGTTTGGCTACAGCCTGATTCCCCTGGCCGATGAAGGCAACGGCGGGAATTTTATTGACAGGGTGGTTATGTTCCGCAAACAGATGGCCCTGGATATGGGATTTGTAATTCCCTCTGTCCGTATCAAAGACAGCGGACAGCTCAATCCCAACCAGTACAGCATCCTCCTTAAAGGGGAGGAGGTGGCCAGGGGGGACATACTCATGGACCATTACCTGGCCCTGCCTCCCGGCACGGATGCAGACGATGTGCCTGGAATAGATACCATTGACCCGGCTTTCCATATACCGGCAAAATGGATAAGCGGGGACAGGAAGATACAGGCCGAGCTGGCCGGTTATACCCTGATAGACCCCACTTCCGTGGTAATCACCCACCTGTCGGAGGTGGTAAAGGAACACCTCCATGAGCTGTTAAACAGGCAGGAGGTCAACAACCTGCTGGAGGCCCTTAAAAAGACCAACAGCAGTATTGTGGAGGACACCATTCCGTCGGTTATATCGGTGGGAGCCTTCAGAAGGTCCTGGCCAATCTTTTGCGTGAGGAGATTCCCATTCGGGATATGGAGACCATTGTAGAGACATTAGGTGATTACGGCAGCCAGGTAAAGGATACGGATATGCTTACCGAGTATGTGCGCCAGGCATTAAAGCGCACCATATCCCGGCGGTTCTCAGAGGCGGGGCAGATGAAGGTCATCAGCCTGGACGACCGGATTGAGAACATGATTATGTCGTCCGTGAAGAAGATGGATACAGGCTCCTATCTGGCCTTAGAGCCCACGGCCATCCAGAGCATAGTGGCGTCAGCACGGCTGAGATCAATAAGATAAAGGATCTGGTCAATGTACCCATTGTACTGACCTCGCCTGTGGTGCGGATTTACTTTAAAAAGCTCATTGACCAGTTTTACCCCAATGTAGCGGTGGTATCCTTCAGTGAGATTGACAACAATATACAGATACAGCATTGGGAAATATTTCCCTTAGCCAGAGGTAACAGGATATGCTGATGGAACAGACGGACAGTGAGGATATGGTTCGGGTTCTGGAGGAGTACAGAAAAAACGGCAGCCAGGAATTGAGAAACAGGCTGATTATGCACTATCTTCATTGTGCGTTCCGCGGCAGTGCAGCTGCGGTCCATGGCCGGATCCCTTCTGGAACAGGAAGAGCTTATAGACCAGGGGGTGCTGGCGCTGATTGAATGTCTGGAACGGTATGACCCGGACAGGGGCGCCAGGTTTGAGACATTTGCGTTCATGCGGGTAAGGGGTGCCATGATTGACTATATACGCAGCCAGGACTGGGTGCCTCACAGAGCGAGAAATTTCCAAAAAAAGGTAGAAGAAGCATGCTCCATTTTGTCCCATAAGCAGATGAGGGAGCCGGATGTAAACGAAGTGGCGGATTATCTGGACCTGCCCGTGGAAAGGTGGAAAACCACATTAAATATATGAACCACGCCAACCTTCTTCCTTTGAGTCCGTGCTGCAGGATATGACGGCCATAGTGGCAAAAGGGGAGCTGGAGTCCGGTGATATAGAGGGCAAACCAGAGGAAAACCTGTTTTACAAGGAACTGATGGGAACACTTACATCGGCCATAGACGGGCTGGGGGAAAAGGAACGGCTGGTCATTACCTTATATTACTATGAAGAGCTGAAGTATTCGGAGATTGCCCAGGTTATGGGCATAGGACAGTCCCGGGTATGCCAGATACATACCAGGGCAATCCAAAAGCTGAAAGCCAGCCTGGAAGATTATATGAGAGGATAAAACTATGTTTTCAGGATTTTATACAGCCGCTTCCGGCATGCTGATGAATCAGAGATCATTAAACATGGCTGCCAATAATATAGCCAATGTCAAGACCAGCGGTTACAAACCGAAACGGCTGGTTAAGACAACCTTTGACCAGCAGCTGGTGCGGGAAATGAACGGAAGGACAGAAGGACTGGGCCAGGGGTCCACCATATCGGTGGGAACCAGGGAGATGACAACTCATGGACAGGGGCCTATTGAGGATACCGGAAAGACCTATGATTTGGCTATCAATGGAGACGGGTTCTTTGTCATACAGGGAGAAAACGGCCAGTATCTGACGCGCAACGGCCATTTTACCAGGGATGATGAGGGAAATCTCATGCTTCCGGGAGTGGGCCAGCTTATGGGAGACGGCGGTCCGGTATATGTGGATGAGGAGGTTTCCGCGTTGGCGCGGATGGAATTATCTACGACAATGAGGACGGCGCCCTGGACCAGATTCAGATAGTGGTGCCGGACAATTACGACAGCCTGGAGTTCTATGACAACGGAACCTACGGCGCGGGGGCGGGCGTGGAGCTCAGCCAGGTTTATCCCACGGTGTATCAGGGAAAGTTAGAACAGTCAGGAGTAAATCTGAACAATGAGATGACCAGGGCCATGGAGGTGCAGAGGGCGTTTCAGTCCTGCGGAAAGGCCCTGACCATCATAGACCAGATGAATCAGAAAACAGCCAACGAGATTGGAAAGCTGTAGGGGGGAACCACAGATGAATATATCGTACTATACAGCAGTATCGGCCATGAACGCATTCCAGAAGGACCTGGATGTGACTTCTAACAACATGGCCAATATAAGCACCAACGGCTACAAGTCCATGCGCAGCAGCTTTAATGATTTATTGTACACCCAGATGGACATGCGGCCTCAGGCCCAGGTGGGACACGGAGTCCGCAATGACGGGCCGGGAACCACGTTCCAGCAGGGGATTTTCCGCAAGACGGACCGGGAACTGGATTTTGCCATATCGGGCAATGCGTTTTTCGCCATCCAGACCAGCGAGGACGAGGAAGAACCGGCTTATACCAGGGACGGCGCATTCCAGATATCCTCCACGGATGACGGCAATTACCTGACCACCAGCGACGGAAGCTATGTCCTGGACCAGGACGGGGAGCCCATAGAGCTGGAATACAAGACATCAGAGGACGGCGGAGACAATGATGCAGGGGAGCTGGACTTAGACGGCTGGCAGAACGGATCGGGCTGTTTGTGTGTGAGAATCCGGAAGGGCTGCAGCATGTGGGCATGAACCTGTTCCGCACAGGAGAAACCTCCGGTGAATGGCTGTCCATGGATGATTTGGACGATGAACAGGAGAAAAGCAAGGCTATGAGCCATGCCCTGGAGATGTCCAACTGCAACATGTCCACAGAGATGGTCAATCTGATGCAGACGCAGCGTGCGTTTCAGCTTAACAGCCGGATCGTCACAACCGCGGATCAGATGGAAGAGATGATAAATAACTTAAGGTAATGACATACAAGGCAATGACATGCGCTGAACTTACTGAAAGGGGAGATGCCCATGAACGAAAAGAGTCTGATTTACAGCTTGTTTTCCAAGTTCCTGGATGAGGGGCAGGATGAGATACCCCGGGAAGAGGACGGCAAAGAAAGCCCGGAACGGGAACAGGATAAAAAATCACGGCCCCAGGGGCAGCCCTATGACAGAGCGGACGAGACGGAACATGCGGACAGAAACCATGACAACAGGGTGGAAACAGTGGAGGACTTGAATGAAACCGAACAGAGGCGGCGCCAGCAGATGGAGCGCGAGCTTCTGGGGCAGGAGCATCCGGAAAGCGCCACGCAGGAGTCGGAGTCATATGATGAGGACCGGTCCGTTTCCGGGGACGGCGGTGCTTATGAAGGCAGCGGCGCACAGAAGGACGGCATAAAGAAAGAAGAAGTTACCCGGGATGCCTGGGTGGAGGTTCTTGTCTCGGATGACAGGATGTCGGTGTCCATGATGGTTTACGGACCATCCGGAGGCGGAAGTGATATAACGGAGGAAATGGTGTATGATGTGCTGGAGCAGAAGGGGATCTGTTTTGGCATAGACCAGAAGAAGATAAGCTGGGTTGTCAGCGGGCAGCAGTATATGCAGATGGTTATGATAGCTGCGGGCGAGCCTGCCAGGAACGGGGAGGACGGCCATATTAAAGACTATTACCCCAGGAAGGCCCAGATTAAGTACGCTTCCAAGGGAAACGGCGGAATCGACTTTAAAAGCACCAATCTGATACATAATGTAAAAAAAAGGTGATGTTGTCTGCGATATTACACTTCCCACGGAACCCGGAGACGGTATGGACGTGTTTGGCCAGCCTGTGCGGGGGAAGAAGGGAACCATGCCGCCCGTTCCCCAGGCAGGAACATCGTTTATTCTGAAGACAGGGATAGGCTGCTGGCAGCCTGCGAGGCAATCTGACCTTCCGGTCCGGCCGTTTCCATGTGGAGAATGTATTTACCGTGTCCGGCAATGTGGACAATTCCGTGGGGAATATCAACTTCACAGGCAGCGTGGTGATTCACGGGGATGTTCTGGAGGGATACAGCGTCAAAGCAAAGGGCGATATTACGGTTATGGGAATCGTGGAGGGCGCCCGGCTCAGCGCGGGGGGAGATATTCTGCTGCACAAGGGCATGCGGGGCATGAGAACCGGCGTGCTTGAGGCGGAGGGCGATATCACGGCCAAGTTTCTGGAGGACTGCAATATCTTTTCCAGAAATAATATCCAGGCAGAATATATCATCAACTCGGAGGTGTCCTGCGGCCACGATTTGACATTGATTGGAAAAAGAGGGGCATTTATCGGCGGAAGCTGTTCTGTATATAACTGCATGAATGTGAAGGCAGTGGGAGCGCCCAGCCATATCGCCACCTCTGTGACCCTGGGCCTGACGCCCCAGCTTATGGATGAGATGGAGGCAGTGGGCAAGGAGATGATACTGCTCTCCAGAAAGCTGACGGAGCTGAACAAAGATATTTCTTATCTGAGCGGTAAGCTGAAGGAAGGGACCATCACTCCATCCCAGCGGGAACGGTTATCCAAGTTAAAGCTGGAAGCCCCCATTAATTCGCTGAAGGAAAAGAAACTGAAGCAGCAGGGAGCTGAGCTTTCCAGGAAACTGAGGGAGGTGGGCAAGTCCAGGCTTACGGCCAGGGAGGTATACCCCGGAACCGTTATTAATATCGGGGATTGTAAGATGAGCATTTCCAAGAAGGAGGATAGTTGCACCTTCTATTATCTTGACGGGGAAATCAAGAAAGGAATTCGGTAATGGCAGATATCCTGCGGGTGACCTCTCCGGTTATCAACAAAAACATCATACAGCCGGATAAGGCGTTAAAGGACCCGTCGGTTCCCTTTGATATGCAGGAGATCAGGCATATTACAAAGAACCCGTCGGGCAGCGGTCTTTTGGGCCATCACAATGTGCTGGAAGGAGAGGCCGGGGCAGCCACCCTTATGAACCTGTTAAAGGACCCGGCCGTGACCGTCAACTATCTGAAAAATATTTATATGCTGGAGGAAATCATCAATCTGCTTCCTGTGAACAACAATACGGTGACCCAGGAAATCCGCCAGCTCTTTGACGCCCTTCTCATTGACCCGGACCATATCGTGGACGAACTGGTAGACCAGGAGTACGCGTCCACCCTGTTCAAAGGGGAGCTCTTTGATTTGCTGAGGGGAATTCTGGAAAAAACGCCGGATTTGCGTATGGAGACAGCTGAGCTTTTAAAGGCGGTGAACGCCAGCATATCCAGGCAGGATGTGCTGGACTCTGTGGCCAACAGCCTGGAATACCTGTCTGAGCAGCTGACAGGCAGCAGAAATCTGTCAGGTATGTTTTCACAGCTTGCGGCCCGTGTCAGGGAGAGCCGGGGGAGCCTGGAATTCGAGGAACTGAAGCCCCAGGTGCAGCAGGCCCTAAAGGAGCTGGAGGAGAGCGTGCTTTATACGCCCCAGGCTGCCAGGGTCATTCCCAACATACTGTACAATATGTCCCGCTATCAGGACAATGACGCCTTTCTCCAGGAAGCCCTTATGAATCTTCTCATCCATGTGAACGACAGGGAGGAAAAGGCCCATATCAGGGAACTGGTGAAGGAATATATCGCCGGTTTCAGGGAGCCGGAGCGCCAGATGAACCGTTCCCGCATCATGGACACCCTGGCTAAAATCATTGCCAAACAGGACAGGGAGACTCCCATGAACAGCCTGAACGGGGAAAAGATAGAGAAAATCATCACAAGTCTTTTGTCATCCCCATGCAACTACACGCCTCTCCTGCACTTTGTGATACCTGTGGATTACCAGGGAATGAAGGCATTTTCCGAACTGTGGATAGATCCCAAGGACGAAGGCAGGAATGGGGAGCCGGGAAGCAGGGAGGGCGGTCATGTCCATGTGCTCATAACCTTTGATGTGCCGGGGGTGGGTCAGATGGAAGCCGAGTTTATGATGGCGGGAAAGGAACTGGGATTCCATCTGTATTGTCCGGAATCCTATATAGGTATATTTGAAAGCCTGGTTCCGGAGTTCCGCAATATCATGGAGGAACACGGATACAAGGCGTCAGGCATAGAGGTGGAGCGCATGGACCATGTGCGTTCCCTGATGGAAGTATTCAAAAATCTGCCGTTTAAAAGGACGGGTGTAGATGTCAAAATATAAGAAAAATAAAGCGGTTGCTTTAAGATACAATGTAGATGAGGACACATCCCCGGTGGTGATTGCCTCGGGGTATGGAACGGTTGCGGAACACATCATTGATATTGCGGAAAAAAGGGGATTCCGGTGTTCAAGGACGACAGCGCGGCATCCCTGCTGTGTCATGCTGGATGTGGGTAGCAA
>ENA-OQIC01000976-OQIC01000976.1-human-gut-metagenome-genome-assembly--contig:-NODE-976-length-10955-cov-3.618212_pt1 | contig 10955 bp, 7 predicted proteins | sample MGYA00242572_ERZ504736 | MGnify/ENA primary metagenome ERZ504736 (study PRJEB26092, sample SAMD00036201) | human gut metagenome | host: Homo sapiens | study: EMG produced TPA metagenomics assembly of... | reverse complement strand
TAATACTATACCCAAAGGTTCCCAATTTCTTCCCTAATCCATAATACTCTCCGTGGGAATAAACAATTGGATTTGACATTGCCAAATCAAACTTGCCTTTTTCATCCATGTATTGGTCATCCACATGTACCGCCAGCACATCTGCCGTAAACACGCTGTGGCTTCCATACTCCTGCACTTCTCTTACCCGACATTCAATAGAAACAGGAGACTCCTTTATCATCGGCGCTCCCACATGAGAGGCTGCTTCTCTTGTTAAATGTGCCTCTTTAAATTTATCTACGTCACGACCGGATTTGACCCCACAGTAATCGGTTGCATAAGCCAGTTTCTCCGTAGTAAGATTAATCACAAATTCTCCTGTTTCTTTTATCATATAATAGGAATATCGTTCCGGTCGTACAGAAATAGACACCATAGCGGATTGGTACATACTGTTCCTGCCCATGCCACGGTAATAATATTGTCCTTCCCTTCTTCATCCGCCACACTCACCATTACCACCGGCAGAGGATAAAGCATATTTCCCGGTTTCCACTCAATTTTACTCATTTTCTTGTCCTTTCAAAACCAATATACAATGCACTAATTTCCGTTCTGCTGCAAAGTTCCGATAAATGCAGGTATCAGCTGTTTCTTTCTGGATACCACACCGGGCAGTATATAACCACTGTCAGACTCCTGCACTTCAAACGCATCTCGTACCAGTTTCCACTGCCCTCTCCGTAGCAGATAATTTCAGAGGACTCATCCAAAATATTAGTCAGCATGAAAAATACCATAGAAATTCCGTTCTTTCCGCACTCATGTTCCATAAACGGAATAAGCCTTTTCTTTAAATCCTTCAGCTCCTCTTCGTTCATGGAGCTAATCTGTCCTACGCCAAAATTCACGGTATCCGCTGTAAAACGCTTGAAATCCTGATAGAAAATAACTTCCGTAGTCTTTCCTCTCAAATTACTTCCCGCAGTAAACATTTCTTTTGCATGTTCTTCTATATTAATTCCCGCAATCAAAGCCAAAGCGCCTGCCGCCATTTTATCTGCGGAGGTACAGGTAGGCGAACGAAACATCAAAGTATCTGAAATAATCGCAGAACATAAAAGCCCCGCAATAGACGGACTGATTTCCAACGCCTTTTCCACATAAATCTGATACATAATTGTCGCTGTACACCCTACCGGCTGATTGCGGAACATCACCGGCTGTAAAGTTTCCAGTGAGCCCAATCTGTGATGGTCGATAATTTCCAATATTTCTGCCGCATCAATATTGTCCACTGCCTGTGTCTTCTCATTATGGTCAACTAAAATCAGCTGTTTCTTTTTCATTCCCAGCAAATTACGGCGGGAAACCGTACCAATATATTTGCCATGCTTATTTACCACCGGAAATGCTCTGTGTCGGTTTTTTACCATGATGTCCTTTACATTATCGGTAAAGTCATCTGTCTGAAACGTAATCAGATTTTCCTTTTTCATAATGTGTTTCACAGGAATACTCTGATTAATCAATCTTGCTACGGTAAATGTATCAAGAGCGGACTGAATGATGACGCACTGGTTTCTTTCTGCCGCCTCAATAATATCTGCAGATACTCTGGCATGGTTGCACACAATCATACAGCTTACATTTTCCTGAATAGCGCATAAGTGGTCTTCATGGCGGTCTCCTAAGATAACCAAATCGTCTTCCTCCAGAAAATCTCCTAATTTATCCGGATTTGCCGCCCCGATTACCACCTTTCCCTTTACAAAATACCCATGGGAATTCCCTGTTACAATGACGCCTTCTACGGTATTGGCAATACTTCTGTACTGGGTTCTGGCATTGGAAAGGAAATAATTGTCATGGGCATCCATGTAGGATTTTGCAATATCTCCTGTGGTAATCAATCCTTCCAGTTGTCCGTCTTCTTTGGTAATAGGCAATGTTACTGCACTGCTCTCCTTCATAATCGCCCATGCATCTTTAATGGAAATGCTGTTTGGAACTCCCGGAGTTTCACGAATATCCATATCCTTTACCTGTGTTCCAACATCCGACAAGTATCCCGGTGCTTCTACACCAAAGCGTTTTAACACATATTCTGTTTCTTCATTTATCTGTCCTGCTCTCTTTGCCGCATAACGATTGCCATTACTCATTCTATTCTTAATATCTGCATAGCTATTGCCGAACAAATAGAGTCTGTATCTGGATTTTTATGTCCGATTATGTATATTTTCCCTTGCTTTCCCATTCTTCTTTCCTTTCTGCTTTTACTGCAGTTCTATCTGTTTTTATAGTAACATACTTCTAAATCAATGGCAATTATGATATACTTAATCCAAAATTTAAAACATGGAGGTATTGCAATGTCAGAAGAAATGAAAAAACAGGAAACTATGGAAGACTACATGAAAGAAATTGATGCATCTTTCTCTGACTTCCGCGATGATGATATGCTTATCTGGGACAAATTAGAACAGATGAAAGAAGACAAGACAGAATTTGAAGTATCTGTAGAAGGTATTGTAAAGGGCGGTGCCATCGCTTATGTAGAAGGCATCCGTGCTTTTATTCCTGTTTCTAAACTCGCTTTAAATTATGTAGAAAATCCAGAAGATTTCTTAAAAAAGACCATTACTGTAAGGGTTTTTGAAGTAGACGAACAGGAAAACCGTCTTGTTCTCTCTGCAAAAGAAATTTTAAAAGAAAAGGCTGACGCTGAAAAACGCAGTAAAATTGACGATATTAAGGTGGGAAGTATTGTGGAAGGTACCGTAGAGTCCTTACAGACTTACGGCGCTTTCATTGATTTAGGTGACGGAATATCCGGTCTTGTACACGTTTCTCAGATTTCCGAAAAACGAATTAAATCACCGAAAGCCGTTTTAAGCATTGGCGATACAGTAAAAGCAAAAGTAATCAAAAACGAAGACGGAAAAATCAGTCTGAGCATGAAAGCGCTCAATGAAATCGCAGAAGAAAAAGAGGAAGAACCGGATTACGAATTACCGGAAAGCGAAGAAATCTCTACTTCCTTAGGCTCTTTATTTAAAAATCTGAAATTATGAAACGATTTTTACAACGATTTTTCATAGAAGGGGCTCACGGAATGGCATGTGGTATCTTTGCCACATTGATTATGGGAATGTTTTTGCGACAGATTGCGAACCTTTTCCCCAGTGACTTTAACAGTACGCTTATTCATTTAAGCGGGATTGCCACCGGACTTACCGGAATAGGCATTGGGGTGGGTGTTGCCTGCCAGCTTCAGGAAGCGCCTCTTGTTGTACTATGTGCCGGTATTGCAGGTATGTTAGGAGGCGATGCCGCCGGTCCGTCAGCGTTTTTGTGCTCTTTTCTGGCTGCCTTTACAGCTATTGAACTTTCTCGTCTCTTTGTCAAAAAAACTCGTTTTGATTTATTTCTGTGTCCTCTTACGGGATTTTTATGCGGAGAACTTATAAATCTTTTGCTGGAGACACCCCTGAGTTACTTTATACAGGAGTTTGGCAACTGTGTAAATTGGGGAGCACAGCAACAGCCTCTCCTTATGGGGATAATAGTTGCAGTACTTATGAGCATCGCCGTTGTTTTCCCTATCGGTACTGCTGCACTGGGCGTTATAGCGGGATTATCAGGACCGGCTGCCGGAGCGGCAACCATCGGCTGCTGTTGCAGTATGGTAGGAATGGCTGTTGCAAGTTATCGAGAAAACGGTTTTTCAGGACTTCTTTCTATCGGAACAGGCACGCCATTGCTGCTGCTTCCTAATATTCTGAAAAACCCATTCCTTCTGCTGCCTCCTATACTTTCCAGCGCCATTTTAGGACCTCTGGGCGTTCTCTTAGGAAAAATGCAAAATTCACCTAACGGTTCCGGTCTGGGCACTATGGGACTTATGGGACAGACGACTACTTGGGAAACCATGACAGCAGGAGAAGCCCCGCAGATGGTGTTTTTAAAAATCCTTCTGTTTCATTTCATCCTGCCGGGCGTCCTTACGTTGTTTATTGCCAACGGCATGCGAAAATTAAATCTGATTAAATCTCAGGACATGCTTCTTCATACAACATAAAAATCTTTTTTGACTGTCTGTCGCTTTTCTGCTATACTAAGAAAAAGTGACAGACTTTTATTTTCTTTAATGAGGACATAAAAATGGAAAAACTTATAGAACTAATCAAGCAAGAAGATGCAGACGGCTGGGAAACGCTCATGTTCCTCTACAACGCCGCTTTAAAAGAAATTAATACAAAAATTGATATTCTCAACGATGAATTTCAGCACATTTATCATTATACTCCTATTGAACACATTAAATCCCGCATTAAAACTCCGGCAAGTATTGTAAATAAGCTAAAAAAGAACGGTTATGAAACCAGTGTGGAAAACATGGTGAAGTACGTAAATGACATCGCAGGTATCCGCATTATATGTTCTTTTACTTCTGATATCTATTTGATTGCAGATATGATTACAAAACAAAGCGATTTAAAGGTAGTTTCTGTGAAGGATTACATTACGCATCCAAAAGTAAGCGGATATCAAAGCTATCACATTCTGGTGACAGTTCCTATTCATCTGACACAGGGAATTGTGGATACCATTGTGGAAATACAAATCCGCACCATTGCACAGGATTTCTGGGCAAGTCTGGAACATAAAATCTATTATAAATTTGAGGGAAATGCACCAGATTATATTCGCCGTGAGCTGCAGGAATGTGCAAATATCGTTTCAAATCTGGATCGACGTATGCTCTCTCTGAATGAAAAAATACAGGAATTTTCTGAAAAGAAATCATAAAGAATTGTATTAAAGAAATCTATCATAGCCTTTTATAAGCAGGATCTGCCGCTTAAACATGATATACGCCTAATGCGGCAGCTCCAAATTTCTTATTCTTGATTACCGGAAAATAAATTCTTAAAGAACTCTATAATTTTATCAAAAAATCCCTTTACCTCTTCTTCATTAATATCCAGCTTTAATCCTAAATCTTCAATCTTATCGTAAAGATTTTTTGCCTGTTCTTTTAAGCTGTTGATATCCAAATCCAGATTTTCGATTTTTTCCATGAGCTTTACAATAGCCTGACGGTCTTCCTCAGAAAGCTTTACCTCCATCTCTTTTACAGCCTGGTCTACAATTTCTCCGATTTCTTCCGGTGATGAAACGCCGCTGCTGACTACCTCTCCTTTAATTGCTCCGATGAGCTGCTCTGCTTTTTCCTGACTTCCTACATCTTCCGCAATCTGTCCGGTAATAACCAGCTCATTGGTAGCTGTTTCTACATTTTCTTCTTTTACTTCTTCACCTGTCATATTTTCATAAGATTTAATCGCACCTACCAAAGCCGCTGTTCCTGAAATTTTAAACGGACCTGCCACCACAATATCCGCATCCTTAATTCCCGCTGTGGCAAGGGCATTTTCGTACATTCCCGGCGTACAGTATGTAATATTTTTTGTTGTTACGTGAATTCCGTTTCCATCTTCTTTTCCCTCTACCAGAACAGAAGAAAGAGCCCTTGAACCGATAACACTTTTATCCAGATAAGAGTCCAGATAATTATGCTCATCCTTATTTGTAACCGTAGCAACAGTATAATCTTCTAAATCCTTTTCCGAAACACCTAAAAGCTCCAAAACAGAAGCCTTTTCCTGCGCATTCAAATCTGCTCCCAGCGAAATATAGGGAACATCTAGCTTTGCATCCTCTCTGTCCGCATAAACAGGCATAGAACAAGATGCCATAATCACACCTGTAAGCAGCAACGCAATTCCTTTTTTCTTCATATCTTCAATCTCCTTAAATTCTACATATTTTATATACCACATGTGCCGGCGAGGAAACACTCAAAGGGTATTTCCTTTCCAAACCGAAGTTGTCACTTTAAATATTATTCAGAAATATTGATGCACTTTTAGCGAATTTGTCGAGCACGCTTTGAGATTATAAGCTCAAAGTGAGCGCAGGCTGAGCATAAAATGTATCAATATTTCCGGATATATACTTAATGCGACAACTTCATTATACCACATTTTCTCCCACATACTTCTAAAGTTTCTCTAAAGGTTCTCGAAAGAAGAACTGTATATCCCTTGCCCCCTTTCCCGGAAAAGTGTATGATAAGAACAAAAAGTTTAACATACGAAGGAGCTTTTATTATGTCCATCGCCAATCAGGAAATGATACGCAATAATAACCGCCGTCTGGTATTAGAATTTATTATAAATAACCCTCCTGTTTCCAGAGCAGAACTGGCAAAGCAATTATCCCTTACAAAGGCAACCATTTCCAATATTGTACAGGAATTATTGGAACAGCATTTCATCAGGGAAATCGGCAGTGCCCAAACCTCCATGGGAAGAAAGCCCATCCTGCTGGCGTTTAACAAAGCTTATGGTTTTGCCCTGTCTTTAGAAATACAACCGCAGCAGATTATTGCCCTTTTGACAAACTTAAAGGGAGAAGTACAGGAAATCAAAAAAATCCCCTTCTGTCCACAGGATAATCTTTTGCAGCATTTAGAACAGATTTTAAATTTCTATATCAGAGAAAATACTGCGTTTAAAAATAAAATTATCGGAGTTTCCATTGGTATTTATGGAGTTGTCCAAAAAAACGAAATTTTATTTACGCCTTATTATCCTCTCCCCAAAAGCGGTCTGGGTACACATTTGCAGGAAACCTTTCAAATTCCTGTCTTTGTAGAAAATGAAGCAAATCTCTCTGTTTTGGGAGAAGCCGCCTTTCATCACAAATATAAAAATATGATACATATCAATGTGCATGACGGAATTGGTATGGGAATTCTGGTAAACGGACGCTTATATAAAGGACGGGATGCTATGCCGGTGAATTCGGGCACACCATCTTATTCCCTGACGGAAAACCATGCCCCTGCGGAAATCAGGCTGTTTTGAGCTTTATGCCTCTCAAAGAGCCATTCTGGAAAATTATGCTGCCCGACAGAAGAAAGAAAACGTTACTATATCTGAATTTTTAAAGGATTATGACGTAAACCTGCCTCTTGCCCATGAAATGATGGATTTATTCGTGAAATACATCTCCATTGGCATTAACAATATTATTAACACCTTTAATACCGATATCATTGTATTAAACAGCGCTTTTTCCAATCATATTCCTGATATCAACCAAAGAATTTCAGAATACTTGGCCGGACATCAAAACAGAGACTGTAACATTATCCCCTCAAAATTAGGAAATCTCTCCTGTCTTTTAGGAGGCGCACGGATATCCGTTGAAAACTTTTTAGATATTCACCACTTGCAAATTCCCTGTCATCTTCCTTTTTAGGGCTTTAATGTAGAACATTCATAAAAGTTTTCAATTTCGTTCACGATTTCTTCACAAGTTCATCATGCTTTGAACATATTTCCAATATATACTAATATCATAAAAATAATACAGAGCAAATTATTTTTATATTTTCTTTTTCATAAGTCGCGTTAATGCCGACTCTCCTTCCTTTAATATTTATAAAAAAACATCGCAGACTCACTTCTCTGCGATGTTTTTCTGTTTCTTATTTACTTTTAAATTCATTGGTCAATGCAGCAAACTCTTCTAAGGTCAATGCTTCTCCTCTAATTCCCTCAGGAAATCCACAAGCCTTAATTGCTCTTTGAATTTCTTCTTTTCCAAAGGAAAGCTCCGGAGAATTATTTAAACCGTTGGCAAGAGTTTTTCTTCTCTGATTAAAGGATGCCCGAATAATGCGAAACATCAGCTTTGTATCAAACACCTCTACCGGAGGTTCTGCATGTTTTGTAAGACGTATAACGGCGCTTCCCACCTTCGGTCTTGGCATAAAGCAGTTAGGCGGCACATTGGCTACAATATAAGGTTCTGCATAATACTGCACTGCCAATGACAACGCTCCGTATTCCTTTGTTCCAGGTCCTACCTGCATTCGGTCCGCTACTTCCTTTTGCACCATTACGGTAATGGACTCAATTGGCACATCTCCTTCAAATAATCCCATGATAATCGGTGTTGTAATATAATATGGCAGATTTGCCACAACTTTAATGGGTTTTCCATTATTGTGCTCATCTGCCAGTTTTTTGATATCGACTTTTAAAATATCCTCGTTGAGAACAGTTACATTAGAGTAGTCCTGCAACGTATCCTCAAGAATTGGTATCAGCGCTTTATCAATTTCAACTGCAACCACTTCTCTGGCCGCACATGCCAGATACTGGGTCATGGTCCCAATTCCGGGACCAATCTCCAGTACAAAATCCTCTTTTGTAATCTCGGCAGCGCTTATAATCTTATCCAACACATGGGTATCAATCAGGAAATTCTGCCCGAATTTTTTCTGAAAAACAAAATCGTATTTTTGAAGAACTTCTATGGTTCTTTTAGGGTTTCCCAGATAAGGGGCTGTCATCTTTTTTCCTCCTGACTAAATATCAAAATCTTTCTCATACAGCATAATTCTGCCGCTTTCATCATCTAAATGGCGTTTTGCCACTTTCTTTCCTAATCGGCGTCCTTTCTTAGAAGCTTTTTTAATGGCTTCATCCATCATGCCTCTGACTGTGCCGATTGTGACCGGATTTTCTTCGTTCTGATTATCTCCGATTAAAGTATATAATGCAAGAACTGCCATATCGTCAATTTTATATCCCAGCTCTTTTGCATAAGTTTTCGCAAAAGATACCAGCTCATCATTGGTAAACACAGGAATTACAATGCGGGAGTCAAATTTTTTGATAAATTCCGGATATTTTTCTTCCAGACTGCGGATACCCGGTTTCAAATCCTCTAAAATTACAGTCAAACGATTTGTCTTAAATTCCATAGCCTTTGACATATCTTCGACTATTTCCTCGTCTAATTCTCCTGCATTTTCAACTACCAGAAATCCTCCTGATAATTTTCCCACAATGGCTATTGGGTCTTTTTTATTCAATTCCTCTGCTGTGATAAACGCAACCTTAGCGCCTTCCATCTGACGTTCTTTGCAAAGAGCTTTAATCAGCCCTTCTGAAAGTCTTGTCTTTCCGGAACCTTCACGTCCTGTAACGATAATATTTCCTGCCTGAGATGTCTTGGCACATGCAGACTCCTGTGCAGTATCTAAGGCTTCATTTATCTGCTGTGTCATACCCGGAACAGGTGCAAAATATGTAAACAATCTTCTGTGTTCTTCTTCTGTAAGGTGATGACGCATTAAGCCTTCGACTGCTGTCTGAAATGCAGAAGATTTCTGCGTTTCATCTACTGCCGAGGCTGCCACACGTTTTATATGGCATTCCTCCTGCTGTGACTCAACGGAAGTTTCTTTCTCTATTTCCTGTTCCAAAGCCTGTGAAAAATCAATTTCACCCATTGCCTCTTTGACTTCTTCCACAGGAATTTCTCTGGTTGCCTCCTCAGATACTTCTTCCTCCGCAGCCTCTTCTACCGCTTCTTCTGCTGTCTCAGCAGTTTCCTCTAAAGCTTCTTCTGTAATTTCTTTGGCTTCTGCTAAAGCTTCTTCGGACTCTTCCTCTGTATTTTCTGCTGCCAAAGCTTCGATTTCATTTGCTTTTTCTTCAAAAACAGCGCTTAAATTTTCTGCAATCATAGCAGCCTTTGCCGCTGCCGGCGCAGGAAGAATATCTTCTTCTGCTTCTTTAGAACTTTCCTCTACAACCTCTTCGGTTTCTTCAACAGCTTCTGTAACTTCTTCTTCACCCGGTTCTTCTGAAATCTCCGCAAGCGCCTCTTCCACAACTTCCTCGTTTACTTCTTGAACAGTTTCTTGTGTTCCTTCGGCAACTGCCTGCGCCAACTCGTTTGCGGTCTCTGCCAAAAGCGCTTCTAAATCAATTTCCAGACTTTTTGTATCTGTCTTAAAGGCTTCTGTCGCTGCACCATCAGAAGAAAGCATCTCTGATTTCGGGGCTTCTGCCTTTACCTCCATTGTCATTGCGCTTCCAATATGAAACGGCTTAAATTCAGCGCCCTTTGTCATATCTTCCGGCTCTAAATCTTTAATCACATATCCCTGTTCTTCCGTAGCCGTAGACGGTTCTTTTGTTGCCGCTGTTTCCATGTCCTCTGACACTGCTGCCTTTGGCTGGAACACATCCCTTAGCCCCTGTGCCACGCGGTCCGGAAGGTCTTCCGGCTGTTTTGGCTGCATAGGCGCTTCCTGAGGCTTCACTGTTTCAGACGGAGCTTCCTGTGTAAGCTCTCCCAGCTTAATACTGTTTAATATCTCTTCAATTTCCTTATCCTGCTGCTGATTGAAAGGCTCATTCATCTGCACCGGTACTGTCTTCGGTATTTCAACAGCACGAACAGGAACACCTTTTGCCTTGTTATAGCTTTCCTGCTGCGCTGCTGTCAGCGGTGTAAAGCGCATTTTTAATTCCATGGCCTTTGTAACATATTTTCCTTCGCTGAACCATAAAATCAAATCGTCACACTCTTCAATGCAAGCATCCTTCATACCTGCCTTTGCATACAGCCGTGCCAGCTCATAAGCCCATCTTTCCGTATACTCTTTGCTCTTATAATCCTGAAGAATTGCAATCTGTTCTTCAATCGGTGAACGTCTCGCTCTGTAAATTTTATATTTTAAAATGTAACGGCTGTTGTCATTAGGAGAAATCTCCACAAATTTCTTATAATAATTCAGTGCCTCGTCAAATTCACCCATTTTAATAGAAAGCTCAACTAATCTGTATATGACAGTTCTTCCAATAGGAGCTCTCTGATGTGCAAGGAGCAGAAGTTTTCGACTATCTTCATACCTTTTATTAGCTTCGTATATCTCGCCTACCATACATAAGGTTCTGGCACTGCGTACTCTACGCCAATCAATGGTATCTACAATTTTTAGAGCGCCTTTGTAGTCCTGTCTGTCAACTAACTGACCGATTTCTTCCAATTTTGCTCTGTACTCGTTTTTATCCAATTTATTCACCTCTGTACAT
>ENA-OQIC01000973-OQIC01000973.1-human-gut-metagenome-genome-assembly--contig:-NODE-973-length-10980-cov-1.169999_pt1 | contig 10980 bp, 15 predicted proteins | sample MGYA00242572_ERZ504736 | MGnify/ENA primary metagenome ERZ504736 (study PRJEB26092, sample SAMD00036201) | human gut metagenome | host: Homo sapiens | study: EMG produced TPA metagenomics assembly of... | reverse complement strand
CGGTCAGATAAGCGGTGCCGGCGCTTCGGATGATAAGGGGACAGAGGCAGGCAATGGCCATGGGGACAGCCAAAATAGTGACCATGGAAAGAAATTTTCCCATAACAATGCCCCATACGGACACAGGGAGGTGAGAAGCAGCTGGTCTGTCCGCGCCCTGTGTTCATCCGACATGCTGCGCATGGTCAGAATCGGCACCGCAATCATAAGTATCATCAGGATGGAATTAAGTGTATAAGAAAAATAGGGGTAACCGTTAATCATATTGTAAACCATGAAATAAATGCCCATGAACATGGTCATGAAAGCAATGAAAACATAGCCTGTCATGGAGCAGAAATAGGATTTCAGCTCCCGCTTATAGATAGCTCTCATTGGGAATCCTCCTCCTTTGATGGGTCTGTGGGGTCTGTGACGCCTTTGTCCTCCCGCAATTTCGGGGAGTCCTCTGTCAGCTCCAGGAATATTTCTTCAAGGGATGCCTTGGAGGGAGCCATGGACAGGATGGGAAGTCGATGATTGGCCAGGGCGTAAAAAATGGTTTCGCGGATATCTGTCTTAGCGCCGGAAGCAATGCCGCCGGGAGCAATGCCGCCGCCGGGAGCAATGCCGCCGCCGGAACCAATACCGCTCCCCGAAACACTGCTATCTTCATCCCCTCCAAACTGCAGATTCACCACACAGGTGCCTGCCTCGCCTCCGGCCCCTATACGCTCTATGGACAGACCGTGAATTTCCTCCAGCACAGGCATTACCGTTTCCTCGCTGCCTTTTACCGTCAGCTCCAGGCCCGCGGCGCCTTTTAAACGTTGTTCCAGGTTTTCAGGAGTATCGCTGGCAATCAGCTTTCCGTGGGCAATAATCATGATATGGTCGCAGACAGCGCTTACCTCGGACAGGATGTGGGAGCTCAGGATGACGGTATGCTGTTTGCCCAACCCCTTTATCATATCCCGTATCTCAATGATTTGTTTCGGGTCCAGTCCCACAGTGGGTTCATCCAGGATGATAACAGAGGGCTTCCCTAAAATAGCCTGGGCCATACCCACCTCTGGCGGTAACCCTTGGACAGATTTCGGATCAGCCGTTTTCTGACATCCGTAATCTTAACCAGTTCCATCACTTCCTGTATAGCGTCCTTCTGCCCTGCTTTCGGCAGCTTTTTAAGGCAGGCCGCAAATTCCAGGTACTCATCCACGGTCATATCCATATACAGAGGCGGAATTTCCGGCAGATACCCGATGCGTTTTTTTGCGGCTTCAGGCTCTTCCAGTATGTCGTGGCCGTCTATGATGACCTGGCCTCTGTGGCGCCAGATAACCGGTCATGATGTTCATGGTAGTGGACTTCCCGGCTCCGTTAGGCCCAGGAAGCCGTATATCTGGCCGTCTTCCACCCGGAAGCTTAAATGGTCCACTGCCAGATGGCCGCCGTAATCTTTTACAAGATTTTTTACTTCAATCACTGATTGTGTCCTCCTGTCAGTTTTTTATAAACATATACACCAAACAGTTTTAAAATTAAAATGTGATGAAAATGTGTTTAAATTATAATCTTTTTATAACAATTGTTTTTAAATTTGCAAAATAACGCAAAGAACCGCAAAATGTTGCACTGATTTTTGCGAGAAAAAGTATTGCCCTGCATGGATGGAATTGGTATAATAAAGGGCAGTTGGTAAAAAAATAACATCTATGATGCGTGGGCCCCCTTGGGGCACCGGAATGGAGGGAACTATGAATCAGATTGATACCATGTCAGTCAATGCAATCCGCGTTCTGGCAGCAGATGCTGTACAGAAAGCCAAATCAGGCCACCCAGGTCTTCCTTTGGGAGCCGCAGCCATGTCCTTTGAGCTGTGGGCAAAACATATGAACCATAATCCTAAGAATCCGGGATGGGAGAACAGGGACCGTTTTATCCTTTCAGGAGGCCATGGCTCCACACTGCTGTATTCCCTGCTTCATCTTTTCGGCTACGGCCTTACAAAAGAAGATATGATGAATTTCCGCCAGATGGATTCTCTGACACCGGGACATCCGGAGTATGGCCATACAGTAGGCGTTGAGGCCACCACAGGCCCTCTGGGCGCAGGCATGGGCATGGCAGTCGGCATGGCTATGGCCGAGTCACATCTGGCAGCTGTATTCAACAAGGACGGATATCCGGTTGTTGACCATTATACCTATGTGCTGGGCGGCGACGGCTGCATGATGGAGGGCATTTCCTCCGAGGCGTTCTCACTGGCAGGTACCTGGGACTGGGCAAGCTTATTGTATTTTATGATTCCAACCGTATTTCCATCGAGGGAAGCACGGATATTGCATTTACAGAGAACGTGCAGAAGCGCATGGAAGCCTTTGGATTCCAGCTGATTACCGTTGAGGACGGAAATGATCTGGATGCCATCGGCAAGGCCATCGAGGAGGCAAAGGCAGATACCGCACGTCCGTCTTTCATCACCGTAAAGACCCAGATTGGCTACGGCTGTCCCGCTAAGCAGGGCAAGGCCAGCGCTCACGGCGAGCTCTGGGAGATGACAATGTAAAAGCCATGAAGGAATTCCTGAACTGGCCGTCTATGGAGCCTTTCTATGTACCGGATGAAGTATATGCCAATTATAAGGCATACGCTGAGAGAGGCGCTGAGACAGAGGAAAAATGGAACGCATTATTTGCGGAATACTGCGGGAAATATCCGGAGATGAAGGAATTATGGGATAAATTCTATAATCCCAATCTGGCTAATGATGTTTATGACAGTGAAGACTACTGGGCATTTGAGGACAAGCCGGATGCTACCAGAAGCCTGTCCGGCAAGCAGCTTCAGAAGCTTAAGAACCTGATGCCGAACCTGATTGGAGGAGCGGCAGACCTGGCTCCGTCCACCAAGACCTACATGGCTGACATGGGCGATTTCTCCAAGGATAACTATGCCGGACGCAACCTGCATTTCGGTGTCCGCGAGCTGGCCATGTCCGCTATTGGAAATGGTCTCATGCTTCACGGCGGCCTGCGGGCATTTGTGTCCACCTTCTTTGTGTTCAGCGATTATACAAAGCCGATGGCAAGGCTGTCTGCTCTTATGGGTGTGCCCCTTACCTTTGTATTTACCCATGACAGCATCGGCGTGGGCGAGGACGGACCAACCCATGAGCCCATCGAGCAGCTGGCTATGCTGCGCGCCATGCCTAACTTCCATGTATACCGTCCGGCGGATGCCACGGAGACAGCTGCTGCATGGTACAGCGCCGTATCTTCCAAAAAGACTCCTACAGCCCTGGTACTCACAAGACAGAACCTGCCGCAGCTGGCCGGATCCAGCAAGGAGGCATTAAAGGGAGCCTATATACTGGAAGATTCCGCAAAGGAAGTTCCGGATGCCATCATCATTGCCACTGGTTCCGAGGTGGAGCTGGCAGTGGGTGCAAAGGCAGAACTGGCAAAAGAGGGCGTGGATGTGCGTGTTGTCAGCATGCCGAGCATGGACGTGTTCGAGGAGCAGCCTGAGGATTACAAGGAGAAGGTCCTTCCAAAGGCAGTTCGCAAGAGAGTGGCGGTAGAGGCACTGGGCGATTTCGGATGGGGCAGGTATGTGGGCCTTGACGGAACCACCGTCACCATGAAGGGCTTTGGCGCCAGCGCACCAGCGGGACAGCTCTTTAAGAAATTCGGATTTACGGTTGAGAACGTTGTGGCAGCCGTGAAGTCACTGTAGACATAAACAGCTGCTGCTCAATGGCAGTTAAAACCGGACCATGAAGAACAAGCTGCTTCTTCATGGGTCCGGTTTCATTTAAAGCAGGATAAAGATATATTCAGGCGGCACTGTGCGTATTTGTAAAATTGACAAATAGCTTCCCAAATAATATAATATTATTCAAAGCTGTTTAAAGTTATATGGTTTCCGGAAAAGCGAGGTACGGCAGATGAAACAGATACGAAAAAAACATAAGTTTTCTCTGCCGATAACCATCACAGTCTGTATCGCCCTTGCGATTGTCTTTTACTTATCATTATCTTATTTCCTGGAAGGATACCGCAGGGACATCTACGACCGCATCATCAATTCCAATATCTCTGCGCTGAAAGAGACAACCAGCACCCTGATTTCCAAGACAACCGAAGGTTTTGACCATTGCCGGCATGAGATACGCGTGCTGGGAATCGGCATGTCCGAAGAACTGAAGGAAAATGGTTTTGACTCCATTGACGGCCTCAGCAACGGGGACCGCAGTTATCTCAGGGATTTTAACAAAGTGTCTGTGTTCGATTACTGCGTACTGCTGAATGAATCAGCCGCGGTGTCTACAGCCAGGGGGATAGTGTGAAACCCATCAACCTGTATTCCAGTCAGGCCTATGTGGACTGCCTGAACAGCCCGGACGGGGAGGCGATCAGCTTTATTTCAGACCCGTTCAGCGCTTCGGGGCAGGATGTGGTGGCATTCTCCTGCCGCGCGGGCTCTGTCATGCTGATTGGAATTTACAGCCAGGAATCCTTCCGGGCCCTTTATGATTCCACTGCGTTCGGGGACAATGCTTCCTATATGATCACCACTGACTCAGGTCTGATTCTCTCCCGCACCCATGTGAATCAGGCGCTGGGAGATACCCTTAATCTGTTTACATATTTTGAAGAAAATCCCATGAATGAGGAATTCTTTACACCGGACGCCCGGGGCAGCACGGAATATGAGAGGGTGCTCTCTGATTTCAGGGACGATAAAGGCGGCAGCGCGAGATTTACTTTGGGGATTCCCGCTATGAGCTTGTGTATGCGCCCATCCCGCGGACCGGCTGGGATTTCATTTCCTGTGTCTCCTATGACCACATTACGGCGGACGCGGCGCAGATTAACCAGGAGACCATCCAGCTGACCATGTTTATCATTGTGCTGATGCTGGGCATGTTTCTGGTGATTGTAATTATGCTGGTATTCGTGGTGCGCGCCAACGCATCCAGGGAAGCTGTTCGCCGCGACCGTATTTTCACCCTGATGACCCATTATGTGCCCAATGTGATTGTCATTGCTGACAGTGAAAGCGGTGCTATTGAGTATGCGTCCCGCAACACGGAACAGGTCCTGGGGATTGAGGATGCATTTGGAAATGCTATAGAAGATAAGTTCTTAAGCTGTATCAGCGGCAGCGACCGCCAGGCGGTCCTGGACTGATAAGCCGGTCCGCAAGGGAGATTGTGCCAGCGGAAGCCTGAAGCTGCATTTTACCCGGCCTGACATCCAGAAGGATATCGTGCTGTCCCTTAACGCCTATCTGATTTCGGAACAGGACAGCAGCCAGCGCTTTATCACTGTGACTCTGGAGATATCACGGAACGGGAGCAGTCCCGCAGGCGCCTGGAAGAGGCGCTGGAGAGCGAGGCACGGGCCAATGCTGCAAAGAGTACTTTCCTGGCCAGTATGAGCATGATATCCGTACTCCCCTGAATGCGGTAATCGGCCTGACCAATCTGGCCTCTATTCACCGGAGGACAGCAAAAAGGTGACCGAATGCCTTCAGAAAATCGCTAATTCCTCCCAATTACTGCTGGGACTGATTAACGATGTGCTGGACATGTCCAAAATAGAATCCGGCAAAATGCAGCTGGCAGAGACAGAGTTTGAACTGGGTGAATGGCTGTCCGGCGTGGTTACGGTGACCCAGTCCCAGACAGGCGTGCGCAACCAGCATTTTGAGTCAATGTCTGGAACATTACCCATGAATTGCTGTGCGGGGATACGGTGCGCCTGGGGCAGGTGCTTACCAATGTGCTGGGAAATGCGGTGAAGTTTACGCCAAAGGACGGGGAAATCTATCTGGATATCACGGAGGTACCATCACAGGATCCTTCATTTGCCAGCTTTGTATTCCGGGTCAGCGATACCGGCGTGGGCATGAGCCGGGAATATATGGGCCGGATTTTCGAGATGTTTTCACGGGACCAGAATTCTTATAAACAGGGAATCCAGGGAACCGGCCTGGGCATGGCCATTACCAAGCGCATTGTGGATCTGATGGGCGGCACCATCCGGGTGGAGAGCGAGCCGGGAAAGGGCACCACCTTTACCATTGGGCTTTCCATCCGTTTAAGCAGCCGCCATGTGCCTCTGGCCGCAGGCTGCGCCATGCTGGTCATCGGCGAGCCGGGAAGTGAGGAAAAGTGCAGGGATGCAGTGGAAAAGCTGGAGGAAATCGGTGTGGATGCTGCCTGGGAGACAGACTATCAGGCAGCTGTTTCCCTGGCGGCCCAAAAGAGGGCGGCAGGCCGTCCTTTCTCCATGGCATTTCTTCTATAAAATGCTCCGCTTTGACCGGACCTTAACCGGAGAACAGCTGAAGCGGGATTTAGGCGGGGATACGCTTTGGCTTCTGGGACTGAAACCGGATGAGCAGGAGCTGTTTGAGGAGATTAAGCAGAAGGGATTTAAATATACAATCAGCCTGCCTCTGTTCCGGATGAGCCTGTACCGGAAAATTACCGGAATGCTGGGACAGGGGGAGAGCATATCCGGCGGACTGGCAGGGGAGTTAAAAGGCGTGCGTTTGCTGGTGGTGGAGGACAATGCGGTCAACCTGGAAATCGCAGTGGAAATGCTCTCCGGACTCATGGGAGCGGCGGTGGATACTGCCCGGAACGGAGAAGAGGGATGCACCCGTTTTCTGGATGCACCTGAGGATACATATGACGTGATTCTCATGGATTTACAGATGCCGGTTCTGGGAGGACTGGATGCGGCCCGCAGGATACGGGAGAGCATCCATCCACAGGCAGCGTCCATCCCTATTATAGCCCTGACAGCCAATGCCTTTGAGGAGGATCGCAGGGAAGCTCTTGAAGCAGGGATGAATGGTTTTGTTCCAAAGCCCATAGACTTCGCGGTCCTGGCAAAGGAGATTGGCCGGGTGCGGCGTGAGGGCCGCTGCCTGCGGCTTTTGTTGGCGGAGGACAATGAACTTAACCGGGAGATAGCAGCAGAGCTGATACGGGCCGACGGCCAGCAGGTGGATGCGGTGGAAAATGGACACCAGCACTGGAGCATATCTCAATGCTCCGGACGGCACATATGACGCCATCCTGCTGGATTTGCGCATGCCGGTCATGGACGGCTTTGAGGCAGCGGCAGCTATCCGCAGCAGCCAAAGAAAGAGTGCCGGATCCATTCCTGTCTTTGCGTTTACATCCAGCAGTGAGGATGAAGTGCGGTCAGAGGCGGCGCGGGCAGGATTCGGCGCTGTACTGACAAAGCCCATCAATATGGAACAGCTGCGGGGCCTGCTGGGCTAAAAGGGCTGTCCCTGAACGGCTGGGCAGCCGGTACGGCCGGAGCTGTGGGGATGGACAGGAGGATACCCGGTACGGCAGCGAAACGTGATTCACGAAAACCATACCCGGGGAAGAGGGAGAATAAATATGAAGAAACGGATGGTAATAGGGCTGTTTCTGGTGCTGGTGCTGATATCTGCTGCTACCGGATGCACGGCCGTTTGGGATACCGGGGCCACAGAGGATAAGAAACAGAGCGGTGCGCAGCCGGCTGAGGAGCCGGTTGTGCTGCATGTGTACAATACCATGGGTGAGAATATCAATACGGAGCAGGCGGAAGCCTATATCCACCGCACGATGCCCGGAGTTAAAATTGAGAGCACATATGAAATAGCGCCAAAGATGGAGAATGCCCAGCTGGCAGCGGTGCGCAGCGGAGGCGGCCCGGAAATCCTCTATACACAGGATTATTATACCTATGTCCAGAGCGGTTATCTGAAGGATTTGACCTCCGAACCATTTTTGAAGAACTACATGATCAGCGCCTTAAATGATGCGGAGGTAGGGGGTAAGGTATATGCTTCCGGTTGGAAACGGGTATATCTCAGGCTGATGGTGAACAGACAGCTCCTGGCGGATATGGGATATGATATGCCCCGGACACAGGAAGAGTTTATAGGCTCTGCCGCCGGATTCAGGAGAGAAGGGAGGAGACCGGGGTACGGGCCTATGCCTTTGGGATGCTTTACAATGACGCAGCAGCAGTGGTGGCCATGCCCTTTCTTCTGGATGCGTACACGGACAGCGAATATGTGCAGTGGCTGAATCTGTACCGGAATAATCCGGCAGGGGTTTCCTTTGAAAATCCGGCATTTGCCCGTGCCTTAAGGGAATTGATGAGCTGGAAAGCATGGGGCTGTATGAGAACGGCGACTTCCTGATGAGCAGCAAACAGAATCTGCGGGAGGTGGTTCGGGGAAACGCAGTCATGTGTTCGGTGAGCTATGTGGACTATGCGGTTCATTTTGAAGAGAAGCTCAGGGATGTGAACGGGTCCCAAGCTTTAAAATAGAAAAGGACGGCAAACAGGTATGGGTGAAGGCTGAGGACTTTGTATTCATACCATATATGGGAAGAACCAGGAGGATCGCTGGCTGGCCACCAACGGGGACTGGTATCTGGGAATCAATGCAAACATAACAGACGAGACTGTCCTCAGGGCCTGCCGCCTGTATCTGGAATATGTGGCCTCCACAGAGTTTGCGCCGGAATATTACAGTGCTTCGGTTCCCGTGGGCGCTACCACCTACTACCGGCGGGATGACACATTAAATTATGATTATTTTCAGAATACCCATCCTGAATTTTACCAGTGCCTTACAGAACACTCCATTGTGAAAAATCCTTACCAGTTTTACGGTTCGGATTTGTTTACCTTTGCCCTGCGCCATTACCTGTGCGGACAGAACTATTATGCGGGTCTGGAAGGCGCCAGCTCCTACATGAAGATTGGCGGCACAGAGGGGATGCTGGAGGCGCTGGAAGAATACCGCACTACAGGGAAAAACCGTTACCAGGTCCCGGACCATGTGGTCGGGAAGACAGATAAGACATACAATTATGTGCGTATATTTTCCCGCTCCAATGAATCAGCTCTGGGAAACCTGCTGGCTGATGCCCTGCGCCAGTACACGGGCGCAGATCTGGCCGCCATCAATGCAGGAACTCTGACAGCGGAGCTTGAGGAAGGGGAGATAACAGAGTCTGATTTGGCCACCTCCATGCTCTACGGCCTGAACAACCATGTGGTCACTGTGCGCTGCAAGGGCGCGAACCTGATATCCATACTTTCCACCAATAACCTGACCGATGCGGTGAGAGCGGACCAGTCCAGTGTGTTCGGCGGCATGGTGATTCCCTCCGGTTTCACCTATACCATTACCTACGAACCGCTGGAGGATAATGCGTATGGGGGACAGGCGGAAATCAGCGATGTCCGCCTGTCAAACGGAGAAACGATAGACCCTGACGCCTGGTATACGGTGGCGACCACGGATTATGAGCTGGGGGGAAGCGACGGCTGGGACGCGTTTACGGTGTTACCACCGGACAAGCCGGCTCAGCTGCCTGAGGGGATTGCCTCTACCAGACCTTTGACCCTGGAAATGAGAGCGCATGCAGGTTATTTGACCTGAGTACGGACACCTATGACGAGCAGTATCAGCAGATAACGGACTGGGCCAGAAATCAGCCCAACATCATTGACGCGGTGATTGCTATATTGAGAGCCATAGTGAAAACGGAGTGCTTGAGCCGGTCACCATCGACGGAAGGATCCGGATTGTCAATATGCCGGAGGGGCTGGATGTGGAGAAAAACAAGATCCGACTGGATTGACGGCGGGGAAGGAGAATTCCTGGCGGCAGGAGCAGCCGGCTCTTTCCTGCAATATTAATATTTAGTTTCATCACATCCCTGAACCATGTAATTGGACTCATCAGGGACCGGCATCACGGGCTCCTCCCCGGATTCCGTGCTGCCAAATTTAAACTGCCCAACCAGATTTTTGAGGATCTGGGCCTGCCCGGACAACTCTTCGCTGGCAGCCGCGCTTTCCTGTGCTGTAGCTGAATTTGTCTGGACAACGCTGGAAATCTGGTCTATGCCCTGTGTGACCTGTCTGGCGGAGGACGCCTGGTCTGCACTGGCCGCGGAAATCTCATTGATGGCCGCAGATACATCCTCAACGCCATTTACCACTTCGTCCAGCGCCAGAGCTGTCTCGACTGGCGATTTTGGTGCCGCGTTCCACCGCATGAAGGGATCCCTAATCAGTATGATGTATTTTGAGAAGCATCGGCGGATTTCCCGCAAGATGCGTACTCATCCGCCACCACCGCGAACCCTTTGCCTGCTTCTCCTGCCCGGGCGGCTTCTACCGCGGCGTTCAGCGCCAGGATATTAGTCTGGAACGCGATATCCTCAATTGTCTTTATGATCTTACTGATTTCACCGGACCCTTGATTGATGTCATCCATGGCTGTCAGCATTTCCTTCATGCGCTGGCTGCTTTCTTTTGCCTGGTCCATTACAGAGGCAGCTTTTTCGCTGGCTGTTTTCGCATTGCCGGCATTTTTATCTATATGATTGGAAATCTCGTTTACAGTAGCAGCTAATTCCTCTATGGAGACGCCTGCTCGGTCGCCCCCTGGGAGAGTGCCTGGCTCCTGCCGCCACCTGTTCCAGAGCCGCCGGCCACCTGCTCGGCACTCTGGTCAATGTTCCTTAAAACTGCTGATATCTCCTTTAATATTTTGTACATGGAGTCGGAAAGTGGTTTAAAATCCCCCACATATAAATCCTGGGACTGGCTGGTGATGGCAAAGTTACCTGCGGCATCTGGCTCAGCCCCAGTCAATATCATTGATAATATTGCTTATGGAATCAGTAATGAGACGGGTGGCTTCGGATAGTCTGCCCGTTTCGTCTTTGGAATGTATGACAGGTACCTGTGACTTTAAGTCACCTTCCGACAGTTTCTGGATCCTTTCCGTGCAGATGTGGATGGGATTGCCGATTTTCTTGGCCAGCCAATAAGCGATTGCCACTGCAGCAATCAGTGATATTACTAACAGAGCACATGTGATTCCGATAGAAGTAAGGGTCGCTCCCATAAAATCCGATGTGGGTGCCGTGATGGCCATGCCCCATCCGTC
>ENA-OQIC01000972-OQIC01000972.1-human-gut-metagenome-genome-assembly--contig:-NODE-972-length-10996-cov-1.880302_pt1 | contig 10996 bp, 17 predicted proteins | sample MGYA00242572_ERZ504736 | MGnify/ENA primary metagenome ERZ504736 (study PRJEB26092, sample SAMD00036201) | human gut metagenome | host: Homo sapiens | study: EMG produced TPA metagenomics assembly of... | reverse complement strand
CCGCCTCTTTGATACCGTGGCGCAGGCCATGAGTGGGATCGTGTATGCAGCGGAGAAAAAGGAAATCGCCGTGTCCGTGGACTGCCCGGAGGATTTGACCGTTTCCCATGACAGCAAGTGGACATCCGAAGCCCTCTTTAACCTGCTTGACAATGCAGTGAAGTACACCCCGGCAGGCGGGAAGATCTCTGTGTCGGTGGTATTGTGGGAAGTGTATGTGGAGATCAAAGTGACCGACACCGGCAAGGGCATTTCCGAAAGCAATCAGGCCGCCATCTTCCGGCGCTTCTATCGTGAGGAAGAAGTACACGAGCAGCAGGGCGTGGGCATTGGCCTGTATCTGGCCCGCGAAATCGTAACGTGGCAGGGCGGCTATATCAAGGTGATTTCGGAGCCGGGCAAAGGTTCGAAATTTTCTATTATGCTCCCTACAAAATGAAAGTAAATGAGCGAGGTGTTTCTATTATGAATGAACGAGAAAAAACGATCCGACTGTGGTTTGATATGTGGCTTTATCAGAAAGATATGGGTATTGATGATATTTTTACAGAAGATGTCCTCTATACAGAAAGTTGGTGTCCCCAGTAATAGCCAATCGTAAAACCGTAAAGCATTGGTTTCAGGAATGGAATACCCGTGGAAAAGTGGTAATTTGGGAAATCAGGCAATTCTTCCATAAAGACAATCAAACGATTGTAGAATGGTATTTCAAAAATGAAATGAATAATGGGGATATAGAGGAATTTGACGGCGTTTCTTTGGTCGAATGGACAGAGGACAATAAAATAAAAGCATTAAAAGAGTTTGGGTGTAACCGTAATACTTATAATCCCTATCAAGAAAGCGACATCCCTCAATTTAGAAATCAAAAGGCGAATTGGTTTTAGAAGTGTATGAAGTTCTACGCAATTCGGAGAGGCTTGTATTTTCTTAAAATACAAAAATAATGATGGTTGTCTTGTATTCGATTGAAAGCAAGACAACATCATTATTATGTACTGAGATTGCACATATCTAAAATATAAGATTTTCTATCGTACGTTACGCTCGTAAATATGCAGCATGCCTTTGAAAATCAGATCAGGGTCGTAAATGTCGATCATGTCGGTATCGTCGGCGAACACGCGGCTTAATCCGCCCGTCGCAACTACGCGGAAATCCTCGTCGATTTCACGATGGAATTGCGCGATCGTACGTTCGATGCCGCCAAGGAAGTTGTAATACAGGCCGGCCTGCATGGCTGGCCTGGTGCTTTTCGCCAGAATCGACGAGGGCGCGTGATTTCCACTTCCGGCAACTGGGCCGTGGCATCCCACAAGGCGGCCGCGCCTGTGCGAATGCCGGTGGTGATGAGCCCGCAAATCACCGACGCATCGGCGGTCACATAGTTGAATGTGGTGGCCGTGCCGAAATCCGCCACCAGAATCGGCCCGCCATACTCGTAGTAGGCTCCCGCACAGTCGGCAATGCAGTCCGCGCCCATATTCTGCGGATTGTCCATGCGAATATTGATGCCGGTTTTGACTCCCGGTCCAACAATCATCGGATCGATATTGAGGAATTTCACAATGCTGGCACGGAATGAATGCATGACCTTCGGCACCACCGACGTGATGATCACATCGTCCACATCGCCCGGCGCATAGCCGCTCAGCCGCAGGAATTGCGTGATCATCAGCCATATTCATCCGACGTGTGGTTCGCCTTCGTGGTGATGCGATACGTGCCGGCGATATGCCCGTCATCGAGAAAGCCGATCACCACATTGGTGTTGCCGATGTCGACTGCGACCAGAAGCATGTCGAATTCTCCTTACGATTGCTGTATTGACGCTATTTCCTGTGATGTTGGTTGATGGTTACGATGCTTGCGATTCAGCGGATTCGGTATTGCGCAACGCTGCCAATTCGGTGAGGATGCGTTCCGCCAATTCCTGCTTGCTCATCTTGTTCCAATGCTCGATGATCGGTTCGTCGGTGGTTTCGCCGGGTTTCAGCACGGTCACCACATTCGTATCCACCGCGAATCCGGCGCCGGGAGTGTTGAGATTGTTGGCCACCAGCATGGAACAATGCTTGGATGTGAGTTTTTTCGCTGCGTTCGATTCAAGATCCTGCGTTTCCATGGCGAAACCGCACAAGGTTTGACCGGCGGTTTTATGCGCGCCTGCCCATGCGAGAATATCGGGATTCGAAGTGAGCCGCAGATCGATATTGACGCGCCCGTTCTTCTTGATTTTCTCCGAAGACTGCTCAATCGGGCGGAAATCGCCGACGGCAGCGGCCATAATCGTCAAATCGGCCTGCGTGAAATGCTCTTGCACCGCGTTGAACATTTGCTGCGCGGTGGTGACGTGAACCGTATCAATGCCGCGGGGAGCGCTCAATGTGACAGGGCCGGATACCAGCGTCACATCCGCGCCCATATCGCGTGCCTGCTCGGCGATCGCATAGCCCATTTTTCCAGTGGAATGATTGGTGAGGTAGCGCACGGGATCAAGTGGCTCCTGTGTGGGGCCGGCGGTGACGAGCACATGCAATCCGTGCAATGGCAACGTTTCTGCGGGCTGGTTCGCACGCAGCAGATCAGCTACGGCAGCTTCGATCGCAGCAGGCTCCTCCATGCGCCCCTTGCCAACATCCTGGCAGGCAAGCATACCGGATCCCGGCTCCACAATGGTCCATCCGAGTTCACGGCAGGCATTGAGATTGCGTTGCGTCACGGCATTCTCATACATGTGCACGTTCATGGCAGGGCATAGGATTTTCGGTCCCTCGCTATAGGCAATCACGGTACTTGTCAGCTGGTCGTCGGCAATGCCGCATGCGATTTTCGCAATGATATCGGCGCTCGCAGGAGCGATGACGAGCATGTCCGCCCATTTCGCATCATCCACGTGATTGATATGCAGCGGATCGGATGGCGTATGCGCAACATCGCCGTCATTGCGCTGTGCTGCGAACATGGACGTGCGCGTCTGCGTATGCGTGAGCGAGCTGAACGTCAACGGGGTGACGAACTCCTGCGCGGCCGCGGTCATGGCCACGCGAACCTCATGTCCCTGCTTGCTCCAGTCGGAGGCGAGATGGCAGGCCTTGAATGCGGCGATGCTGCCGGTCACGCCGAGAAGAATATGCGCCATAGCCGATATTGTCCTTCCCTTGACGTTGGCAAGACTTACGAAACTGCGTCAAGTATATATCGAACCGGCTGAGGCATGCGGCATTGCGGCATTGCCGTCAGATGAATCCTGCGGGCATGGCGGATTGTAGAATCAGACTTTGGTGATCGACCCGTACAGGCGGTCAACCAGAACAAACACATAATCAAACAGGAGCAATCATGTCGCAATCTTCAGGTGCGTACGGCGAAGCCGACGCAACCGAACAGAAGAACGAACAACACAACAATCAGCCGCAAACTCGGCAAGCACCGACGCAACTTTGAACGCGCGTGCCAAATCGCCGAAATCCAAGGGGCCCAACAAGTGGATCATCGCCATCATTGCAGTGATCGCAGTGGTCGCCATCATTGTGGGCGTCGTCGTGTTCCGTAACAACAACGCATCCAGCGATACCGCGGAAAATGGCACCTCCAACACCGTGACCATTGGACTGAAACTCGCCCCCGTAAGTCTCGACATTCGCCACCAGTCCGGATCGGCGATCGAACAGGTGCTGATCGGCAATGTGTACGAAGGACTGCTGTCGCGCGATTCCGGCAACAAAGTGCAGCCGGGACTGGCGAAAAGCTGGGATATTTCCAACGACGGCACAACGTATACGTTCCATCTCAACGAGAACATGAACTTCTCCAACGGAGACACGTTGGACGCCGAAGATGTGGCCTGGTCCATTAACCAGCTCAAAGAACAGCAGTATTACAACGCCAATCAGGTCGAAAGCCTCGAAAAAGCCGAAGCGGTCGATAGCGACACCGTGAAGCTCACGCTCAGCACCCCCGATTCCAACCTGCTGTGGTACCTGACCGGACGCCCCGGCCTGGTGTTCGATAAGGACGCCGAATACAACGCGAAAACCGAAGCCGTCGGATCGGGCCCGTACACGGTGGAATCCTTCGATTCCGCCAGCAAAATGGCGCTCAAAGCCAACCCGAAGTATTGGGGAAGCGCACACAAGGCCGCAACCGAAAACGTGATCATCAAATTCCTCACCGACGATAACGCAGCCGTCAACGCGCTGAAAAGCGGCGAAGTCGACGTGCTTTCCCCGGTGAACGCCACGCTCGCCAAATCGCTTGACACCAACACGTATCAGGTGTCCGCGGCGGACGGCAGCGACAAATACGTGCTCGCCTTCAACTGCGCGAACAGCAAGCTTGCCGACAAGCGCGTGCGTCAGGCACTCCGTTACGGCATCAACCATGAGGAAATCATGCTTCGCGCGGTGAACGTCGACTATGCGCTCGGCGGGCCGGAGTCCCATCCCGTGGACCCGGGCTATGAGGACTTGACCGACCTGTACCCGTACGATGTGAACAAAGCCAAGGAACTCATGCTGAAGCCGGCTATTCCACCGATAATCCGCTGAAACTCACCCTCACCTACGCCAACACGTACGGCACGGAACTCGGCGACCAACTGCGTAGCCAGCTCGCCAAAATCGGCATTGATCTCAGCATCAACTACGTGGAATTCTCCACATGGCTGCAAGACGTGCACGCCAACGGCGACTATGAACTTTCGTTGGTGGACCACGCCGAAAGCCACGACTTCTACAAGTGGACCACGCCCGACTACTACTTCCACTACGACGGCAAGCAAGCCCAAGAACTGTATGCCAAGCGCTCGCCGCCACCGATGAGGAATCCAGTGCAAACTACCTGAAGCAGGCTGCGAAAGCAGTAAGCGAGGATGCCCCCGCCGACTGGCTGTTCGGCTATCGTGTGACGGGTGGCATACCACAAGAACGTGCAGGGATTCCCCAGCAAGCTGAGCCAGACGGTGCTGCCATTGTGGCAGATCACCAAGGCGCGGTGAATCGACGAAAAATCGATGGAAAACAAGTGATGAAAACTGATGTGTGGCGGTGTTTGCAGCGGTATCGTTGCGGCACCGCCACACGTTGGCGCGATATTGTTGGATAGGGTAATGACGGTGAATAGGTGCGTATCGCTGCAAACGCACGGATCGAGCGATAGACCAATGGTGGTTCAACTATGAGATTTGTAGTCAAACGGCTGGGACTGTTCGTCGTGGCCCTGTTCGGTCTGTCGCTTCTGGTGTTCGTGCTGTTGCGCATGCTGCCGGGCGATGTGGCTGCGGTGATCGCAGGAACGAACGCAGCCCCTGAACGTATCGCGTCGCTTCGTACCGAACTTGGCTTGGACAAATCGTACGTGGCACAATACTGCGATTGGATGCTGGGATTGCTGCATGGCGATCTTGGTGTGTCCACCATCGGAGGCAAAGCGGTGTCGGCACAGGTTGCGTCTCGTGCTTCGGTAACGTTTCCACTGATCATCGTGAGTTTGCTGATCGCATTGGCGATCGGCCTGCCGCTTGGTTGCGCTGCTGTGCTGACCCGTATGCCCGCTTGCGTGGGCTTTGTCACGGTATTGCGATTGTTGCCGGCGCCATTCCCGCATTATGGGGCGGATTGCTGTTGATTCTGCTGTTCTCACGCGGTTCAGGACTGTTGGGATTGCTGCCTGCTCAAGGTTTTCCCGATAATGGCTGGGGTGCGCCCTTGCAGGCGTTGGCTTCTTTGATACTTCCGGCGCTCGCCACCGGCGTTACCGCAGGCGCGTCCATTATGCGTTACACGCGTGCCGCCGTGGGGGACAAGGCCTCGTCTCAGGCGGTTGACATGGCCATGGCATGCGGCATGACCCGCAAACAGGCGGTATTGCGCGTCGCTTTGCGTCTTGCCACACCGCAATTGGTGTCGGTGATCGGTTTGACGTTCGCCCAGATGGTCACCGGTGTAATGGTGGTTGAGAATCTGTTCGCGCTTCCGGGGCTTGGCACCATGCTGGTCACCGATGTTGGCAATCGAGATCTGATTGCAGTGCAGAGCGAATTGTTCCTGTTGGCTACGTTCTTCCTCTTGCTTGGATTAGTGGTTGATGTGGTGCATCGTGCGCTTGATCCGCGTCTGAAAGATGCCGGATTGGTGTCGGGGGAGGTGCTTGCATGATGAAACAGTCTGCTGAGAAAACTACTTCGAAAAACGCTGTGAAAACCGTGATTCCCTCCATATGGCGTACCGCTGGTGGCAAGTATTCGCTGATCATGCTTGCGATATGGCTGGTTGTGTCGGCTATTTCGCTGGTGTGGACGCCATATTCGCTGCTTGATACTGACGGATTCAACACGTGGCTTCGCCGTCCGGCGCTCACATGTTGGGTACTGATGGTGTTGGCGCTGATGTGTTGAGCTGGCTGATGGCCGGTTCCCGTACGAATCTTGCGATCGCGCTGCTTACCGTGGTGGTTGCCGCGGCCATCGGCCTGCTGCTGGTGGCGGCCATGGTGTCTCGCCATGCGCATTGGCTTCCACGTCGGTGGTTGTGGTGGATGCGTTGATTTCCATTCCAACAGTGCTGATCGCCTTGATGCTTTCCGTGCCGTTCGGCGCGTCGCAGCGGTGATCATCGCCGCATGCGGACTTGCATACGGGCTGAATTTGGCGCGTATTCTACGCCCCGCGGCCATGCTCGCCGCACGTTCTGACTATGTGGAATCGGCTTTGTGGTCGGGTGCGAGTTCGTTACGCGTGTTTTTCACGCATATTGTGCCGAATACGGTTCCGGTGTTATGCGTTCAGCTGTCGATGAGTGCGGGCACGTCGCTCTTGGCGGAGGCTGGATTGACGTATCTGGGTGTTGGCGTCGGTGCGGGAGTGCCCAGTTGGGGGCATTCGCTTGCCACGTCCGTGAAATTCATCAGCATTTATCCGATGGCTGTGGTGTGGCCGGGATTGGTGGTCACCTTGATGGTGATAGCGCTGAATCTGTTTGGCGATGCGTTGCATGACGCCATCGATCCGCTGACGAATCCGGCATTGCGGCAAGGTGAAGCCACCCATGTTGAATCGGAGGAACGCGCATGAGCGTCAGCATCCGTAATCTCAATATCGTCATCGATGGAATGCCGATTGTGCATGATGTCGATATGGACATCGCCGACGGTGAACGTGTCGGTTTGATCGGTTCGTCCGGTTCCGGCAAATCCATGATCGCCAAATCCATCATGGGCTTGCTGCCGCTTTCCGCACAGGTTTCCGGCAGTATTGACATGGGTGGTACTGAAATCGTCGGAGCGTCGGATCAAGCGATCGCCGATCTGCGTGGCCGTTATGTGGCATGGTGTTCCAGAATCCTTCCGCCGCATTGAATCCGGTGATGACCGTGGCGCAGCAGGTCGCGCTGCCACTGCGTTTGCATTACGATCTGACCCGTGACGAACGGTTGGACCGTGTCAAAGCAATGTTCGCCAAAGTCAGGCTGCCGGAAGATGTGCTGAACAAATATCCGCATGAACTTTCCGGCGGACAACAGCAGCGCGTCGGCATCGCGGCCGCATTGGTCACGTCGCCGCGCCTGATTATCGCCGACGAGCCAACCACCGCGCTGGATTCGATCACGCAACGGCAGATCGTCGATCTGCTGGCATCGTTGGTGGACGATTCCGGCGCATCCATGCTCTTCATCACCCACGATTTCGCGGTACTCAATCATGCAACCACACGCTGTTATGTACTTGCTGATGGACGTGTTGCCGAATCAGGACAAACCGCCGATATCCTGCAGTCGCCGCACACTAAAGTCGCTTCGCAATTGGTGACTTCGGCACGTGCGCTGTCGTTGCGGATCGATGCCGAAACCAAATAAGGAGAACGGTCGTGACGGGCGAAAACGAAAAAACCACAATGCTGCAAGGTCGCGGCATCAGCAAATACTACGGTGCGAAACAACAGCGTCGTCAGGTGCTGCACGATGTTGATATCGACGTACGTTCGGGGGAGTGCCTTGCGGTGATCGGCGATCCGGATCCGGCAAAACCACCCTTACACGAGTATTGCTGGGGCTCGAACACGCTGAAACGGGCGAGATTACGTATTTCGGCAAGCCTGTGCAAGGCGAAGTCGCCGGCGAACTGCGGCGTAGCTGCGGATTGGTGTTCCAAAGCCCATTCGGCTCGTTGGATCCGCGTTGGAGGGTCGGCAGATCCGTTGCCGAACCATTGCGGTTGCATCACCCTGATTGGTCGCAGGAACGGATTGCGGAACGCGTGTCGGAAGCCTTCCGCATGGTGAGTCTCGACCCTGCCGCATATGAAAATCGGTTCCCCGTGGACCTCTCTGGCGGTCAGGCGCAACGCGTGGCCATCGCACGTGCCATTGCGGATCATCCGAAAGTATTGCTTGCCGACGAGCCGATGAGCGCCGTCGACGTGGCCGCACGAAGCAGATTCTCGCATCGTTCGCTGCGATTCGTAGCGGCGAACCTGATATGTCGCTGATCATGGTGTCACACGATTTGGGAGTGGTGCAGCATATCGCAGATCGCATTATGGTGTTGCACGACGGTTGCGTTGAGGAATGCGGACTTACGGAAACCGTGTTGCACCATCCGACCAGCGATTACACCAAACGATTGCTGGACGCGGCTTCGCTCTGATTTGTGACACTGCGCAAAAAGCCTGCGATCATGTTGAAATCCGCATGATTGCAGCTTTTTTGCCGCTATATGAACAGGTAAGACACGCCGATGTCGTTACGTGTGCTATTGTGTGAGCCATGTTCAATTTCTCTTGTTGTTGCTGTCGCTGACCAACCGCCCGAGGGGCGCGTGGTTCATCGAAGCATAACTTGAGACAGGGCATTCTTTTTCGGCATACGCAACTTGCGTTGCATGCCAGAGTATCGCAGAAATCATCCCATAACCAGTGCCTTACGCGGTTGGTATTACGCGGCATATGTGGATGAACCGCAGCGAAAACACCATCACAGGTCCCGTTTCAAATCATTGCAAGTGATAAACGCGAGCTTCTCGAAATCAAAACAACGAAATCATTCATCGGAAGCCAACGGAAATCACTCTTCGCAAGGAAACGACATGACCATCCACAACTCCCTTTCCGAGCTCATCGGCAACACTCCGCTCGTCAAACTCAACCATGTGACCGACGGCATCAAAGCCACCATCGCAGTCAAAGTCGAATATTTCAATCCTGGCGGCTCCTCCAAAGACCGCATTGCGGAACGCATCATCGACGCGGCCGAACGTAGCGGCGAACTCAAGCCGGGCGGTGTGATTGTGGAACCGACTCCGGCAACACCGGCGTAGGACTTGCCTCGTGGCCCAGCAGCGCGGATACCGCACCATCTTCACCCTGCCAGACAAGGTTTCCGAAGCCAAGCGTGCGGTGCTTCGCGCCTATGGTGCAGAAGTGGTGGTAACCCCTACCGATGCTGGTCCGGATGATCCGCGCTCCTACTACCAGGTGGCGGAACGCCTCGCCAAAGCGATTCCCGCGGATACCGCCCGAACCAATACGACAACCCGAACGGACCGGAAAGCCACTACCACACCACCGGTCCGGAAATCTGGGAAGCCAGCGACCATCAGGTCACGCATTTCGTGGCGGGCATCGGCACTGGCGGCACCATTTCCGGCACCGGACGCTACCTGAAGGAAGCTTCGACGGCGCAGTACAAGTGATCGGCGCGACCCGGAAGGATCCATCTATTCCAATCCGAACGACGTGCATCAGTACAGCATCGAAGGCGTGGGCGAGGATTTCTATCCGAAAGCGTTCGACCGTGAACTTCCCGACGAAATCGTGCAGGTCAACGATGCCGAAGCATTCGAAATGACCCGCCGTTTGGCTGCGGAAGAAGGTCTGCTGGTCGGAGGCTCGTCCGGCATGGCCGTTACGGCAGCGCTTAAATACGCACGCGAGCACGATTTGGACGAAGACCAGCTGGTCGTGGTGTTGCTGCCGGATTCCGGTCGCAGCTATATGGAAAAGATCTTCAACGACGATTGGATGCGTGCCAACGGATTCGCCGACGTTGTGGAACGCACGTCCAAGCCAAGTCTTGCGGAGCGGTATCTGTAGACCACCGATCAGCTGTTTCACGATCATGTCCATCATTCGTTCAACCCAAACCATTCGATATTTTCAAGGAGTTCCCATCATGACCATCTCGACCAACACCGAAGCCTGAACGCCACCGCACTCGCCACCCGCGCCATTCACGCAGGTCAGGAGCCCGACCCGACACCGGAGCCGTGGTCACTCCTATTTATATGACATCCACGTTCAAGCAGGACGGTGTCGGCGGCCTGCGCAACGGCTACGATTACAGCCGTTCCATCAACCGACCCGCAACTCTTTCGACGAGCAGCTCGCCGCGGTCGAAGGCGCGAACTACGCGCTGAGTTTCGCTTCCGGCTTGGCCGCCATCGACGTGCTGTTGCGTGCCACCCTCAAGCCGGGAGACAATATTCTGCTGGGCAATGACGTATATGGTGGCACCTACCGTTTGCTTTCCAAGGTGTTCGTGCCGTGGGGCGTCGGTCTTGACGTGGTGGACATCACCGACACGGCCGCCGTCTCAGCCGCGCTCGCCAAGAAGCAGTACGCGTACATCTGGGTGGAAACCCCGTCCAACCCGCTGCTCAACATCACCGACATCGCGGTCACCACCGAAGTCGCCCACAAGTACGGCACCAAGGTCGCTGTCGACAACACCTTCGCCTCGCCCGCCCTTCAGCACCCGCTGGCCGATGGCGCCGATGTGGTGGTCTACTCCACCACCAAGTACATCGGCGGCCACTCCGACGTGGTCGGCGGTGCGTGGTGGTCAACGACGAGGAGACCCGTGAGAAGGTCGCCTTCCTGCAGAACGCCGCCGGCGCAGTGCCCTCCCCGTTCGACTCCTGGCTGGACACCCGCGGCTGAAGACCCTGGATCTGCGCGTCAAGCGCCACAGTGCCAACGCCCTGAAGGTGGCCGAATGGCTCGA
>ENA-OQIC01000969-OQIC01000969.1-human-gut-metagenome-genome-assembly--contig:-NODE-969-length-11023-cov-1.247981_pt1 | contig 11023 bp, 18 predicted proteins | sample MGYA00242572_ERZ504736 | MGnify/ENA primary metagenome ERZ504736 (study PRJEB26092, sample SAMD00036201) | human gut metagenome | host: Homo sapiens | study: EMG produced TPA metagenomics assembly of... | reverse complement strand
CTGGGCAACATAGGTCCTCTGGCAGCAATGCCTGTCATGGAGGGAAAAGCTGTGCTTTTTAAGGAATTCGGCGGTGTCAACGCCTTCCCCATCTGCCTGGATACCCAGGACACCCAGGAAATCATTGAGACCGTTGTGCGCATCGCTCCCGCCTTTGGCGGCATTAACCTGGAGGACATCTCGGCCCCAGATGCTTTGAGATAGAGGAGGCATTAAAAGAGAGACTGGACATCCCGGTGTTCCACGACGACCAGCACGGCACTGCCATTGTGGTCCTGGCCGGCGTCATCAACGCTCTCAGGCTGACCGGTAAAAAGAAGGAAGATTGCCGCGTGGTAGTAAACGGCGCCGGTTCCGCGGGCATTGCCATCACAAAGCTGCTGCTGACCTACGGATTTTCCCATGTCACCATGTGTGATAAGAGCGGTATCCTAAGCAAGGGTGCAGAAGGCCTTAACTGGATGCAGGAAAAGATGATGGACGTGACTAACCTGGAGCACAGGACCGGCACTCTGGCAGATGCCATGAAGGGCGCTGACATCTTCGTGGGCGTATCTGCTCCCGGAATCGTAACCCAGGACATGGTTGCATCCATGAATAAGGACGCCATCCTCTTTGCCATGGCAAACCCTGTACCGGAAATCATGCCTGACCTGGCAAAGGCTGCCGGGGCGCGTGTGGTCGGGACCGGCCGTTCCGACTTCCCTAACCAGGTAAACAATGTAGTGGTATTCCCCGGAATCTTTAAGGGCGCACTGGAAGGCCGCGCTTCTGCCATCACCGAGGAAATGAAGCTGGCCGCCGCCGAAGCCATTGCCGGGCTGGTGGATGAAAAGGATTTAGCCGACGAGAACATACTTCCCGAAGCCTTTGATCCCCGTGTGGCAGATGTAGTCAGCAGCGCGGTAAAGGACCACATTAGAAAATAATAAGAAAATCCTGATGGAGCGTGTGTGATATGCTTACTGAACCTATGACCTTGTACAAACTGATGAATCTCTATATGTTGAAGCAGGTGAACTTCCCCCTGACGAACGCCCAGCTCACCAACTTTTTCACAGAGCATGAATACACCACCTATTTCACCCTCCAGCAGGCCTTAAATGAGCTGGAAGACGCCGGCCTGGTCCACAAGGAGGCCAGCCACAACAGCACCCGGTATGACATCACCAGGGAAGGGGAGGAAACCCTCAACTTCTTCGGCAAGAACATATCCACTGCCATCATTGAGGACATGGACCAGTACCTCAAGGAGAACAAGTTCCCGCCTCCGGGAGGAGGTGGGAACAACGGCCGACTTCTACAAGGGGACTAATCAGGACTACATTGTCCACTGTGAAGTCCGCGAAAATAAGACGACCCTTATCCGGCTGGATTTATCCGTCCCTGACAGGGAGCAGGCAGAAGCCATGTGCAATACCTGGAAAACAAAAAGCCAGGAAATCTATGCCCACGTCATGCGGTCACTTTTATCCTGACTTGCTGTGCCGGTGTGTCCCATGGCGTGTCCTCCGCCGGGATGTGTGTGTCCCATTGTGTTCCATCCACCGGAAAGCGTTCCCACTAAAAAGAGATTTGTTCCAATAACAGTTCCAAAATCTGCCGGGCATTTGAGTCCGGCCTTTTTTCGCATATATCGTATATGGTTGATGCCAGCCTGAAATTCTCCCCCAGGTTCCGGATAACCCATTCTCTGGATTCACCGGCTTTTCTCAGGCGCAGGATTTTCGCTATAAGGAATAGATATTCCTTCTCCTGATCTGGGGCAGGTTTGACAGCTTCCTGCCTGGCTGCCGGCTGTCCCCCATATCTGGCTGCCTTGACCGCTCCCTTTGCCTTATCCGCCTGGCCTTCCCCCTTTGCCTGCTTCTGCTTATAGCGTTTCTGCTGCTTTTCATACTTGCTGGCCTTGGCCTTTTCCCTCTGGCTGGTGGCTGCTCCTGGCGTCCCGTACCCATGTTCCAGCCAGACGGTCTCCACCTCATACGTTCCGTCCTCAATGGTCATCACAGCCATGGAAAGAGGCAGGGTAAAACGCTTATAGCCGCAGCTTCCCGGATTCAGCCAAAGCCTTCCGCTGATTTCCTGCTGATAATACATATGGGAATGGCCGAATATGACCACCTGAATATCCTTAAGCACGCTGGGATATCCACTCTCTCATGGGCCATAATGAATTTAACCCCTCCGATTTCAAACCGGTTCACCTGACCAAGTCCCCCCGACCATCCCCTGTCATTATTTCCCCTTACCGCGTACAGGGGCTGGTCCACATTCAGCTTATGATACAGCATCTGATTGTCAAAGTCCCCCGCATGGACAATCACATCGCAGGTTTCCAGAATCCTTTCCACCTCCGGCCGGAGCACTCCATGGGTGTCTGCCATGATTGCCACCCGTATAGGTCCCGTTTCCATTACATAATACCTCCAGATACAGCCAGGCCGTCAAAATTCCATTGCCGCCGGCTGTCTTATTTAATTCATACCTGTATCTATTATACGCTAAATGCCGGATATGTCGAGTTGAATCTGACAGAATATGGGCTGAATCTGACAGGTTATTTCTTTACACGCTCCTGTTTCTGTGATATATTAATGTTAAGATAATGTTAACATAATCACCAAGTCGCTTAATGCTGCTATGCAGCAGTGGGAGAACCGATTTTTAGGGGTGTATTCATCCGTCTGAGCCTGTCGCGGCTCCCGATGATAGGGAACCTTTCTTTCCCGAACCCGGCAGCTAATCTCATAGGCGGAAGAGGGACAGGGACATTCTGGTAAATCATTTTGCTGTATTGTCGTATACTTTTCCGTCTGCATCCATGCAGACGGTTTCTTTTGTTAAGTCCGTTCTTTTCCTTTACCTAAAACTGAATACATCCAAAGATATTTTTCATCACCTCCCCCTCCCAAGGCGGCTCCCCAACGAAAGGAGATCTGATTTATGCATGAACTTACCAACCTGGATCTGGTCATCATTGTCCTCTACATGATAGGCATGCTTTTTGTGGGCGTATGGTTCGTCAAACGAATCAAGAATACAGGCGATTACTACGTTGCAGGCAGAACCCTGGGCCCCTTTGTGCTGACTGCCACTGTGTGCGCGTCCATCATCGGAGGCAGCGCCATGATGGGACGTGCGGGCATTGCCTATACCACGGGCTTTAAGGCGGTTATGACCGCTATCCCCTATCTCATCGGCATGTTTATCTTCTCAGCCATCGCCGGACGCATACAGGAGGTTGGCTTCACCAGAAACATCAACTCCCATACCGGAACTTTTCAACTACAGGTTCAACAGCACTGCCCGCTGTATCCTGGCTTTCATGATCGTCTTCACCATGATGGGCACTGTGGCTGCCCAGGTGACTGCCACCGCCACCATCATCAAGATGCTGGGAAATGAATTCGGCATCAGCTATGAAGCCGGCGCCCTGGCAGCCACTCTCATCTTCATCATCTATACCGCTGCATCCGGTCTCTTCGGCGTGGTGTACACGGACGTGCTCCAGTTTTTCATGCTGATTATCTTTGTCTACATCCTGATTCCCTTTTCCAGCATTCGTTATCTGGGCGGTTTTTCCTCCTTCTGGCAGAACCTGGACAATCCTACCTGGTGCCTCATATCAACGGCAGTATCCTGGGCGACATTGTCACCTATCTGGTATTTACCTGGCAGGAGCGAGATGTGGCAAAGGGCCTTTGCTGCCAAGAGCAAAAAGGCCGCAACCCAGGGCATGTTCTGGGGCACTTCCATTTACATGGTAACCATTGCCCTGGTTTTCTTCATGGGTCTGGCAGGCCGCAGATTCTGCCGGACGTGGTGGCCTCCTACGGAAGCTCTGATGCCGTGGTGCCTGCCTGGCTGTAAGCATCCTGCCTCCCGGCCTTACAGGACTGGCTCTGGCTGGTATCCTGTCAGTCATGATGTCCACTGCGGACAGCTACCTGCTGGTATCGGTCCAGACCTTTGTACATGACCTGGGAAAAAATTTCATGCCGGAAATGACGGAAAAGCATGAAATACTCATGTCCCGTGTCATGTCCGTGGTACTGGCCATGGGCGCCTTAATCATCGCCCTATACATTAAAAACGCCTACAATGTCCTCATGTTTGCCTGGTCCTTCTACGCGGCGGCGGCAGGCCTGCCCTCCCTGGCGGCCCTGTACTGGAAAAAGCCACCAGCCAGGGCATCATATCTGCCATGACAGGCGGCTTTGTGGTATGTGTGGGCTGGAAACTGGCCGGCAATCCCTGGGGGCTTGGCGAGACCGTTCCAGGCGCTCTTGTCTGCGGAATCCTGCTGGTGGCGGTGAGCCTTGCCACCTGCAAAAAGCATCCGTGCAGAATGGCGTAATCCAGCGTTCTTACATAAACTATTTAATGATACTGTAGAAGTACAGCACGCATACTCCCAGCAGTACATACATGATTTTGGGCATTTCCTTAATCTTGCCCGAAGCCAGCTTCAGCACCACGTAAACCGGCAGGGCCACACAGATTCCATTGGCAATATTGTTGGCGAATATGGTAAAGGCAACACAGATAAACGCAGGGAAGGATTCTGTAAAATCATCATAATTGATGTTTCGCATGGAACTTAGCATGCCGACTCCGATGATGATAAGGGCAGGGGCCGTTGCGGCCGACGGAATCATCAGGGCAAAGGGCGTCAGCAGCAGGGTAAAGGCAAAACAGACACTTGTGGAAATAGGTGTCAGCCCTGTCTTCCCTCCTGCCTCCACGCCGGAGGAGGATTCCAGATAGGTGGTCATACACGGCATGCAGAACAGGCTGCCAGAGCGGTTGCCACGGCATCCACCTTGAACACCTTGTCTATACCGGGCAGGTTGCCGTCCTCATCCAGAAATCCGGCCTTTGCGCCCACGCCCAGGGCCGTGCCAAAGGTGGAGAAGAAATCCGGTACAAACATGGCAATCAGAAAGGGCAGATAGGCAAACTGCAGGGCTCCCAGAAAATCAATCTTCATAAACTGGCCAAAGGGAGAGCTGGGCGCCATGAAAAACGCCTCAGGCATCCTGGTAAGCCCCATGGGAATCCCGACCAGCGTGGTAATCAAAATGGAAAAATCATATATCCCGGCACCCGCATCTGCTTGGTGATGAGTATCAGCAGGAATCCAATCAGCGCCAACAGCACGGAGGGAGAACTCAGGTCGCCGAAGGCCAGGTTATTTTTGCCTTCCAGGGCAATAATCAGCCTGCGTTCTTACATCCAAGCAGCGCAATGAACAGGCCCACGCCCGAGCTGACCGCATGCTTAAGCTGGCGGGAATGGCATTTACCACCGCATCCCTGAGGCCGATATAGGATATCACAATAAAAATAACGCCGCTCCAGAATATGACGCCGGCTGTGATTTCAGGTGAAATCCCGCTGTTCGCAATCATTCCCGACACGATTGCAACACTGCCCAGCCCGGGCGCCAGTGCAAAGGGGCGGTTTGTCACCAGGGCCATGGCCACTGTGGTAACAATAATCAGTAAAATCATGGACGTGAGCATGACGCCTCTGTCCAGCCCCGCGTTTGCCATGATATTAGGGACAGTCCCCAGCACATATGCCATGGTCACAAATGTGGTGATACCGGCCAGAATCTCTGTCCTTACCGTGGTCCCATGCTCTGCCAGATGGAATTGCCTGTCAATCCAGGTATTGGAAGCTCCTCTTTTGGCTGTACCTTCAGTTTCCTTTGACATGATTAATCCTCCTCTTGATTTTCTCCGGTGCAGTTATTACGGTTGTGTTCTCTGTCCTTCTACCTTTAACGGCACAATTTTGCAGGCTTTTACATCTATCAGTCCCTTATCCGTCAGCTTCAGGGCCGGGCTGGCCGGCAGCGTCAGCGTGCAGAACGACATAATGGGGTTATAATGCCTGTAACCCAGGCCCGTCATGGCCTCACGGACCCTTGCAAGGCTGGCCCCACTTCTTTCGCAGGACGGTCCGACAGGATGCCGCCCACATGAAGGGGCAGTTCTGCCTGTATCCTTCCCCCGTCCGCCGCAGCCATGCCGCCCTGCATCTCAATGACGCGGTTGAGAGCAAGCTTCATATCCGCAGGATTTGCTCCTGCCACCAGAATATTATGGCAGTCATGTGCGTAGCTGGTAGCCACGGCTCCCCGCTTGTGACAGTCTCCGGTTACCAATCCGTATCCCACTGCCTGGCCCTTTCCATACCGCTCAAACACAGCGGCCAGCAGACAGCCCGTCCCTTCCCATTTAAGGAAACCGTCCCTCACAGGCATCTCCATGATGATTTCCTTTGTCTTGGTGGACCCGTCCTGGATTTCCATGACACGGACCATAACCGTGCCTGAATCCGATTCCATGGGAACCTCAAACCGGCTCTGCTCCTGGAATTCCAGATGGATACTGTGGTAATAAGGCTCCGGAAAGCGCATATCCTGTCCCCTGTCCGGGCCATGCTGCTCTTGGGCGGGCTGTTCCCTTTCGTCCTGTCCCCTGCGCCAAATACATTTCCCATTTTTATAGGTGGCAGAGACAGCAAACGTATCCAAATCGCTGAGCAGCAGGAAGTCAGCTATTTTCCCCGGAGCAATTGCCCCCGGTCCAAAAGGTTCATCCGCTTTGCCGGGGTAAAGGAGGCGTTATAAACTGCCTGCTCTGCCGGCATCCCCAGTTCCATGGCCCTGCGGACCAGGGCGTCCAGATGTCCCTGGATACACAGTGTGTCAGCCATCACATCATCTGTCACAAAGCAGAAATGTTCCTCCAGCCATGCTCCTGATGTAGTCCAGTACCTCCCTGCGCAGCATCTTTTCCTGGATTTCCATAAACATGCCGTTGGCAAACCTCTGTTCCAGTTCTTCCAAGCTGTGCTCCGTATGGTCTCCATTGATGCCCAGGTACAGAAACTTGGCCAAATCCAGGTCCAGCAGTGCAGGGCAATGGCCTTCAATGGGAAAAATCCGGTCCTTTTCACGAAGTTGTTTGAGGAACCGGGTAATTTCCAGCTGGTTTTCCCGGATAATGGTACGGTAATTCATAACCTCTCCCACACAGGCCACCCAGGGATTTTCCTTCAGCCTTCCATCTCCTCACAGGTTATGATGCCTCCGGTGGTCTCCAGCTCAGGGGAGGTGGAGGGCACACAGCTGGGAATCCCGTAAAAGATATCAACCGGGCTGTTTTCCCCAGCCCTTATCATATCCAGCACGCCCTGCATTCCGTTCACATTGGCCATCTCATGAGGCTCCGACACAATGGTGGTGACGCCGCACTCTGCCAGCCGTCTGCAAAATGCTCCCGGCGTCAGCATGGAGCTCTCGATGTGCATATGTATGTCAATCAGCCCCGGCACCATATAAAGGCCTCTGCATCCACTGTCTCATCAGCCTCCACCGCGCCGGACCTTCGGGGATCTATGTATAAGAATTTCCCTCCTGACACAGACACATCCGCCGGCACAAACTTTTTAAAGTAGCTGTTGTAAACCATTGCTCCTCTTACGAGAAAATCCGCTCTCTCTGTTTCCATGGCGCCTCCATTCAGCAATATTGATGAAACCCTTGATTGTATATTATTTTTATTATACAATGTGCATAGGTAGGTGTCAAAGTCATAATAATCATCTAAGTCATGAATTATTTTCATTGGAGGTACATACATGATCTCAAAGGAAATCCGGTATATGCTGGCCATACGCAGGTATGGAAGCATCACAAAGGCAGCAGACTCCCTGTTCATCACACAGTCCGCCCTGAGCAAGGCTGTGAAGAACATAGAACGTCAGCTGGGCTCCCCTCTGTTCAGCCGTATTGGCAATGACCTGATTCCAACCCATATCGGTAACCGCTACATGGATTATGCGGAAAAAATCTGCCAGATATGTTCTGACTGGAATTCGGAATGCGAGGATTTATTAGGCGAGGAAAAGGGGCAGCTGACCATAGCGGTGGCTCTGATGCGTGGTTCCTGCCTGCTGCCGGATGTACTCAGCCGGTTCTATTCCCGTTACCCGGACGTGCAGATTAATCTTCTGGAGGAATCACATTCCGTTGAAAAGCAGCTTATGCTTTCCCCCAATGTGGACTTTGCCATCTATAATTCCACGGCCACGGATCCCGCTCAGACAGCGGAGTACCTGGGGCAGGAAGAAATCGTTCTGGTGGCAGCCCCCGGTCATCCCCTGGCGGAAAAAGCCATGGTCAGGGAAGGCTTTCGCTATCCCTGGGTGGATATCACATATACAGAGCATGAACCTACATTCTGCACCCCCGGGACCAGACCACGGGCCGGATATCCGCAGGGCCGGTATATTCCGTCTTACGGTAGGTATTTTATCGAGCCGTTGAAGGAGCTTACCGGTAGCGTAAAGGCCTGATTTCCCGCAGGCAATACCCGTCTGTCAGGAAACCGGGCCTTTCTTTCTCTTTATTAAATCAATTTTCTTTTAACAGGAATAGGGGCAGCCTACAGGCTCCCCTCAATAAGATCCCATATATCATCCTGCCCTGCTTTGTCTCTGCCGAAAAGGAATGATGATGCCGTCCTTTTCCATTCCCAGGCCTTCCCGCACCATCTTCACGTGCTTTTGTACCTGGCTGCGGTTAATCTTGTCCAGCTTGGTGGCAATGATGACGGGATGGTATCCGTTAAAGATAATCCATTCATACATCAGCTTGTCGTTGGCCGAGGGCTCGTGGCGGATATCAATAAGCAGGAATACCATCTTGAGCATCTGGGAATTCCTGAGATACCGTTCTATCATCTTGCCCCATTTTTCCTTGACCTCAACCGCTATCTTGGCATAGCCGTAACCCGGCAGGTCCACGTAGTACAATGCCCCGTTGATGTTGTAAAAATTGATGGTCTGGGTCTTTCCCGGCTGCGAGGAGGTCCTTGCATAGGCTTTGCGGTTCATCAGTGCGTTGATGAGGGATGATTTTCCCACATTGGACTTGCCCGCAAATGCAAACTCCGGCAGTGTATTCTCCGGCAGCTTGCTGGTCACGCCGCAAACTGTTTCCAGATTCACGTCTCTTATTATCATATCTGTTTCTCCTAATTCCTATCCGCGCTCTAAACAAAGGCCTCCGAAACCACATCCTCCATGGCCTTTACATACACAATGTCCAGTCCTTTGGTGATTTCTTTGGACAGCTCCGCCATATCCGGACGGTTCTTGTCAGGTACCAGTACCTTCTCTATATGGCCATCTTGGCTGCCAGTATCTTTTCTTTCAGTCCTCCGATGGGCAGGACCCGTCCCCGGAGGGTTATCTCCCCGGTCATGGCCACCTTGGCCTGGACGCTTTTACCTGTCACCGCGGACAGCATGGCTGTGGCCATGGTGATTCCCGCGGATGGTCCGTCCTTTGGCACCGCGCTCCGGGATATGGATGTGGAGATCATGCTTCTCAAAATAATCGTCGGCAATCCCGTATTCCGGACACACGGACCGCACATAGGTCAGGGCTGTCTGGGCGGATTCCTTCATCACATCACCCAGCTGTCCGGTCATCAGAAGGCTTCCCTTGCCCGGCATCACATTGACTTCTATCTGAAGGGTATCGCCTCCCACACTGGTCCAGGCCAGGCCGCGGACAATTCCGATTTCATCTTCCTCATTGGCATTTTCAAAGGTCACCTTTCCTTGCCAGATATTTTTCTAGATTGCTCTCCGAAATCTTGATGGACTTCTTCTTATCCTCCAGGAACTGTCTGGCTGCCTTGCGGCAAACATCCCCAATGCGGCGCTCCAGATTCCTGACGCCCGCTTCCCTGGTGTAGTTGTGTATGATTTTTTCCAGGCTCTTATCGGAAATGTAATCTGGCTGTCCTTCAGCCCGTTGCGCTCCATCTGCTTTGACACCAGGTAGTCCCTGGCTATGTGAAACTTCTCATTTTCCGTGTAGCTGTTGACCTCAATCAGCTCCATACGGTCCAGCAGGGGACCCGGTATGGTCTGGGTGGTGTTGGCCGTGGCAATAAACAGGACCTGGGACAGGTCAATGGGAAGTTCCACATAATGGTCCCTGAATTTCACATTCTGTTCCCCGTCCAGCACCTCCAAAAGCGCGGAGGAGGTATCGCCCTTGTAATCGCTGCTGACCTTGTCAATCTCATCCAGAAGCATCAGAGGATTGCTCACACTGGCCTGACGCATGCCTTCCACAATACGGCCGGGCATGGCGCCCACGTAGGTTTTCCTGTGTCCCCTGATTTCCGCCTCGTCCCGGACACCTCCCAGGCTGATGCGCACGTATTTCTTATTCAAAGCCCTGGCCACGGACCTGGCAATGGATGTTTTGCCGGTTCCTGGAGGTCCCACCAGACAGATGATAGGGCTGGTGCCCTTCTTCGTCAGGGCGCGGACAGCCAGGTATTCCAGGATCCTCTCCTTTACCTGCTCCAGCCCGTAGTGATCCTCGTTGAGTATCCTCTCGGCATGTTTGATGTCGTCATTGTCCTTGGACATCTTCTTCCAGGGCAGGTCCAGCAGGGTTTCCACATAGGTGCGCAGCACATTGGCCTCCTGGCTTCCGGCCGGCATATTGCGGAAACGCTCAATCTCTTTGTGGAGCTTTTCCTTTACTTCCTTGTCAGCCTTCAGTGCGTCCAGTTTCTTCTGGTATTCGTCTGCATCCGACACAGCATCCTCTCCCAGCTCCTGGCGGATAACCTTCATCTGCTCCCTGAGGATGTATTCCTTCTGGTTCTGGTCGATATCAGCCTTTACCTTTTCCTGGAAATCCTTCTTAATCCTGTATATCTCCATCTCAGTCAGCAGAGTATGCATCACTACCTCATACCTGGCTGACAAAGAGCTGTTCTCCAGCACCGTCTGGCGGATGGTATAATCCCATGGCAGCTGAATGGCAATCTGGTCCAGCATCTCATTCAGATCTGTAATAATCAGCAGATTGGCAGAATCTCCTTCGTAATCTTGGAATTAACTCTTCCATATTCTTCCAGCCTATCCTTCAGGATGCGCAGCATGGCCTCCTGAGTCAGGCTGTCCAAATCATCCTCC
>ENA-OQIC01000968-OQIC01000968.1-human-gut-metagenome-genome-assembly--contig:-NODE-968-length-11025-cov-1.038080_pt1 | contig 11025 bp, 16 predicted proteins | sample MGYA00242572_ERZ504736 | MGnify/ENA primary metagenome ERZ504736 (study PRJEB26092, sample SAMD00036201) | human gut metagenome | host: Homo sapiens | study: EMG produced TPA metagenomics assembly of... | reverse complement strand
GCCGGCCGCCTATTCCCCATCCTGTTCAGGAACATACGGACATGTGGTTCTGCGCACAATCAATGTGGGGTCAAGTATCACCCGTTCCGGCTTTTCCTGTGGGTTTTTCAGCTGTTTTAACATCAGTCTGGCGGCATGCTCGCTCATCTCCCTGACATGCTGGCTCACCGTTGTCAAGCTGATGTCATAGAGTGATGAAAAAACAATATTGTCGAAACTCACCACGGAAATCTGTTCCGGAATCTTGACTCCGGACTCCCGGCAGTGCTCAACAAACCCAATGGCCATCATATCGTTGGAAATCACGATTCCCTTTGGACGGTTCTTCAAATCCGATATATAAATCTTTGCCAGTTCACTTCCCGTGTCCAGCTTCAAATCACCCTTGAATACATTTTGTTCCTTAAAGGGGAGACGGTAATTTTCCAGCGCCTGCCTGTATCCCCTGAACCGCTGCTCCGATGCGGACGAAACATCCGGCCCCTTCACAAAGGCAATCTCCGGATACCCCAGCTCAATGAGATGCATGGCCGCAATATAACCGGCCTTGAAATTGTCCGACAGCACCGAATCCCCTTCATAGGACCCCAGGATCCTGTTTACCAGCACAACCGGAATCTCAATATCATCTAATTCCTTTTCAATCTCCTCTGATTGGGCAGTAAGCAAAAATACACCTGAAAAATTAAATTGGATAGCCATATGAATGAACTCTTTTTCCCGCCTGATATCATATTCACTGTTCAGGACCATCAGCATATATCCATTGTTGTGAAGAATCTTCTGGATGTAAAAGGTAAGATCCGCATAAAACGGATTGCGGATGTCGCTGACAATCAGCGCAATGATGCTTTGTCTGCCCTTGCTCAGACTTCTGGCTATTGTATTTGGCTGATACCCTATCTCCTCCACAAAATCCAGCACCTTTTTGCGCAGCTCCTCCCCGACTCCCGGCGAGTTATTCATGGCTCTGGAAATAGTGGAACGCGATACCCCCAGCATCTGGCCACGTCGGAAATGGTATACTTATCTTTTTTCTGGATACTCATTCTCTTACTTCCTTATCTGCTTTGAAATAACATGGCTGTGATCCACTATCCCAATAGCGTCTTGCTATTATTATAATATAAGTAAAAATGTAATGCAATCGGTATTGCGAGAAACGAAAAAGGAGGAGCAGCCCCCAGCTGTTCCCCCCTTTCGCCCGTCATCCTTAATTGAACGGCGCCGGATAAATGGTATCGTGTTTTGCAATATCAAACGGCCATACAGTAACAAGCGAACCATCCTGGAACTGAGCGATTGTCAGCTTGCCGTCCATATTGGTATTCTTATAAGGAATACCGTTAAATTCAGACTCGGAGAACTTGATAGTGTCATAAGGAAGAATAATCTCCTCGCCTCCCGGGAAGGCATCTTTAATCTCCAGATACTCAGCTCATCCTTTAATGCTTCAGAGGTAATCTCCTTGCCTGCGTCTGCAAGATTCTGAAGAGCTGTCCTGAAAATCCAGACTACCGTGTACGCCTCCGCGGAATGCCCGTTCATATCAACGCCGTACTTTGCCTTAAACGCGTCCGAAACCTTGGTTCCCTTGTCCCCCGGCAGGAATTCCGTGGCTGTAAGGATTCCGTTTGCAAGGCCTCCCACAGACGGAAGATAAGAGGATTCCGTATAACCGTTTGCCTTGGCAATCATGATATTGGGCTTGTACCCCTGCTCGTTCATGGTCTTTGTAAGGAGAATCGCGTCCGATACATAATTGTCAACAATAAGGGCGTCCGGATTCAGGGACTTTAACTGCAGCACCTCGCTGGTCAAATCCGCCGCGCCCTGGGAGTAAAGAACCTCTCCCTTAAATTCCAGGCCGTTCTCTTCTGCAAAGTATTTTGCCCAGGTGGCTGTCTGCTGTCCTAATTCAGTATTGTCCGCGCAGACCGCAACACTCTTGACGTCGATATCATCTGCCGGATCCTTGGCCGACAAATCCAGAAGATACTGCTCCATATCACGTATAAACATCATATTGGTGGGAGCCAGGCGGAAGAAATACTCATATCCGTGAGATGTAAGGGAATCCGACGTGGCATTGGCTGTTATCATGGGCACCTGGTAGTTTTCCGCCACCTGGGACACCACCTCGGTAACACCGCTCTGATATGCGCCCATTACCGCCATCACCTTATCCTGTGTAATCAAACGTTCCATCTCAGTCATGCCCGTGGCATTGGCCCCCTGGGTATCACCGTATACAATCTGGATAGGCCGGCCGCTTATTCCTCCTGCCGCGTTGATTTCCTCCACTGCCAAGTCAATACCGTCCTTCATGTTCTGGCCCGAATCAGCCAGCGCTCCCGTCATGGGATAAAGCGCGCCAATCAGTATGGGCTCCCCATCTGCGGTGGACGCCTTTGCCGGCTCCGCCGTCCCGTCACTGCCTGCGGCCGCGGTCGTGGCCGCCGCCCCCGCTGCCGTTCCTGCTGCCTCTGCCGCATCCTTCTGTCCTCCTGAACCAGAACCATATCCCCCGCATCCGGACAGCATACCCGCTGCCATAGCCGCGCTTAATGTCAATGCCACCAATTGTTTCCTCATGTATTTCTCCTCCTTTTATTTGATTAACCCATATACGGGCCATCTTTCATTTTTAGTTTGTTTCCGCAGCAGCAGGAACACAGCTGCCAACCGCGCTCTAAAATCCCAGATACGCCTTTTTCACCTCATCGTTGTTCAAAAGCTCTTCGGCTGTGCCCGATACGGTAATCTGGCCGTTTTCAATCACGTATCCCCTGTTGGCAATCCTCAGCGCCTTCCTCACATCCTGTTCCACCAGGATAATGGTAAGCCCGGATTCCTGCGCCACCTCTTTGGCAATGGAAAATATGTTGTCCACAATGTTGGGGCCAGTCCCAGGAGGGTTCATCCATGATAAGAAGCTTCGGAAGTCCCATCATGCCTCTGGAAAAGGCAAGCATCTGCTGTTCGCCTCCGCTTAAGGTGCCTGCCAGCTGGTTCTTTCTGTCCTTCAGCTTAGGAAACCAGTTATAGATCCGTTCAATGGTGTCCTTCTTAGCCGCTTTCGCCGCCTTGCTGCTGGCTCCCATCTCCAGATTCTCATAGATTGTCATGGAAGGAAACAGCTGCCTGCCTCCGGAACCAGGATAACACCGTGGTCAATAAAGGTTCTGCAAGCCGCTCCGGTAAGATCATGTCCGTCCAAACGGATATTTCCCTGAAACGGCCTGATCAGGCCGGCGCAGGACTTAACCGTGGTGCTCTTGCCCGCCCCGTTGCTTCCCACCAACGCTACGATTTCCCCTTTATCCGCCGTAAATTCAATATCCCAAAGCACCTGAATGTCCCCGTACCGGACATTGATTTTATTTACCTCAAAATACCTGTCTGCCATATCAATGCTCCTCCTTACCAAGATAAATCTCGATGACATAGGGGTCATTCATTACCATCTCCGGCGTTCCCTCTGTTATTTTCTCACCATGATGCATAACAACCACTTTCTGGCAGAGATTGGCCACTGCTCTCATTACATGCTCAATCAGCAGTATGGTGGTCCCGTTCTCATTGATTTTGCGAATCAGCTCCACGGCCTCATCTGTCTCCGTGGGATTTAAGCCAGCCATAACCTCATCCAAAAGCAGCATATCAGGATCCGTGGCCAGGGCCCTGGCCAGCTCCAGACGCTTCTTAAAGGGAGTGCCCATTTCTCCCGGCAGCCAGTCCTTCCGCTCGTACAATCCGGTAAAATGCAGGATTTCCTCTGCGTATTCCTTTGCCTCTTTACTGATTTATATTTTTTCTTCCATATAGAGCACCCGAAGCAACATTATCCAATACAGACATGGAAGCCAGAGGCTTCATGATCTGGAATGTCCTGGCAATTCCCATGGACGTATAGTGATATGCTTCATGCCGGTAATTTCTTTGTTTTATAGATAATATGGCCGGCCGTAGGCGGGAACACGCCGCTTATCATATTGAATACCGTTGTCTTTCCGGCTCCGTTGGAACCGATGAGCCCGGTAATGCCGCCCTCCTCCACAGCAAAGCTGACACTGTCCACAGCCTTCAGTCCTTTGAAATTCTTACTCAAATCCTTTATTTCCAATATGTTGCCCACTTAAAACGCCTCCTCTCCTGATTTACTTTTTACCGTCCATCCTGTCAAACATATCATTGACCTTTACCTTGAATTTGCTGCCGTTATACCAGCCATAATACCTCTTGGCTGGAACAGGATAACCACAATCAGAATGATGGCGTAAACCAGCAGATTGGCTCCGGGCGCTATACTGCTCAGGTAGAGTTGAGATACTGAGCTAACGGTGTAAGAATAATAGCTCCAATCAGGGGGCCTGTCACGCTTCCGATTCCTCCGATTACAGCCGGAAGAACGAATTCCACGGACTGTGCCTGAATCATGATATCCGGGTTAATGAAACGGATATAATTTGCATAGAACACACCGCATACAGCAATCAGGCCGCAGCTGACAAAGGTGGCCAGCACCTTATATTTGAGAGGATTGATTCCGATTGCATTGGCTGTGTCCTCATCCTCCCTCACTGTCTTTAAGGCATATCCAAACTTGGAACGGTCAATTGCGCGCACAATCAGATATACCGCTATTACCATAAGAAGGGACAGATAAAAATAGGGCACTTTACTCTTAAATCGCAGCAGAGCCAGGGAATTATCGCCAAAGGGAAGCAAAAGCCCCTGCCCCTTGCCGGCAAAATCCCAGTTGGTCATCAGATTGCGGAACGCCTCTCCAAACGCAATGGTAACCAGTGAAAAATACGGCCCCTCAGCACGAAACAGGGCGACAGCAGCAATGCGGTTAACGCTCCCACAAACAGAAACACCAGAGGAATGCTGATCCACGGCGATACATTCAGCTTAACCAGCAAAAGAGTGGACATATATGCGCCCAGCCCCATAAAGGAGGCATGTCCCAGGGAAATCTGGCCTGTCAGCCCGCCCAGGATACTCCAGGCCAGGGACGCGCTGGCCATGTAAAATGTCATCACGCAAATCGACAGCAGGTACGGTGTACGGACAAATACGGGTATCACAGCTGCGATTAGAAGTAAAATCAATAATAAAATCTGTCTGGAACCTATTTTTTTCTTCATTGCTATCTACCCCGTCTTGTTTTCACTGTCTGTTTCACTACCAGAATCAATATAAATGCCAGGAACACGATGGTATCCTTAAAGGAGGAACCCACAACCACGGCTCCCACGGTTTCCATAAGTCCCAATACAATGCCGCTGACAAAGGCTCCGATAACACTTCCCAGTCCTCCCATGGTTACCACAATGAAGGACCTCGTCCCATACACGGCGCCAACCGTAGGGAATACATAATAAAAGGACATCAGACAGGCTCCGGTGATTCCGGCAATGGCAGCTCCCAGACCGTATGTAGTGGCATAGACCAGCTTTGTTTTGATACCGCAGACCTGGGCTCCGGTACTGTTCTGGGAAGTGGCGCGAATCTGCTTTCCTATATTGGTATACTTTAAGAAAGCGAACAAAAGGATGGTTACCGCCAGAAGAATCACAAAGCTCAGCACCTTGGGAAGGCTTAAGTTTATGGCTCCCAGCTGCACGATTTTCTCGGAAAACATACTCTGGGCCGTTCTGTAATCCGATTTAAAATAAAGAAGCGCTACATTCTGGAACAGATTCCCAGTCCAACCGTTAAAAACAGCACATTGGTATCGTCATTGCCGTGCAGGGACCGCGTAATCAGCGTTGACTGCAAAAGCGCCCCAAAGGCGAACATCACCACCGCCACAATGGGGATTGCCACAAAGGGGTCAAGACCGCATTGGTCAAACAGAACAAAGGATATGTACATACCCAGCATCAGCAGCTCGCCCTGGCAAAAATTGATAATCTTCATAACTCCGAAAATCAGCGTCAGGCTCATACCTATCAGTGCATAAATTCCGCCCACCATAATCCCATTGGCAGCCGCCTGCAAAAATATATTCATGTTACTACCTCCCAACTAATTTGATAACAGCTCCGTGTTCACGAACACGTTTCCACCCGTTTCTACCTTCCCAAAAACCTCCGTCTACCGGTATAACTGCCCCGGATATATAAGCAGAGGCATCGGAAGCCAAAAACACTGCCAGCCCCTTAAGATCCTCCGCAGTCCCCCATCTTCCCATGGGTATCCTGCGGGTGGTTTCCTCGTATTGGGCAGGATTCTTTACCTTCATGGTATCTGTCAGCGCCGTGGCCATGTATCCAGGGGCAATGGCATTGACATTGATTCCTTCTGCCGCCCACTCATTTGATAATGCTTTTGTCAGCTGGGCAACCCCGCCTTTGCTGGCACTGTAGGCCGGAACCAGAACACTGCCAAAAAGGAATCCATGGATGCTATGTTGATAATCTTTCCGTAACGGCGGGCCGCCATAGACCTTCCAATTCTCTGAGACATGAAGAACACAAGCGTTCAGATTAAGCTCCACCACTTCATTCCAATCCTCCTGCGTCACCTCAAAAGCGGCACATCTGTTTAATGTTCCGGCCGCATTAACCAGGATATCAACACGTCCATTGTAAATCTCCAAAATCTGCTCACAGACCGTTTCCCGCTGCTGCTGCCTGCTTAAATCTCCTGTCACTCCATAAGCCGGAGGTCCGCTGCTTCCTATTTCTGCGGCAGCTTCCCACACCTTCCCGGTCCTGCCGGTTATGATTACCTCTGCACCTGAATCGTGCAGCGCCTGGGCAATTCCATATCCCAGTCCACGGCTGCCTCCTGTGACAACCGCCCGGCGTCCTTCTAAATCAAGTATCATTATCTTCCATCTTTCCCCTTTCTTTCCCTGTATCTCAACGAATCAATCCCCTCCTTTTGCATCATACAGTTTGTGTCCGCCAATCGTAATTAGCGAATCAGTTTCGTAATGTTTCGTTCTTTTTAGAAAACAGTTTCGTTACGTTGTTCCAAGCATAGCACACGGTTTCGTTAAAATCAATAAGTTTATTCTGGTTTTCCTCTTGTTTTAATGCTTTTTTACTTTTTTGACAAATTTTCAGTGTATATATTGTCTATTTTTCAAAAATTGTTTATTTTTTATCAATGTTATTGTGCATATGGTCAGATTTTACCCGTTTTAAATCTGGCTCGCCTCTTCACCAAATGTACAATATGCATAATATTTTTTACATATTTTTTATATCACATTGTCTCTATTATAATAGAATGCCAAAAATAAACATATTTTTGTTATTGACTATTGAATCATTTTCGTTTACTATTAGCCTTAAAGAACGAAATCGGTTTCTCTAATACACGGGGGTATTAATTATGATTAACGGAACAACTCTTTGGAATCGCTCTTATACTTCAGATATGATAGAAAAGACCTTTTCCGGTAAGACTTATTTGACTATCCCAATCTTCCTGCCAATTTATACGACGCCTTATCCTTATCTGCCGCACGCCATCCGGACAAGACAGCAGTTGTGGATGACAGCGGCGCCGCTTATACCTATACAGAACTAAGGGACATGGCCGACCATTTTTCTTCTTACCTATATTACATATCGGATATCAAGCCGGGAACCAAGACAGGCATCATGATGTTCAACAGTGTTGAATTCTGCGTGACCTTCCTGGCTCTTACAAAACTGGGAGCGTGGTAATACCGCTCCCCAGCAAATACAGCCGGAACGAAGTGCTTTCACTGACAGCAAAGGCCGATCTCCAGTACATCCTGTGTGATGAAAAATTTTATGACTGGTTCGTACCGCTGGAAACCTCCGGCGTCCATCTGATGAAGCCGGACGGAGTCAGGACGGATTTGGTTTTCCCACCTGTGCGCCTCCTATCTCAGCCCCGTTCCCTCCCTTGGCAGGGAGGAGGATGACGCGCTCATCATGTTCACATCCGGCACCACCTCCCAGAGCAAGGGAGTCATTATCAAAAATTACAGCATCATGCACGCCATTGTCTCCTACCAGAGAATTTTCCAGATAACGGACCGGGACACCACCCTTATTCCCATTCCCATATACCTGGTAACCGGGCTGGTGGCGCTTCTGGGACTGACCCTGTATGCAGGCGGAACCGTTTACCTGCACAAGTTCTTTGATGCCAAACGGGTTCTCAGGGATGTAAACGACAAGGAAATCACATTCTCCACGCCGCACCGGCCGTATTTTCCCTGCTGCTGAGGGAGAAGGACAGTTTTCCTTCCCTGCCCAGTCTGAGGCTTCTGGCCTGCGGAAGCAGCAACATGTCAAAGGAAAAGCTGACAGAAATCCACCGCTGGCTGCCCTGCGCCGTATTTCACACTGTATACGGGCTGACCGAGACATGTTCGCCTGCCACCATCTTTCCGGGCGATGCTTCCACCAGCAGTTACATTGGTTCCTCGGGCCTTCCCATTCCCGGCACCTGCTTTTGTATACTGGATGACTCAGGTTCACAGATGCAGACAGGCCAGGTAGGGGAAATCGCAGTCAGGGGGACAGTTCTCCTGGACCGGTATTATCAAAAGGGAACCGGGGAGCTGGACGAAGACGGCTGGCTCCGTACCGGAGATCTGGGATATTTTAACGGGGAGGGGTATCTGTTTATCGTGGACCGGAAAAAGGACATGATAAACCGGGGCGGAGAAAAAATATGGAGCTTTGATGTTGAAAATGAGCTGTACAGGCTGGACGGGATTGATGAGGCGGCTGTGGTGGGGATCCCCACGATATATACGGCGAAGTGCCTGTGGCTGCGGTGAAGCTGTCTCCTGAAAGCATTCTGACGGAACAGCAGATACAGGATTTGCTGAAATGCAGGATTGCCAAATACATGATTCCTTCCCGCATTCTTTTCCTGAACGAGCTCCCTCTCACGCCCAATAACAAAGTAAATAAATCAGCCATACGGAAACTTTTCATGCAGCCAGAACAGTAAGGAGGTTACACAAAAATGAGAAAACCAGTTTTTATCACCGGCGAAGAAGCCGCTGCCATGATTGCCGACAACGCAACCGTGGCAACCATCGGCATGACCCTGGTGTCGGCAGCCGAAACCATTCTCAAAGCCATTGAACAGCGCTTTTTAGAGACAGGAAGTCCCAGAGGACTGACTCTGGTCCATTCCTGCGGGCAGAGCGACCGAGACCGAGGTATCCAGCATTTTGCCCATGAGACCATGCTCTCCAGAATCATCGGGGCCACTGGGACTGCAGCCCAGAATGATGCAGCTGATTGCCGACAACAAGATTCTGGCCTACTGCATTCCCCAGGGCCAGTTTGCCCAGTTATACCGCAGCATGGCCGGAGGCGAGCCCGGAAAAATCACCAAGGTGGGCCTGGGCACCTTCATCGACCCCAGGATTGACGGAGGCAAAATGAACGAAATCACCATGAGCGCTCCCGATATCAATGAGGTGGTTACCATCGGCGGCGAGGAATATATGCGCTATAAACCATCCCTCTGGATTACTGCATCATCCGGGGAACCTATGTGGATGAATACGGCAATCTGACCACAGACGAGGAGGCCATGCAGCTGGAAGTGTTCTCCGCCGTCATGGCATGCAAAAAATTCGGCGGAAAGGTGCTGGCCCAGGCAAAGTATAAAGTCAGGGCCGGTTCCCTCCACTGCAAACGCGTGATTGTGCCAGGGGTATTCATTGATGCGGTTGTCATCTGTCCCAATCCCGAAGAGGACCACAGGCAGACCCACAGTTTCTATATGGACCCTGCCTACTGCGGAGATACCAAGCGCCTGTATCATCCGACGACGTCCTCCCCATCTCGCTGCGCAAGGTTATCGGGCGCAGGGCATTGATGGAGCTGGCGCCCGACGATGTGCTGAATGTGGGAACCGGGATTCCCAATGATGTCGTCGGCCCCATTATCACAGAGGAGGGGATGTCGGAGGATGTGACCATAACCGTGGAATCCGGTATCTACGGTGCATTCCCATGGGCGGTATCGACTTTGGAATTGCCAGGAACCAGTTTGCCCTGGTCCGGCACGACGACCAGTTTGACTATTATAACGGACCCGGTGTGGATGTCACCTACATGGGTGCAGGCGAGGTGGACGCCGAGGGAAATGTCAATGCCACCCGTTTAGGGCCAAAGCCCACGGGAGCAGGCGGTTTTATTGATATTACCACCAATGCCAAGCACGTGGTCTTCTGCTCCTCTTTTACCGCCAAAGGACTGGACTGCTCCTTTGAAGGAGGAAGGCTTCATATCAACAGGAGGCTCTTTAATTAAATTTGTCAGCCGGATTAAACAGGTTTCCTATAACGCAGAATCGCCAGAGAAAAGGGCCAGAAAATGCACTATGTAACGGAACGGGCCGTATTTGAGCTTCGTCCGGAGGGACTGACCCTGACCGAAATCGCCCCCGGAATTGATATCCAGACCCAGGTCCTGGACCTGATGGAATTCACTCCCCTGATCAGCCCTGATCTGAAGGAGATGGATACAGCCATTTTCATGGAGGGTGCTCCCTTCGGACTTAGAAGTATATATTTTCTAATTAATACGCAGCAGTTCGGGACGGTCAGGATGAGACTCCGTCCTGAACAGTTCCAATAACATATTCACATTAAGGAGGATTAATCATGAGACTCGAAAACAAAACCGCAATTGTAACAGGTGCCGGCCGCGGCCTCGGCAAAGGGATTGCCTTAAAACTGGCAGCAGAAGGCGCCAAGGTCATCGTAGCCGACATGTCAATGGAAACAGCCTCTGCAACTGCTGAGGAAATCAACGCTTCCAGCGGCACAGCCAAGGCCTTTGCCGTCAATATCGCCAAGCAGGACGAGGTAAAGGCAATGATGGACTTTACCGTGGAGTCTTTCGGCACATTGGATGTTATTGTCAACAACGCCGGAATCAACCGCGACGCCATGCTGCACAAGATGACTGTGGAGCAGTGGGATCAGGTCATTGCGGTTAACCTGACCGGCACATTCTACTGCGTCCAGTATGCTGCCCAGATTATGAGGGAAAAGGGA
>ENA-OQIC01000967-OQIC01000967.1-human-gut-metagenome-genome-assembly--contig:-NODE-967-length-11033-cov-1.505502_pt1 | contig 11033 bp, 14 predicted proteins | sample MGYA00242572_ERZ504736 | MGnify/ENA primary metagenome ERZ504736 (study PRJEB26092, sample SAMD00036201) | human gut metagenome | host: Homo sapiens | study: EMG produced TPA metagenomics assembly of... | reverse complement strand
TATGAAATACGACGCCCGGGACTATATCCTGAAATTATCCATTGACCCGGCAAAGATCCTGGAAGTTCCTCGGTGAGATCCGCAGGATCTGGCTGACCTGCCGGAAAATGAGCCGCATTTTTCTTTAAATACTGATGATCTGAAATATCTCTTTATAAAAAAACTGCAGAACCGGGGATTCACCTCAGATGAACAGATAGAAAATGTGCTCCACAACATTCAGCTGACTATTTCCCTGAAAAATTATTACCTGATGCGTTTTACCTTTGAACCGGAAACAGCCAAAATACCGGATGACAACCGCAGAAAAATGATTTATAATCTGTTGAACCAGCTTTGCCAGCGCTACCCTGGGAATGAACTGTTTTCCCTGGATGAAAAAGGATATCTGATCATACAAAATGCAGAAAAAAATGATTTTCTCTGCCGTCAGATTTCTGCAGCCATGAAGCAGTATGCCAACCAGACCGTATATTTTGGCATAAGTCCCAGATTGAAGGATTATTCAGTGTTTAAAGACGGATTAAAACAGGCGGACGATACATTAAACACCTGTGTTTTTTATGAAAAAACAGAACCTTTGACTTTCCAGATGCTTACATCTGCAGGTTTCCCATTTATTACCAGCTGCCTGGCCCAGAAGCTTTATATTTCTCTTTCCTCCGGCAACACAGAGAAATCCTGTGAGCTGATTTCCCGCTTTTTGCTCTGGCTGAAAAGCGGACTGTTCTTTTCTTCCCTCTGCTATTCTTATCTGGAGGAGATCCTGAATATTTATGTGCGGGTAGCAAGAGAACAGAATTTTTCCATTTACCAGATGCAGGACGGTGAAGCCGACATTTCAGCCGGATCCGCCAGACGCATACCCTTCGCTCCTGCGAACAGGTCTTGTCCGGCTTTACCAGAAAGTTTACGGAATTCATCCGTGAAAAACGTTCCGGTGAACGCTCCGAAATCCTGAAGATCAAAGAATACCTGCAGCTTCATTACAGTGAAAATATTGACCTGAACCTGATTGCAGAACTGGTAAATATTACGCCGTCCCACTTAAGCAACCTGTTTAAAAAGGAAACGGGAGTGAATTTTTCCACTTATCTCACGGATGTCCGGATGAAGGCAGCCAGGAAGCTTTTACAGTCGCCGGAATTTCTGATCTATGAGGTTGCAGAAAAAACCGGATATTCCAATGCAGGATATTTTGGAAAAGCTTTTAAAAAATATTGGGGTATATCCCCGGAAGAATTTAAAAAAGAACAACGTTAGGAGTTTACATACTATGCCAGCTATCAGCGTACTTATCAAGCCATCCTCCGGGATGTGCAATATGCATTGTGATTATTGTTTTTATTGTGATGAAGCCCAGAAACGGCTTCAGAAGTCTTATGGATTTATGTCTGAAGAAACTTTAAAAAATGTGATCCGCAAGACAATCCTGCGGGCAAAAGGTGCTGTTGCCTATGCTTTTCAGGGCGGTGAGCCTACCCTTCGGGGAATTGATTTCTTTAAGAAAGCCATTGCTTATGAAACCCAGTATAACCGATACCATATACAGGTCCGCAATGCATTACAGACAAACGGATATCTGTTGGACGATGAATGGTGCCGCTTTTTAAAGGAAAATCATTTTCTGGTAGGTTTGTCTTTAGACGGGACAAAAGAAACCAATGACATGTACCGCCATGCTTCCGGCTGTGAATCTGTTTTTGACCGGATCTTCCAGCTGCAAAACTGCTGGAAAAGCACGGAGTGGATTTTAATATCCTTACAGTAGTAACCAATAATACCGCTGCCCATATAAAAGAGATCTATGAGTTTTATCGGAAACAGAACTGGGACTACCAGCAGTATATTGCCTGCCTTGATCCCTTAGATGAAGAGCACGGAAAGAATTCCTATGCCCTCTCTCCTGACGCAGTACAAGGATTTCCTGATCACTTTATTCCATCTCTGGTACGAAGACTGGAAGAAGGGCTGCCAGCCTTATATCCGCCAGTTTGAAAATTATATTTGCATCCTCATGGCTACCGCCCGGAAGCCTGTGATCAGTGCGGTGTATGCAATATCCAGAATGCAGTGGAAGCAGACGGCAGCGTTTATCCCTGTGATTTCTATGTATTGGATGAATACCGGCTGGGAAATTTTAATACGGACCAGCTGGATAGCATTGACCGGCGCGTCAGGAAATCGGATTTATTGAACGTTCTAAAAAATTAAAAGATTCCTGCCTTTCCTGTTCCTATTACAATATCTGCCGGGGCGGCTGCCAGAGAAACCGGATCTGGATCCTGAAAGCGGACTTTATGACAATTATTTCTGTGAAAGCTACCGCATATTCTTTGATGCCTGTCTGCCTCTTATGGAGGAGATTGCGAAAAAACAGAGTACTGAACGATAAGCCGGATTACTTTTACATTAAGCGAATCCCCAACCTTGCACGACCTAGGGATTCTTTTGAAACGTTTCTTTTGGAACGTTACTTAATTACTGCTCATAACCGGCTTAAACACCCTGCTCCTGGCCGGATCCTCCTCATCCGCGGACTCCTTAGCCATAAGGACAGCTTCCCTGCAGAACTGCTCCTGGGAATTGACCAGGACCTTGCCCCTCTTATCCTCCTTCTCGTAGCTGCCGTCCGGCTGAAGTATATGGGCCTTTACATTGTCCTCCAGCTCCACTTCCAGAATATGGATGACCTTTTCCCTTAATACCTCGTCCTCAACAGGGAACATGATTTCCACCCGGCGGTCTAAGTTCCTGGGCATCCAGTCCGCGCTGCCCATGTATACCTCAGGACTTGCGTCATTAAAGAAATAAAAGATACGGCTGTGCTCCAGGAAGTTTCCCACAATGGAACGCACGGAAATATTCTCGCTGAGTCCCGGTACGCCTGCCTTGAGGCAGCAGATACCCCTGATAATCATTTCCACCTTCACGCCTGCGCAGGACGCCTCATACAGAGCTGTGATAATTTCCTTGTCACAAAGTGAATTCATCTTGGCCATAATATGGGCGGGCCTTCCTTCCCTGGCATGTTCAGCCTCCCTGCGTATCATGCGCAGGAACCGTCCCCTGAGCCAGAGAGGGGCCACAGACAGCTTATTCCAGGCCAGGGGCTCGGAATAACCTGACAGCATATTGAATACAGCTGTGGCGTCCTCCCCTATCTGGGGATTGCAGGTAAGTATGCCGCAGTCCGTGTAAAGCTTTGCTGTGGAATCATTGTAATTGCCGGTGCCCAGATGTACATAGCGGCGGATTCCATCTTCCTCCATCCGTACCACCAGGGTAATCTTGCTGTGGGTCTTAAGGCCCACCAGGCCATATATTACATGGCACCCTGCCTTCTCAAGCATCTTTGCCCAGTTGATATTGTTTTCTTCGTCAAAACGGGCTTTCAGCTCCACCAGAACCGACACCTGCTTTCCATTGTCCGCTGCCTCCGCCAAAGCCGCAATAATGGGAGAGTTTCCGCTGACACGGTACAGGGTCTGCTTGATGGCCAGGACCGACTGGTCCCGTGCAGCGCTGCGAACAAAGTTCACCACCGGATCAAAACTCTGATATGGATGGTGAAGCAGGATATCGCCCTTCCTGATATTGGTGAATATATCGTCTTCATTCATAAGGGCCGGCACGGGCTGGGGCACATACCTGGGTGCCTTGAAGAGCTCAAAGCCTTCCAGTCCATACATCTTCATGAGAAACGTCAGGTCCAGAGGGCCGTTGATTTCAAAAATATCCTGGCTGTTTATGGACAGTTCCCTGCGGATGATTTTAAGGAGACGCTTATCCACATTGTCCTCGATTTCCAGACGGATGGCCTCGCCCCACTGGCGTTTCTTAAGCTGCTTCTGGATTTCCTCCAGCAGGTCCACCGCCTCCTCCTCATCTATGGTAAGGTCGGCATTTCTCATGATGCGGAAGGGATGAGAGGCCACAATGTCATAATTGAGGAACAACGAGGGCATGTTCCGCTCTATGATTTCCTCCAGAAGGATGACCACCCTGCGCTCCTTGCCGTCCTCATCTATCTCCCTGGGAAGCTCCACAATTCTGGAAATCACCGAGGGAACCTGCACCATGGCAAATTCCAGCTCCTCATCCTCTCCGCTCTTTTTCCTCAAAAGCGCAGCGATATTCAGCGTCTTGTTCCGTATCAGCGGGAAGGGTCTGGATGAATCAAAGGCCATGGGCGTCAGAACAGGATATACATTCTTCCTAAAATACTCGTCCGTATATGCCGCCTCTTCTTCCGTCATATCCTCATGCTCTGTAATCATGCGCAGCCCATTCTGTCTCAGGTTGGCACCAGGGAACGGTTGTAGGTTGAATACTGCATCTCCACCAGCTCATGGGTCCTCTCGCTGATTCGGTCCAGCTGTTCCTGGGGCGTCAGACCGGCGATATCGGGCTTGGTGTACTTGCATGTACCATGTCCTTTAAGGAGGCCACCCTGACCATATAAACTCGTCCAGATTGGAGGCGGTTATGCTCAGGAATTTAAGACGCTCAAAAAGCGGGATGCTCTTGTCCCTGGACTCGCTGAGCACACGGTAGTTGAATTCCAGCCAGCTCAGTTCACGGTTAACATAATTCGTCGGATCCGCCGCAAAATCAATGGCTACTGCTTCCTGTCCGGCCGCGGTATTTCCCTGAGCCGTATTATCCGCCTTACTACCGGACTCTGCCTTAATCCCGGCATTTCGCCTGGATGAGCCGCCTTTTACCGAAGCTGCCCTTAATGTATCGGATTTCTCCGCTTTATTTTTCTCTACTTTAGCTTTTTCTGTCTTGGATTTAGATGCCTGAGCTTTCCAGCTGATTCTGCCATATCTACACCCTCCTTTTCTGTCTGAGTATCGGCCTTATGCCAAATATCTCTTCAAAGAAATCCGCCTTCTGTTCAAAGGATGCGGCTTCCAACGCCATATTCCCCGGATAACCGGTGGTGATTACCAGTTCATTTTCCCGGATAGCCATGCGGCAGTCCACCAGCTTTCCCCTGTGGCTGCGGTCCATGGAATTGGCCAGACGCAGGATGGCCGTCAGCTTGGCAATGAGGATGGTGATGGCGTTGCGGCTCATTCCTGCATCCTCCTCCTGATGTACCTGGGTCTCCAGCTGTACCTTGTCATAATCGAAATCACGGATATTATACCGCACCACATTGGCGATGATTTCCCGCTCCAGATGACTCAGGCCGATGATTTCCGTGGACATGATTATGTTATAGGAGCATTCGTTGGAATTCCTTATGCTTATAAACTTTCCGCAGGCATGGAGCAGCACCGCAATCTGCAGCATCAGCCGTTCCCGCTGCCCCAGGCCGTGGAATTTCTTCATGTTGTCAAAGATACACAGGGCATACTGTTCCAGCACCTGGTTATGGCTGGTGTGGCACTTATAGCGCTTCGCAATGTTCCTGGACGCAGCCAGTATATCGTTCTCAAAGTTGTGGCTGAATTTCACTAGCTTGTTCTCGCTGGCATATTCTGCTGCAATGCCGTCACAGAGGCGGATGCCGGGCACCCAGAACATCTCGGCCCCGGTCAGCTCCAGAATCCGTTTGTATACCACCACACTTGGCAGGAGCAGGGACGCATACTCGCTGTTGACCCCGAATCGCTCCTCGATCTGATCCGTTGTCATCTGGCACATGCGCTCGTAGAAACGGTTCATAGTGGCCGCGTCCACCTTATCCCCGCAGGTATTAAGGTCCGGCCTGTTGATGATATAGAGGATATTTTCCCCAATACCAATGAGATTTGTGATTTCCCTGTCCTTCAGGTACATCTTGCGGAAGGTAAACAGTTCATTGTCCACAATCTCCTCTATATGCTGCTTGTGTTCTTCCACGGTAGCCGGTATCCTGGCCAGCAGCCCCTTACGCGAAGGTGCCCAGGGGCAGGTTTTGGGTGGTCACCAGGGAATCCTTGTCAAAAAGGGACAGCTGCGCGCTTCCGAATCCCACATCCACGATGGCGGTCCCCTTCTGGATAATTTTATTAAATTCTGCTGCCTTGGCAGCTATGGCCTTATAACTGATGAACCGCTGCTCTGAATTACTGATAATGCGCACCGTAAGCCCTGTCCTCACCCGGATCTGGTCCAGGATAATCTGGCGGTTGTGCGCCTCCCTCATGGCACTGGTTGCATATGCCCTGTAGTCCTTTACCTTATAGGACTTCATAATCTGGACAAATTCCTCCAGTACCTGGCACATCTCCTCCACCAGCTCATAGCTTATCTTACCTGTGCTGTAGGTGTCTTTACCAAGAGCTATTACATGGCGTACGTGGTCAATACGCCGGATTCCTGTCTTATAGGTCATCTCATAGATACCCAGCTCCAGCTCAAATGAACCCACATCAATCGCCGCAAATGTCCGAACTGCCACTTTTCTCAACTCCTTATCGGTCCCTTATAGGTTGACTCATGGTTATTATATACGGCCTCCTCCCATCATACATCGAAAGGCGGTAAAAACTATGTAAAATTTACGTAAAAGAAGTCCCGCACAGAACCTACTGCCTTGCCTTCAGATGGGTTATGAACTGCGCAGCCGTTCTTCCCGACAAACCTCCGTGGCTCAGTTCCCACTTGTTGGCCTCGGCAAAAGCTCCTGCTCCGGCATATCAAAGCCATGGCGATCCGCCAGCGCCTTTACAATGGTCTCAAACTGTCTCTTATCCGGTGAGCCGTAATAGATGGTGACACCGAACCGTGCTGCCAGGGACAGCTTTTCCTGCACCGTATCGTTGTTGTGGAGCTCGTCGTCCAGCTCCCGCTTGTCGCTGAACTTCTCACGTATAAGGTGCCGGCGGTTGGAGGTTGCATAGATGAGCACGTTGCCAGGACGCTTGCCCAGCCCTCCCTCCAGAATCGCCTTCAGATACTTATACTCAAGCTCATAATCTTCAAATGACAGGTCATCCATATAAATAATGAACTTGTAGTTTCTGTCTTTAATCTGCTCCAGCACATCGGACAGCGCCTTAAACTGGTGCTTATATACCTCAATGATGCGCAGACCCCTGCCATAATATTCATTGAGCACCGCCTTGACGCTGGAGGACTTGCCTGTTCCCGCGTCTCCGAAGAGAAGTACATTGTTGGCTTCCTTTCCCTCCACGAAGGCTTCTGTGTTCTCTATGAGTTTCTGCTTCTGAAGTTCATAGCCAACTATATCCTTAAAATATATGTGCTCCACATTGATAATGGGGTCGATGATAACAGGCTGGCCTTCCTCCCTCTCGATGATGCGGAATGCTTTATTGAGCCCGAATTTCCCACACCGAATTCCCTGTAGAAATCCACCACATGGTCCTGGAACTCCCCTGCATCCGCAGATTCCTCCAGCTGTACTGCCAGGTTTACAATCCTGTTTCTGACCCGGCGGTTAAATACACGGCTGTCCTTCCTGGCCGGTTTATAGTCTTCCATCAGGCCCACAGTCCGGAGGGTTCCAGGTTTCGTATATCGTAATCAAACAGGGCCTTGAAGATCCGGCAGTCCTCCCTGGCCAGCTCATCCAGGGAACCGCCCGCCGGTCCTGTTATCTCACATGTGGTAGTGTATGCATTTTCATTGTTTGCCAGACAGAAGGCCAGGAAACAATGCCAGAGGTTTCCCTCAAATCCGTACTTAACAGCCAGCTCCGTCAGTCGTCCGCCGCAGGACGCACCGTCAGGCTCCTGCCCTCCCTGTGCGTATCCCATCAGATGGCTATATCACGAAACAGCTCCTGGTGCTCCAGGTTCCTATATATTACTAAATCTTTGATATCCATGATCTTCCCTGCCTCCCTAATAATTTCCCAAAATCCTCATGCTGACTGCTTCCTCGGAGATTCCTAACAGCGCGTTGCGGATTGCCGGTCGCTCAGCGACCCCTCCACGTCCACGAAGAACCTGTATTCCCAGCTGCGTCCCTCTATGGGGCGGGATTCTATCATAAGCATGTTCACATCGTTGTAAATAAAATTTCCCAGCATATTGTACAGGGATCCGCTCTTATGTAAACCTTCAAAACAGATGCTTACCTTTCCCGCGTCCTTCCTGTACATGGGCTTCCTGGCAACGATAATGAACCTGGTGGTATTGTTCTTATTGTTGTTGATGGAGGCCTCCAGAACCTTAAGGCCGTAAAGTGCTCCTGCCGTGGGACTGGCTACCGCTGCCTGGGATACTTCCCCCTCTTCCAGTACTTTCTTGGCTGCCCCGGCTGTATTCTCCACACTTATCTGGCTCCACTGCCTGTGGGCGCCAGATACCCTGAACACTGCATCAGTCCCTGGGGATGGGAATATACACGCCTGATATCCTCCAGGGAGGCCTCCGGCAGGCCTAAAAGCGCGTGGTCCACTGCCACCTTTGTCTCTGCCACAATGTATATGTCATGCTTCAGCAGATTATCGTAATTGTCAATCACGGCCCCTGCCAGGGAATTCTCGATGGGAAGAACTCCATAATCAGCCTTCCCTCCTCCACCTCTATCATGGCATCCTCAAAGACCGGAACATGGTATACATCAGCATCTTCCCCAAAATACTGGAGGGCTGCCCTGTGGCTGTAGGCCCCCTCCACTCCCTGGTAGACAATGCGCGCACCTTCCCTCTTCAGCTCGTCCACCATGGTAAATCCGGTATCACCGCCCTTGCCATGCTCCGCCAAAAGACGGTACTGCAGCCTGCGGCTGATGGTCATAATCTGTGAGAAGAGCTCATGCACTCCCTTCCGGTTGAATTCACTGTGGGCCATGGCTGCCACTGCGGCCAGCTTCTGCTTTTCCCGCTGTCCGTCGTATACAGCCTTTCCCGTTCCAATCTTAAATTCCGCCACCTGGCCGCAAAGCTCCATCCGCTTTTCAAACAATTCCACCAGCCTGGTATCTATCTCATCCAGCTGGCCTCTGATTTCCTGTAAATCCAGATTCTCCATGGTTATTTATCCTGCTCCTGTTCTTCCTTCATCTCTTTCAGCATACCCTCTATCACATCCCTTGTATATGCCCCTGGAAACTTGCGTTTTTCAGCCGGAAGCTCCTTGATATAGATAGGTTCCCCGTAGCGTATGCACACATGGCTGGGCTTTACAGAGCAGGTGCTGTTCAAATATCTCTGCCGTACCCGTGATGGCCACCGGTATAACAGGACATCCGCTTTTCTGCGCAATCTTCAGACTTCCCTCATGGAACGGCAGAAGCCGGGTCAGCTCCTGGTTCTCATTGCGGGTTCCCTCCGGGAATATCCATATGGATACGCCGGATTTCACCTTCTCGATGCCTTCCAGGATGGTCTTTAAGCCCTCCTTTATATCCACGCGGTCCAGGAAGAGACAATTGACCCTCTGCATCCAGGTGCGCAGAAGGGGGATCTTTAACATCTCCTTCTTAGCCACGAACCCGGTCAGCCCCGGAACCGTCACATAGCCTATCAGTATGTCAAAGTAGCTCCTGTGGTTCCCCACATAGAGGACAGCCCTGTCTGACGGTATGTTCTCCAGCCCCTGCACCTCGTATGTAACGCCTGCCAGCTTCAATATAAAGCGGAACACCCCTGAATCTTGCTGAGACTTTTTCCTGGACTCCCACGGGATCCCTTTTGGCCCTGAGTCTGAGCATGGTCAGTACCGGCACGGAAAAAATCAGGTACAGTACGACCGTCATGGCCACCAATATGATACGTATCATTGTCTTCTCCTTTATACATCATTTATAAGTCAAGAAATGTTTATTTTTCATTATATCAAAAAGGACGGCTTAAATACAATACCCCGCAACCAGGTTTGTCATTTAATCGCCGCCCTTGGGCTTTGTGAGATATTCAAACAGGAGACCCGTCATAAACCAGAGTGGTGCGAACTTGAGCCGTATGACCCCGCCCACATTGTCGGGCCACAGGGAGTAGTCCCATGGGCAGATTCCCATGCTGGTCAGCCATATGCCGGTTATATACTCCGCAATAAAAATCAGCACCATATAAACCAGTCCGTGGCGTATGGCCCGCCCGGCACGGCTGAGCCTGTCCTGCCCCGCGTCCTCCAGTCCCGGAAGCCGGTAAGCCAGCTGTCGATAAACCGGCTTATGGGAAACAGGAGCGCCCCCATGCCGTAGATGGGAAACATAATAAGGGAGGTGCGGCCTATCAGCCGCCAGTCCCCGGCCATAATGGAGTCCACAGAGGTAAACATGACCTCCAGGCACCATCCTGCGATTCCGCATCTGCAAAAGTTAAGGAATAATTCATATATTTTATTTTCGTGGTCGATTTGTCCTGTCTGCGCTCTCATAGCCATTAGTATGAGCCTGTGCAGCTGCCTTCTATTCGCAGACAGCTGCTTTTCCAGAACTTTCCGTGTTCCCGGGGCAGGGATTTACCAAGCTGCGGGGATTTTCCCTCTGAAGGGTTCCGGCATCCCCGGGAATCCTCTACAACAGCGGCGACAAAAGGCGGCTGGACTGTTCCTTTATGCGCATCCACAGATTCCTGTCCGCATATTCTTCCCTGGTGATTTCCCGGCAGTGGGCAGGTCATTCATAAAGGCCTCCTCCAGCTGGCCGTGACTTCCTCATCATAAATGGTGGCATTGACCTCAAAGTTCAGTTCAAAACTTCGTATGTCCATGTTGGCTGTTCCATAGCAGCTCACCCTTCCGTCTATCATAATGCCCTTGGAGTGAAGGAATCCGTTTTCATACACGTAAACCCTGGCCCCATAGTCCAGAAGCTCCCCTGCATAGGAACAGGTAGCCCAGTACACAAAGGGATGGTCCGGCTTGCAGGGAATCATCAGCCGCACATCCACACCTGAAAGGGCCGCAATCTTAAGGCTGGAAAATATGGCGTCATCCGGTATGAAGTAGGGAGTCTGTATATAGATATGGTGCTTTGCCTTGTGAAACAGCTCCAGGTAATTATTCCGTATATGGGGCTCCCTGGTATCCGGTCCGCTGGTAATATCTGCATGCAGACCATCTCGCTTACATGTTCCGGGTCCGCAGACAGCATGGATCCGGCCCGTTCAGCCGCCGCCT
>ENA-OQIC01000965-OQIC01000965.1-human-gut-metagenome-genome-assembly--contig:-NODE-965-length-11033-cov-2.511187_pt1 | contig 11033 bp, 15 predicted proteins | sample MGYA00242572_ERZ504736 | MGnify/ENA primary metagenome ERZ504736 (study PRJEB26092, sample SAMD00036201) | human gut metagenome | host: Homo sapiens | study: EMG produced TPA metagenomics assembly of... | reverse complement strand
TTGTTGCTGCCAAGAGCCTACTCGATACCTATTTTGAAGATCTGAAATAATGATAAAGGTGTGTCAAAATTCTGTGGTGAGTTATGACACACTTCCAATCTGCTTTCGATTTACTTTGAGTCACAAAGTAGACTCCAAGAAATACCAATGCGATCGCAACTCCTTTTTCCCAGCCGAAGCTTCCGATTCCCATTAAAATAGCAGCAATAGAAGCAACAATAGGCTGTACATAATTGTACATGCTTACTACTGTAGGGCGCATTAGTTTTTGCGCGGTCATGATGCAGATGTAAGCAATGAAACTTCCACATAGTACCACATAAAGTACTTGATAGATGGCGGCTGTCGAAATGCTGTCCCATTTAATGCTTGCTATATCCTGGTATGAGAAAGGAATATAACAGATGGATGCATAGATAAACATCCACTTATTAATCGTGATGGCCGAATAGCGTTGGGATAACCCTTTGAATACGGTTAAATAGATGGAGAAGCTAAGTTGCGCAATCATGCAAAGTAAATCTCCCCAAATGCTTCCTCCTCCTGCACTTACTGCCTGACTGCTTAGAATTAAGATTAACGCTCCCATTGCTCCGATAAAGATGCCCAAAACCTTTTTGTTGGTAACCGGTTCTTTCAGATAGATAGCTGCCACAATCATGGTGATGATAGGTGAAGTTGTTGTTACGATAGATGCGTCTATCGGAGAAGTGAGAGACAATCCGAATATAAATATCCCCTGATTGAAAACAAGGGCAAACAGAGAAGCAAAAAAAATCTTCACCATGTCACGGTGTCCTACCTGCTCTTGTTTGCAGAAAGCGGAAAGTATCCAGAAAGCTGCTGCGGCACCTACCATGCGAAGGTGGTTACCGAAAGCGCTGAGAACTCTGCCAATGCCGATTTACCGATGGGGGACATCAGCCCCCACATCACGTTGGCTGTAAATGCCAATGCGTGTCCTTTCAGATTCTTATCAATCTCCATACCGAAAATGTTACCTTTATTGAAAACTGATGCAAAAGTAACCAATTTATCGTTTGAATTTTCTATATTTGTTTAATTTAAATGCAACCATTTATGGAACTATCAGCCAATTATATCAAACGAATTGAAATAGACGGATTATGGGACCGTTTCAATATAGTCTGGGACCTTCGTCCGGATGTCAATATACTATCCGGAATCAATGGAGTTGGAAAAACCACTATCCTGAATCGATCGGTCGGGTATCTCGAGCAACTGTCGGGTGAAGTGAAGAGTGATGAAAAAACGGAGTACATATCTTTTTCGACAATCCCGAAGCTACTTACATTCCTTATGATGTTATCCGTAGTTACGATCGTCCGCTTATTATGGGGGATTTCACAGCCCGTATGGCAGATAAGAATGTAAAGTCCGAACTCGACTGGCAACTCTATCTGTTGCAGCGCCGTTATCTGGATTATCAAGTCAATATAGGCAATAAGATGATCGAGCTGTTGAGCAGCAATAACGAGGAAGAACGTAGTAAAGCAGCCACGCTTTCCATTGCTAAACGTCGTTTTCAATACATGGTTGACGAACTATTCAGCTATACCCGTAAAAAAATAGACCGTAGACGCAATGATATTGCTTTCTATCAGGATGGTGAACTTCTGTTTCCTTATAAACTTTCTTCCGGTGAAAAGCAGATGTTAGTTATTCTGCTTACTGTACTTGTACAGGATAATGCCCATTGCGTATTGTTCATGGACGAGCCCGAAGCTTCTTTGCATATCGAATGGCAGCAAAAGCTGATATCGATGATCCGTGAACTGAATCCGAATGTGCAGATTATACTAACGACACATTCTCCTGCAGTGATCATGGAAGGATGGCTCGATGCTGTGACCGAAGTAAGTGATATTGCAACCAGCTATAAGTAGCATTTAACTAAAACACGACCTATGGCAATCAGTCTCAAAGACAATCTGACTTCTTCCTATTTCAATGCTGCTCATAAGTTATACTCTAAAAAGGCGCGCCGCCGGATTGTAGCTTATGTTGAGAGTTATGACGATGTAGCTTTCTGGCGTACACTGCTTGAGGAGTTTGAGGACGAAGAACATTATTTTCAGGTGATGCTTCCTTCGGCTACATCTTTGGCTAAAGGCAAGAAAATGGTACTGATGAATACCCTTAATACGGCCGAGTTAGGCAAAAGTCTGATTGCCTGTGTGGATAGCGATTATGACTTTTTGTTGCAAGGAGCTACTGCTACTTCACGTAAAATTAATCGTAATAGATATATTTTTCAGACCTATGCTTATGCTATTGAAAACTATCATTGTTATGCCGATAGCTTGCATGAGGTCTGTGTGCAAGCCACTTTGAACGACAGACACCTGATTGACTTCAATGAGTTTATGAAACGATACTCTCAGATTGCTTATCCGCTTTTCCTGTGGTCTGTCTGGTTTTATCGTCGTCATGATACTTATACGTTTACTATGAGTGAATTTAATGCCTGTGTTCGTTTGCACGATGTCAGCTTGAGGCATCCGGAACGTTCTTTGGAGGCAGTGAGGCGTTCGGTAACGTCTAAACTTTCTGAGTTATCCACGCGTTTTCCACAAGGTATCGAAGAGGTCGATAAGTTATCGGTCGAATTAAAAGGACTTGGAGTGCTTCCTGATACAACATATCTGTTTATTCAGGGGCATCACATCATGGACAATGTCGTGATGAAAGTATTGACTCCCGTTTGTACAGCCCTGCGACGCGAACGGGAACAAGAAATCAAAAAATTGGCGGAACATGACGAACAATTTCATAATGAACTGACTTGTTATCAAAACAGTCAGGTCAATGTGGAGGTAATGCTTCGCAAAAATAGTGCTTACAAAGATTTATACCTTTATCAATGGTTGAAAGAAGACATAAAAGAGTTTTTATATGGAACAGATAACCGAAAAAATAAATGACTTATTCGTTTCCTGGGGATTTGACTCCAGTGAAGTAGGTCCCATTATGACACTGGTACTGATTATTGGCATTGCTTTTTAGCCGATCTTATTTGTCGTAACATTCTTTTAAGAGTAGTTGCTAAACTAGTGAAAAAGACCAAAGCAACCTGGGATGATATTGTGTTCGACCGTAAAGTTTTGATTTACCTCAGTCACCTTGTCCCCCCATCATTATTTATGTGTTGATTCCTTTGGCAATTCCGAATGTAAGTGCCCTCGATTTTATCCGTCGTATCTGCATGATTTATATCATTGCGGTTTTTCTGCGTTTTATCAGTGCATTTCTGTCGGCTGTTTATCATGTATACAGTGAGCGAGAACAGTTTCGTGATCGACCATTGAAAGGTTTGTTGCAAACGGCACAAGTGATACTATTTTTCATTGGAGGAATTGTTGTTATCAGTGTATTGATAGATAAATCTCCGATGGTATTGCTCACCGGGCTTGGTGCTTCGGCTGCCATCCTGATGTTGGTGTTTAAAGACAGTATCATGGGATTTGTGTCCGGCATTCAACTTTCTGCAAATAATATGCTGAAAGTAGGTGACTGGATTGCTATGCCCAAATACGGAGCCGACGGTACGGTGATTGAAGTGACGCTCAATACGGTGAAGGTGCGCAATTGGGACAATACCATCACTACCATCCCTCCCTATCTGCTGGTCAGCGATTCTTTTCAGAATTGGCGGGGTATGCAAGAGTCCGGTGGACGGCGTGTGAAGCGTTCTATCAATATCGATATGAACAGTGTAAGATTCTGTACCCCCGAAATGTTGGCTAAATATAAGAAAATCCAATTGTTGACCGATTATGTGGAGCAGACCGAGCAGGTGGTGAAAGAGTATAATAAAGAACATCACATAGACAACTCTATTTTGGTCAATGGGCGACGTCAGACCAATCTCGGAGTATTCCGTGCCTATCTGACCAACTACTTGAAAAGTCTTCCCGATGTCAATAAGAACCTCACTTGTATGGTACGATATCTTCAGCCCACCGAACAAGGTATTCCGGTCGAACTTTACTTTTTTTCTGCTGTGAAAGAGTGGGTACCTTACGAAGGAATTCAGGCCGATGTATTCGATCATCTGCTTGCCATTGTTCCGGAATTTGGTTTGCGCGTATTCCAGAATCCTACGGGAGAAGATTTTCGGGAGTGGAATAGAAGAAATTAAAAAAGTGTGTTATATTTGTGGCTAATAATACTATATTAGCTATGAATGCACTACAAAGCAACATTATTCGGGAGATCACTCCGTTGTCCGATAAGGATTGTTTCTACATTGCCGAACGGTATAAAACGGAGTTTACTTATCCCATTCACAATCATGCCGAATTTGAGCTGAACTTACGGAGAAAGCAGCCGGTGTGCGACGGATCGTCGGTGATTCGGCAGAAGTGATCAGTGATTATGATTTGGTTCTGATTACCGGAAAAGATCTGGAACATGTATGGGAACAACATGATTGTCATTCGAAAGAGATCCGTGAAATAACGATTCAGTTCTCTTCCGATCTTTTCTTCAAAAGTTTTATCAATAAGAATCAGTTCGATTCTATTCGTGATATGCTTGAGAAAGCTCAGAAAGGTCTTTGTTTTCCGATGTCCGCCATCCTGAAAATTTATCCCCTTCTCGATACGCTGGCATCCGAGAAACAGGGGTTTTATGCTGTCATCAAGTTCTTGACCATACTTTATGAACTGTCACTTTTCAATGAAGAGGCCCGTACGTTGTCAAGTTCTTCCTTCGCGAAAATCGGCATTCATTCGGATAGCCGCCGTGTGCAGAAAGTGCAGGAATATATTAATGCCCATTATCAGGAAGAGATCCGCCTGAATCAGCTGGCCGATATGGTAGGAATGACTCCGGTATCTTTCAGTCGCTTCTTTAAATTGCGTACCGGTAAGAATCTTTCGGACTATATCATTGACATTCGTTTGGGGTTTGCTGCCCGCCTGCTGGTTGATTCTACTATGTCTATTGCTGAAATCTGTTATGAATGCGGGTTTAATAATCTTTCTAATTTCAATCGGATCTTCAAGAAAAAGAAAGAATGTTCGCCCAAAGAGTTTCGTGAAAACTACAGGAAGAAAAAGAAACTGGTATAATTTTATGTAGGAATGCCTACCGAAAGATAGGAATCTTTTCTCATTTGGTAATGGAGTAAATATTGTTTCTTTAATTGATTCGGTAAAAATGATTTTTCGACTAAATCTTGTACTTGTTCTGCCTTTTGGCAAAAGCTTATTAGCTCTTTATGAACTCTTTTGGGGGGAATACCGATGCGGATACCAAATTCTATGAATTCTTTTCCTGTAACCGCACCGTCATTTCCGTTTAACGTATTCTCTTTAAACAAGCCACGTTGTAAAGCAAATACATGATCATCAAAAATATGCAGTCTGGTATTTAGCAAATCATATGCCGGAGCAAGTATAAAATCTCCAGAAGGAGTTTCTAACAAAGAGAAATTTTTAGCATGAGCATCTCCATTTGAAAAAAGGAAGTTGAAAATAACTAATCGAAAGAATTTTAGAACCTCTACAGATGATGCTGAGACGTACTGTTTGATAATATCCGCCATCTCTTCATAACTTAATACATCATATTTGTAGTTGGGACCTTTATTCCCCTTTGATATTCCGGCTAAAGAAGCAAAATCTTCTTTTCTGAATTTTCTTCCATTGGGTGCAATGTCAAAACGTCGTGTGATATAGGCAGGTTCATCATTTTGAAAAAAACAGAGCCCATTGGCTGCTGTAGGAATATTGTAAACTTGCGAGGCTATTTGCATGGTTAAGTGTTCATTGGCTGGACTTATTTTGTTGAGCTCCGGATATAGACATGTGTTTGTTGTTATCCTGAAATTCTTTTTGTTCCGTTTCATTATTGTCCATGCCATTGTATGGCAGTATATGGTTTACCTTTTGGCTATTGAACAGCTCTTTCAATGCAACAGGCGAATAGGTTGAGAATCCCTTTTGTAAAGTAGAAGGACAGCAAGTTAATTCAATCATAGTCGAGAGGTTTTATGGTTACAGCCCCAGCCGTGTCGGTATGTGCTGTAGCTAATAAAATACCAAAATCATCTTTTTCATCAATCTGCAATAATCTTGCCTGAACGATGCGGTTGTGCCCTTCTGACAGCATGTTGGCAAAAAAGGAAATAGATAATGGGAAGTATATTCCTGTTGTTGTTTTGTCAATGTCAGGCTTATGGAGGGCTTTGATGGATCATTGAAATATTCGTCATCATAGCGAAATTTATATTCGTTAGAAGATAATTCCGTAATAATGCTACCCGTTCTTTATTCAAGTATACGACTCCTTGTCTCATAGATATCCCTCCTTATTTTTAATTTTCAGAGAAAGTTCTAATCCTAATACCTCCAATATGGCATAGAGCTTTTGAAAATTAATATTTATTTCTCCATTTTCAATTTTTGTTATAGTATTGATACTGATTTGTGCTAAATCGGCAAGTGTTTGCTGATTTATACCCAACATTTTTCTTCGTTGGCGAATCTGTATTCCAATTTGTTTCATATTCCCAATATATTGTGAATTTGAAACAAAAATACTAAGTATTTGTTTGATAAGCAAGGAAATTCCCAATATATTGTGAATTTGAGCTTTTTGTGGCTTGAGTTATGTACCTTCATCATGAAATTCACAATATATTGTGAATTTGATTACGGCTATTTGTACTTTTGATTTTAGAATGACAGAGATTTCTTTTTGTTTGTAGAGTGTTTCTCAATTAACATTGTTAACGCCATTTCTCCGTTATTTTATTCTTGTGTGCAAATAACAAGCCTTTTGCATTGAAAACACTTGCTATTTGCATTTAAGGAACAAGCTTTAACGTAGCGTTAAAACAAAGCTTTGGGCGAGAGAAATCTTGTGCTTTAAAAACACTGTGTTTTAGTTCGTTAAGCACACTTTTTACTTCTTTGTTTCACTGAATCCTTTTCTGGTCAAAAGCCTGTATACTTGCTTTTTTGTCAACTACAAATAGGGGACTGACACTCTCTGCTACCTTCTTTTCGTCTTGTTTAGCGCCGCTATCAGGTATCTTCCTTTGGCTCCGATGTCGCTCCAGCAAGTGTTGGCAATCAGTTTCCATACCGTCGTTCCCTTCCTCCCATAGTCCGACAGCCTGAGTATGGAGTTTACTTCCCCGGTGTCGGTAATGCTTAATCTCTTTAGCGTGTCCATCAGTCCCGAGTAATTGTGCGTCATTGTATTGAAGGCGTATCCCGGTATCGGGAGATAAGCAGAATCCTCCTTCCGCTCTTCTCCCTCCCCTTTGGGGGAACTGAGGGGGAATTCTTTATTTTCCTCTGCTTTATTTTCTTTTACTTTACTTTGTCCGGAATTGCATGCATTTTTTGCGTTAACGGCTACATGATGTACTACATTTTTCGGGTTAACAGGTGTTTTTTCCTTTTTGAACAGCTCTGGTTGCTGAATTTCTTGCAGTGCCGGGGGAGTGTCGGCTTTTCCATTTTCTTTTTCCGGTTTCACCATCAGGTAAGGGAGCTCCGACAACTCTCTTTTCCTTCGCTTTGTCGCTTCCATCCATACTTTCTGTATACTTTCCGAAGTCAGTATTCCGTTTTCCTGATAACTGTTTCTGTCCAGTATTCCTTTGGTGAACAGAATCTCGATGATCCCCTGCACCTCTTCTGCCTGCACCTCTCTTCCTGCCTTGTTTGCGAAAATCAGGCATTGTTCTTCATCCCATCGTATGTAGTATCCCTCCTTGTAAATCTTACACATCAGTTTCAGCACAATTGCCGACCCTTTTATTCCATATTTTGCTTCTATCACTTCCATTGCGTTCTCTTCCATGAAGTTTACGCCCACCGGAAAATAATTGATCCCGTCGTATGCTATTGCCATATTTGTTTTTTTAGATTAGTTGTTTGTACTTTCAATAATACATTTACCACAAATTACTCCGGATTTCCAAAGACGTTTTCACTTGATTCCTCATAGTATAAATAATTCATCCGTGAAAATCCGTGTAATCTATGGTGGTACCCTATACCACCGGTCTCCACTCCATAAAATTCTCCACTTGAAACGTCGTCCATCTCTGTTCGTCCACATTCCAGTAGACTACGGCACCTTCTACTTCTGCGGGATCATACTTCTTACGGAACTCCGCTTCGTAGTAAATCAATGTTGCTTTTACCAGTTGGAAACTCCCGTTTTGTTTTCGGTAAGCTACCGTCGCATGTCCATATTGCATATGGTCCAGGAGTGCTTCAAGTCGTTCTACCATCCATTCGGCGCACGACTCGGTGTATCCTTTCTCGAAGACGATCCGTTTTTCCATCTCAGTTTCATGGCTTCACTTTGTGATGCCGGGCTTTTCAACTTCTTCATATTATAATGATTTTAAAGTTTATAAATTGTTTGTCGGCCCGAAGGTAGAGTGTTTGCCGATTAGGTTGGAGTATAATAATTCATGGTGTGTTTTCTTGTCTATTTTATGCCAATGGATTTATCTCGTAGCATTTCGTTCCAGATGGTGTTTGTTTCCTTTAGAATAGTGCTGAACTTCAATGGAATGAATATTCCATTTCGAATATTCCCTAATAGTTTTTTGTCGTCTATATATCGTGCTAATGCAACTTGTGATGTCTCCTTTTTTATACCCATTGCCCCATCTTGATAGAGTGTGATTAGTAGCTTTAAGCATTCGTAGTGTTTCAAAACAATCCCTTGTATGGGTTTCTCCTTTTTTCGTCCTCTGTTTGACTTAAGGTCTCTATTGTCAGAGATTTGCTTGTTGCCCGTTTTGTTTTTTTTGAATTCTTTTTTTTTCTTCTTGTTGTTTGTTTTCGTAGTTCATAATCTTTTTAATTTTAGTGATTTTTATTTGTATAAAATGTTGCAAAGGTATGGACGAAAAATTTAGTAAACTTACAAATATAAGATAAATTGTGGAGTTTAATTTCTTTTTGGAGGTAAGCTGTTGGCTTATAGTGAGATAATTTGTTTAAGGAGAGATGTTTCAAAAAACGTTCGACTATTTGAACGCAAAGATAAGGGGTATTTTCATAATAGCAAAATGTTTAATTAAAAAAAAGATTTGCACTCTTGCCTTTCTACCTTAATATATTAATTTCTAGATAGATATCTATGGATAAAAATCTCTTTTTTATCTGTCTGCTTTTATGTTTCGATACTGAAAAAATGAATACAAAAATAGTGTTCAAATAGACGAACGTTTAAAAACACGTTTTTTTAGTATAATTCGTTTGTTTATAGTTTCTTACCAGATAGGTAATGAGTAACTACAAGAAACCGTGGCAAGAGAGTACAAAGCTTGCCGTATATTACATAAAGTACTCGCAAGTGATTGAATTTCAAGTGTATGTAAGAAGTTCAAAGCCCCGGGAGAATGTCCTTTTCTGAAATAATCGTATAATGGAAGTGGAAAAAGAGACCGAAATATGGTTCGCTATGCGTGCCACTTATCGTCGAGAGACTGACGCTATGCGGTTGCTTGCGAAAGAGAACTTGGGCTGTTTTGTTCCTATGCAATATAAGATAAGTATAAAGAAAGGAAAAAAAGTCCGTGTTTTGGTTCCTATCATTCACAATCTGATTTTTATTCATGCTTGTCCTTCCGAAGTGAAGCGTGTCAAGTCTATGGTTGCTTATTTGCAATATATCACCGATACCCGTAGCGGCAAGAAGATAATTATCCCCGACAATGAAATGCAGCGTTTCATCGCTGTAGCCGGTACTTACAGTGACCATCTTTTATACTTTCAACCCGATGAACTCAACTTGTCCAAAGGAACCAAAGTCCGTATTACGGGTGGTGACTTCGAGGTCAGGAAGGTGTTTTCCTGAAAGTGAAAGGTGCCCGGGATCGTCGCGTAGTCATTGCTATACAAGGTGTCATAGCTGTTGCCATGGCCACTATCCACCCTGATCTTATAGAAGTAATCAAATAATTCATAATTCAAATTTATTATGACTCTTTCCGAAGAAGTAGCTTCCCTTCAGCGTGCCGCGCACGACCTGATGTATTTGGGCATGGACGGGAGTCCCATTTACAGCGATGACTTGTCCCGCCGTAACAATGAAGTTTACCGCTTGACCACAACATTGTATAATTCCGGTATCCAAGGTTCCACGGTTGAAGAACAGGCCTCTGTCTGTCTCGCTCTCCTGATGGGTTACAACGCATCGTTCATCGACCACGGAGAAAAGCGCGAACATGTCCAGAAGATATTAGATCGTTGCTGGGATATCCTCGATACTCTTCCCGCTTCACTATTGAAGCTCCGCTTGCTTACTGCCTGCTATGGTGAGGTATTCGACGAGCCTTTGGCTGACGAAGCCCGTGCAATTATCGCTTCTTGGGATTCGGTGTCACTTACCGGTGAACAGCAGGAGGCTATCAACGAGTTTCAGACTGTGGTGGATAATCCTTATCCGTGGGAGTATGTTGAAGAATAAATTTGGATGAACGAAAGATAATGATTTTTAAGTATGATACTTATCTGTAAGCACTCAAATTAGGGCTCAAAAATGATATATATCTTTGCTGCCAATCAACAACCAACTGTTATGGCTGTATGCCAATAGTTAAAAATCAATCGAATTCCCTTTAAGTTTTAATTATGAAAGGTATTGTTTTGGCCGGTGGTTCCGGCACTCGCTTATATCCGATTACCAAAGGAGTCAGTAAGCAGTTACTTCCGATATTCGATAAACCGATGATCTATTATCCTATCTCTGTACTCATGTTGGCAGGGATTCGTGAGATCTTAATTATCTCCACTCCTTATGATTTACCCGGCTTTCAACGTTTGCTGGGTGACGGTTCTGATTATGGAGTGCGATTTGAATATGCGGAACAACCTTCTCCTGATGGTTTAGCACAAGCTTTTATTATTGGTGAGAAATTTATCGGTGATGATTCAGTATGTTTGGTTTTGGGTGATAATATTTTTCATGGCAATGGCTTTTCGGCTATGTTAAAAGAGGCAGTCCGTGTTGCTGATGAAAAGCAAAAA
>ENA-OQIC01000964-OQIC01000964.1-human-gut-metagenome-genome-assembly--contig:-NODE-964-length-11038-cov-1.557786_pt1 | contig 11038 bp, 14 predicted proteins | sample MGYA00242572_ERZ504736 | MGnify/ENA primary metagenome ERZ504736 (study PRJEB26092, sample SAMD00036201) | human gut metagenome | host: Homo sapiens | study: EMG produced TPA metagenomics assembly of... | reverse complement strand
CTCCTTTCTTCGATTGTCTGAATAACTTTCTTCATGAAACTGTCATCCAAATGATAGGCTTTTTTATAAACTACATAGGCTACAAGCATGGACACCGCTGGGATCGCACACATTAAAAATCGAATAGAATTTAATGTTAATGCAGACTGTACCGCGTTTGGATTTGGAATATATCCTGTACGTTCCAGTGCAAATCCAATGAAAGTGATGTTAAAGCCGCTGTGAATTTTACGATCAATGTCTGTAAAGAGAATACAACAGATTCATTTCTTGTTCCTAGTTTGTACTCACCATAGTCAACGACATCAGATAAGAATACTGTCGCACATCCAAGTTCTAATCCTGTTCCTGTCTTTACGATCACTCCTGCAACTGCTGTTAATACGATATTCTGTGGGCATACAAATCCAACGACTAATAATAATGCTAAGCCAATAAACGGTAAGAATACAAGCCAGTAAAATGGATGTTATTGTCTGGATAATTTCTTTGCTACTTCTGGGAAGATGATCAATCCAACAACTTCTGCGATAGATGCACTGATCATAAAAGCTGATAACATGTTGGCATTTCCACATACATATGTAAAGTAGTAAACTGCAACACCCATGATAAACTGAATTCCTACATTATATAAAAGGATCAGTCCTACTGCTGACTGTAACTGGTCATTTCTCTTAATGATTGAGAATACATCTTTAAAAGAAATCTTCTCACTTGGTGCATTGTTTTCTTTTACTTTTAAGTTGCAGACTGCAACTCCGATCGTAAGAATAAATGTTCCTGCAATGATCATAGCAAAACGATGATATCCGATATATCCTCCACCTAAGGCTGCAATGATCTGAACACCGAATCCTGCGATGACTAATGACTGTCCAATACTTGCGAAAATTCTAGGTAAAACGGAAACAACTTCTCGTTCGTGTGGATCTGATGTAAGGTTTGGAATCACGGACCAGTATGGAATATCCATGATCGTATAAGTCATTCCCCATAATACATAGATCACTGCAACGAAGATGCAAAGTGAAGTTCCTGTTAATTTAAAGTCAGTAAATAATACGACAAAGACAACGGAATTGACTAAAGTTCCGATCACTAGCCATGGTACGAATTTTCCAAAGCGTGATCTTGTGTTATCTACGATCATTCCCATAAACAGATCGTTAAATGCATCCCAAAGTTTTGCTACGAAGAAAACGATTCCTACAAAACCCGGTGATACTTTCAACACATCCGTAAAGTAGATCATAGCGAATGTCGCCATCATTCCATAAATTAAATCTTTTCCCAATGCTCCAAATGCAAAAGTATATTTTACTCTGCCTGGAACCTTTCCATTAGTTGTTCCCATTTTTCTTTCCTCCTGTTTTTGATAAGCTGTCTTTTATGTTTTTATAGTAAATCTTTTTAGTAAAATTGTCAATATATTTTTACTAATTTTTTACTTTTATTTTACTAAATTTACTTTTGTGCTTTTCTCTGTTATAATGAGATAGATTAATATTTATGAGAAAGGATTTTATCTCCATGGCAACAATCAAAGACATTGCACAGAAAGCATCTGTTTCTGCTGCAACTGTATCAAGAATTTTAAACCAAGACGATACCCTGAGTGTAACCGACGAAACAAAACAGCGCGTTTTAAAGGTTGCCCAGGAATTAAATTATACAAAGCATCTAAAAAATACCGTTGAAAAATCGATTTCTATCGGTATCTTTCAATGGTATTCTGTCTTTCAGGAACTGGAAGATCCTTATTATCAGGCAATCCGTGTCGGTATTGAAAAATATTGTGCCGATCATAATATCCACGTTGTCCGTGCTTTCCAGAGCGATTGCAATTATCCTGACACACTCAAGGATCTTCAAGGTCTGATCTGTATTGGTAAATTTAATAAATCTCAGATCAAATCTTTTCAAAAACTTAATTCCAACACTATTTTTGTTGATATGAAGACACCAAAGATTTATTGTGATACGATCAATCTTGATTTCCAACAGGCAGTTACTGAAGCACTAGATTATTTGTATGATCTTGGCCATCGAAAGATTGCTTATCTTGGCGGAAAGGAAGTTCTCGCTGATAACAGTGTATATTTTGAAGAACGTAAAGATACCTTCATCAACTTCTGCCAGGAACATTCCATTGACCATGAATCTTTTATTTATGAGGGAGATTATTCTGCTGAATCCGGATATAACATGACAAAACAAATGATTGCTGATGGCGACCTTCCAACCGCTATTTTCTCTGCCAGTGATCCTCTTGCAATCGGTGCAATGCGTGCTTTATATGAGAATGGTTATAAAATTCCAGATGATATATCCATCATTGGTTTTGATGATATCAGCGTTGCAAGTTTTTCAAACCCTCCGCTGACAACGATTCATACACCGGCTGAATTTATGGGAGAATATGCTGCTCATTATATTTTACTTCGGACAAAAGAAGATTCTCTGAATCAGCAAACTCCGATTCGTCTGACACTTCCATGCAATCTTATTGTTCGTAACTCTTGTGCTGCTCCGCGCAAACAGTCATAATATTTAGTAATATTTTTACTTGTTTTTCTAAGCATAGAAAAACTGCATGCTATTCACATGCAGTTTTTCCCAAGAAGGAGTAAAAAGTTAATAGGTAAAATTTATTTATGAAAATGGATTCTCAGTCTTATAAAGCATATTCTTTGGCTGATTAAATCCAATCTCATCGACATCAACACCAATGTATTTGAATACTTCATATAAAGTTTTTCCAAAATGACCAAAAGCAACAGCTCCATGGTGTGGGAAATTCTTTTCGATCAGTACATGGCGGTAAAATCTTCCCATTTCTGGGATAGCAAATACACCAATAGATCCGAAAGATCTTGTTGCTACTGGAAGGATTTCTCCTTGTGCAACGTACGCTCTTAATTTTGTATCTGCTGTACTTTGTAAACGGAAGAATGTAATATCTCCTGCGCGATATCACCTTCTAATGTTCCTGTGTCACTTCTTCCGGTAATGTTCTTGCCATGATCTTCTGATATTTCATCTCACAGAAAGATAATTTAGATTTTGCTGTGTTTCCACAATGGAATCCCATAAATGTATCTTTTTGTGTATAGTCATAGTTATCTTTAATTTCTTCATTATACATATCTGCTGGTACGGAGTTGTTGATATCTAATAATGTCACAGCATCCTGACTTACAACCGTTCCAATAAATTCGCTTAATGCACCATAGACATCTACTTCACAGGATACTGGAATTCCCTGTGCTGCCAAACGACTGTTTACATAACATGGTACAAATCCAAACTGAGTCTGGAATGCTGGCCAGCATTTTCCGGCAATTGTTACATATTTTCTGTAACCTTTATGATCCCTGATCCAGTCTTTTAATGTCAGTTCATACTGTGCAAGCTTGGAAAGAATCTCTGGTTTTTTATTTCCTGCACCCAGTTCTTCTTCCATTTCTTTTATGATTGCAGGAATTCTTTCATCCCCTTCATGCTGATTAAATGCTTCAAATAAATCTAATTCTGAGTTTTCTTCAATTTCGATTCCAAGATCATATAATGGTTTGATCGGTGCATTACATGCAAGGAAGTTCAGTGGTCTTGGTCCAAAACTTATGATCTTCAATTCACTTAATGCTTTTACTGTTCTTGCGATTGGCAAAAATTCATGGATCATATCTGCACATTCTTCTGCTGTTCCTACTGGATATTCAGGAATATATGCTTTTATATTTCTTAATTTCAGATTATAACTTGCATTTAACATTCCACAATATGCATCTCCTCTTCCATCTAAGAGGTTATCACCACTTTCCTCAGCTGCTGCCACAAACATCTTTGGTCCATCAAAGTGTTTTGCAAGAAGTGTTTCTGAGATTTCTGGTCCAAAGTTTCCAAGATAAACAACTAATGCATCACATCCTGCTTTTTTAATATCTTCTAATGCCTGTACCATGTGAATCTCACTCTCCACGATACAGACTGGACATTCATAAATGTCCTCAGGATCATATTTTTCTTTATATGCTTTTATCAATGCTTCTCTTCTTGTAACTGATAAACTTTCTGGGAAGCAGTCACGACTGACTGCTACGATCCCGATCTTTGTTTTTGGCATATTATTCATATTGTTTTCCTCCTTTAATACATCAACCAAATATAACTATCTACTTTTCATTACCTTGTGCAAGACGCTTCTCACGAATTGATTTAAATACACTCTGTAAGATTACGAAGAAGCAAAGAAGTAATGCGATCACGATTCTTGTCCACCAGGATGATAATGTTCCCTGGAATGTAATGATCGTTTCAATGATACCCTTGATCAGTGATCCAAATAGTGATCCTACGACAGTTCCAACACCTCCTGTTAAAAGTGTTCCACCAATAACTGCTGCTGCGATCGCATCCATCTCAAATCCTCTGGCCTGCTCTACGAATCCACCACAAGAGTTTAAGCAGAAAGCAAATCCAGCTAATGATGCTAAAAATCCATTTAACACATAAACTTTTAATTTTGTAACTTTAGGATTTAATCCCATTAATAATGCAGACTGTTCATTTCCACCTACTGCAAATACGGCACGTCCAAATTTTGTGTATCGAAGGATCACAAAAGAAATCGCTACAACCAACAATGCAATGACAACACTTAGGTAGATATAAGGATGCATTGCAACTCCTCGGTTGTTGTAATATGTAATAAATCCAAAATAAATTCGATAGTTTGCAAGACTTAAAAATGTAGGATTTTCAATACTGATCATATCGGAACTGATCAATGCTGTAAGACCTCTGGCAAAGAACATTCCTCCAAGTGTTACGATGAATGGCTGTATTTTTAAATAAGCTACTAAAAATCCTTGAACCAATCCGAAGATCACACCAAATGCTAATACCAGAATAATTGCAACGACTGCGCTCATATGCTTCACTTCCATCATCCATGCAAGCATCATACAAACAACACCGATGACGGAACCGATCGAAATATCGATTCCTCCTGTGATCAGTACAAATGTCATACCAACGGCTGCAATGATCAATCCAGCATTACTAATGAACAAGTTTAAAAACACCTGTGGGCTTGTAAAGTTTCGATCTCCGTAAAGGATCGCACCTGCAATATAGAGCACGAAGAATAATACGATCGTAACTGCAAGCAAAAATCCATTTCCTCTAAGTTTATTTTTAATTTTCTCTACCATTGCCATTATGCCACCTTCTCTCCAGCAGTTTTTGCTGCACGTTTTGCTTTAATACGATTTAAGTATTTCTTAAATTCTGGAGACTGTAATGTCACGATTATGATAACCACGATCGCTTTATAAAGTGGAAGCTGATCTCCAGTTACTTTCATTGCATATAATGTTGTAGATAATGCCTGGATCGTGATCGCTCCAATAACACTTCCTGCGACTGAGAATTTACCACCTGCAAGAGAGTTTCCTCCAAGTGCTACTGCTAAGATCGCATCTAATTCCATCAAGTTTCCTACGTTATTTGCATCAATGGATGTGATTCTTGATGTTGCGATCATTCCTGCGATTCCTGCACAAAGTCCGCAGGCTGCATATGTGATAAAGATGATCTTTGTAGAATTAAGTCCAAACAAACGACTGGCTCTTGGTTGATACCTACACTTTCAATATACAATTTTGTTGCTGTCTTATTTAAGAATAATGTTGCTAAAATGACTACGATGATCGCTACCAGAATCGGTGTTGGAACTGGAATATGTGGCAGAAATCCTCCTAAATACTTAAAGCTGTCCACTTTGACATATAAATTATTTCCACCTGTGATCAACTGTGCCATTCCTCGTCCTGCGGTAAATAAGATCAATGTTGCTACCATTGGCTGGATCTTCATATTCGCAACTAAGAATCCGTTCCACATACCACATAATACAGATACCACAAGCCCGATCAGGATTGCTGCGATCCAAGGAATTGCATATGTTTCTCCACTTCCAAGAAGATAAACAGATACAGCTCCTGATAATGCCATGATCGCTCCGACAGAGATATCAGTTCCTGCACTGGATGCTACACAAAGTGTCATACCAACTGCTAAGATGATCAATTCACTGGATCGGTTGAAAATATCGACCAGATATCCATATAACACACCATTTTTAATTGAGATTTCAAAAAATGATGGGGATTTTATAAGGTTAAATAATAATACAAGTGCCAAACATACAATTGGCCAGAAGAGGCGATATGATGTCATCTTTTTTAATTTATCCATAATTATTTGTCACCTCCTGCGATTGCTTTCATTACATTTTCCTGTGATAATTCACTTTCTTCCAATTCTCCGACTTTCTCACCATCTCGTAAGATTCCCATGTGAGTCACGGTACGAAGCATTTCTTCTACTTCGGATGAAATAAATACAACAGACATTCCTTCATTTGCAAGTTTACGACCAATTTCTGAATCTCTGTCTTGTTCCAACATCAATACCTCTGGTTGGTTCATCAAGAATCAGGAATCTGTTCTGTCATCAGCATCTTCCGAGGATTACTTTCTGCTGATTACCACCACTTAATGATTTGATCGGTGTTTCTCTGCTTGCTGTCTTAACCTGCAGCATCTTAATATACTTATCTGTCAACTCTTCCTGTTCTTTTCTGCTCATCAGTTTGAACATTCCTCGTTTTGCCTGAAGTGCCAAGATCATGTTTTCTCTTACAGAAAGATCTGCAATGATTCCTTCTACTTTACGATCTTCCGGACAATATGCCATTCCTTGATGCATTGCATCATTGGTGCTTTGACATCTAATTTTTCTCCTTTGACATATAATTCTCCTCCATCTGGTTTATCTGCTCCATAAATCGCTCTTACAAGTTCGGAACGTCCAGATCCTAATAATCCAGATAATCCAACAACTTCTCCTTTATGGATCTTAATGTCAAATGGTTTGATCGTTCCTTTATGATAAAGACCTTTTGCTTCGATCACAACTTCGTCGCTTTGTTTCTTTGATGATGTTCCACTTCCTTTGATGTCTGCCAGATCATCAAATTCTTTTCCCATCATTGTTGCAACTAATTTAAATCTTGGAAGCTCTTCTGTCTTATATTCGCCTACAAAATGTCCATTTCTAAGTACTGTGATCCTGTCACAGACTGCATAGACCTGTTCCAAAAAGTGTGTTACAAATACGATCGCTGTTCCGCGTTTCTTTAGCATATTCATAACCTTAAATAATTTCTCAACTTCTCCTTCATCAAGACTTGATGTTGGTTCATCAAGGATCAATACTTTGACTGAATGTCAACTGCTCTTGCGATCGCCACCATCTGCTGAATCGCTACGGAATAGTTTTCCAATTCCTGTGTGGCATCAATTTCTAATTCCAGATTATCAAGGATCTTCTGTGCCTGTGTATTCATCGTCTTCCAGTCGATCCTCCCCATTTTCATTGGTTCTCTTCCGATAAAGATATTTTCTGCTACCGTTAGATTCGGACACAAGTTTACTTCCTGATAAACGGTGCTGATTCCATTGTTTCCCGCTTCTTGAGGGGATGTGTTAATAATACTTTTTCCATCCATGATGATCTCACCTGTCTCAAATTCCTCAACTCCTGTAAGAACTTTGATCAGTGTAGATTTTCCTGCACCATTTCTCCCATTAAGGCATGAATCTCTCCTTCTCTCAATGTAAGCTGTGCATCGGACAGTGCTTTCACTCCTGGGAATGTTTTATTAATATGTCGCATGGATAGAACTGTCTTCTTTTCATCACTCATGACAATTCTCCTTTCTTTTCATGATTTTTGAGCCGATTTTAATGAAAATGCCCTGATTTTTGGCATAAAAATTACAGGATAAGTCAGATTGTCCTGACCCAGAGCCTGCAATCTTTATTTGTAGTGCGATTGTTAATAGTTACATGTGTGTACTTAAGGGGATTTTCAACAATGTTTATTAATATGCACGTTTGTTAATAACTTCTTTTGTAGTATTATCTTTTGTAAATACCTGCTCATCTACATACTGGATCTTATCTACTTTTTCACCTTTCATGATCTTCTTAGCTAATTCAGCTACACGAGGTCCATGAAGTGGGTTACATTCAAATTCAGCATTGATCTCTCCAGACTGAACTTTCTTTAATGCTGCTTTGATCGCATCGAAAGAAATGATCGTTACGTCTTTACCAGGTGTTTTTCCTGCTGCTTTTAATGCATCGATTGCTCCGAATGCCATGTTATCATTCTGTGCTACTACAACATCAATGTCTTTGTTCTGTTTTAAGAAAGATTCCATAACTTCCTGACCTTTTGCCTGTGTAAATTCTCCTGTCTGAGAAGCAATGATCTTGAAGTTTTTCTGATCTTTGATTCCTTCTTTAAATCCTTTTGTACGTCCGATTTCTGCAGAAGAACCAATCGTTCCCTGTAATACAGCGATGTTTACGTCACCTTTTTCTTTTCCCTTTTCTTTAATTAACCATTCAGCCGCTTTCACACCTTCTTTTTTGAAGTCTGATCCAACCCATGCTGTGATCAGTGAATCATCAGAAGTTTTGATCTGACGGTCAACTGTGATAACTGGAATATCAGCTTTCTTTGCTTCTTTTAAAACTGTTTCCCAACCTGTTTCTGTTACAGGTGCGATTGCGATCACATCAACACCCTGTGTGATAAATTCTCTGACCGCTTTTGTCTGATTTTCCTGTTTCTGCTGAGCATCTGCAAATGATAATTTAAATCCGTTCTTTGCTGTTAATGCAGATTTCATAGACTTTGTATTTGCTACACGCCAATCACTCTCAGCTCCAACCTGTGAAAATCCGATGTTGATCTCTGAAGTTTCCTTCTTTGAAGAACCACTGTCTTTCTTGTTTCCTCCACCACAACCAGTAAGCATTGTTCCGATCATCATTGTTGCAAGTAAACCTGCAGCCACCTTCTTAATACTTCTTCTCATTATGATTTCCTCCTTTTTCTTTTTTGATTTTTTCGTTTTCCTTAATTACAAGTTATATTTTACTTGAAATTGTATTTCTTTCAATGCAATTTCTTTTGCATTCGGTGGATTATTTTATGAAATTTTTATCTTGTCTGTTTAAAGTTTGATTTTTTTGATAATGGTTTGAATTTTTTTGATTTTTGATTATTTTTTCTCTGCTTGTCTAGTCTTCGGTACAACTACGATCACCTTAGTTCCAATATCTGGTTCACTTTCAAGGATCAACCCATATTCTTCTCCATAATATAATTTAATCCGCCGATTTACATTTGCAATTCCAAACCCTGTTGTCCTGTTTACCCATATATCTTCATACATTTCTTTATTGATCTGAACTACCTGCTCAGGCTGCATACCAACTCCATTATCTTCAACGATTAGGAATATATTATTTTCATCATCTACACTGGAAATCTTTATCATTCCTTTTTCTCTTTGTTTTTTCAATCCATGATATAATGCATTTTCTACTAATGGCTGTAAAGTGATCTTTACAATATCATTTTTCTTGATCTCATCTGGGACATCAATAGAATATTCCATAATATCCCCGTATCTTAATTGTTGTATCTTTAAATAATTTTCAACATGCTCTAATTCTTCCCTGATCGATATCTTATCTTCTCCGTGACTTAAACTTGTACGGAAAAAGCCAGACAAGGCAGCTACCATTTCTACCACTTTGTCATCCTGATGATCAATGGCAAGCCACATGATCGTGTCCAATGTATTATAAAGGAAATGTGGATTAATCTGCTCTTGTAGTAACTGCAGCTCTTTTTTTCGAAGATTTTGTTGTTCTACTTTTACATCTTCGATCAATCTCTCTACCTTTTGTGCCATATGTTCGAAATTATTTGTTAAGATCTGCAGCTCTTCTGTTGTATTTGAGGTCCATGTACATCAAAATTTCCCTGCGCCACTTCCTTTGTCATCTCACATAATTGTCTGACTGGATAACTAATGTCTTGCGAAATCAATTTCGATAATTTCCATGTTATCAGAGACAAAAACAGTACAGCGATCAATGTGATCGTGATCGTATGCATGATTTCTTTTTCCAGTTTTTACACGCATACTCTCCATATTCCCAATCTCATAGTAAATGTATTCGGATACTTTTTCTTTAATGATCTCTGTAAATACATTCACATTTAATCTTAATCTCTGATTATTTTCCATATAATCGTTTTTTAGATCTGAGTGTTCAATTTCTTCAATGGAAATCTTCAGATTATCCAACAGTTTTCCTATCTGTCTCGTTCTTAATTTACTTTCATCTGTTACAGCATTTTTATTCAGTTCCTTTACCAGCTCCTTCGCTTCCTTAATCTCCTCATATGGTTTCATCGCATCAAAACTCTCTGCACCGATAACAATACGATACATTTTATAATCCATATCTTCTGAAAATGAGAAATTAAACTTGCTGGCTACTGATACGTTTTTTACTGCCTCATTATAGCTTTCATTAAAATTTATCATGATAACAAGAAGCGTGATAATCCCCACTAACGCAGGAATTATCACGACCATCCTTAACCATTTTAGTTTTTCTTCTATTGAGAACTGCCGAAATCGAGCAATAGATTCTCTCTCATATTTTTTCATTACATCCTCCTTGATCTATATTCACTTGGAGTACATCCTTGCGTTTTTTTAAACAGGTAGCTAAAGTAATGTGGATCCTTATATCCCACTTCATAGCTGATCTGTGATGCCTTCATATCTGTAAAACAAAGCATTTCTTTTGCTTTATCCATTACTGACTGATGTCAAAAATTCCACAAAAGATTTCCCTGTTTCTTGTTTAAACGTTGTACTAAAATGACTGCTGCTTAATCCAACCTGATCTGCAACATCACTCAACGATAATGTTTCTTCTTGATAATTTTTCACAATAAATTCTTTTGCCTCCGTTATCAATGAAGAATGTTTCTTCCCTAATCTTTCATTTCGCATTCTGATCGCTTGTATGATAAGTTCTTCGATATACTCCGCTGCTTTCTCTCCTGTTGAAACTGCAGCGATCTGTTG
>ENA-OQIC01000963-OQIC01000963.1-human-gut-metagenome-genome-assembly--contig:-NODE-963-length-11050-cov-1.664195_pt1 | contig 11050 bp, 10 predicted proteins | sample MGYA00242572_ERZ504736 | MGnify/ENA primary metagenome ERZ504736 (study PRJEB26092, sample SAMD00036201) | human gut metagenome | host: Homo sapiens | study: EMG produced TPA metagenomics assembly of... | reverse complement strand
GAATTGTTTTGTGTGGTAACTTTACAATATCAAATACTGGTAAGAATTGCCATTGCCTATTTTATTATTGAGAAAAAGAAAGCTGCGCCACAGCCTTGGCAAGCCATCGCGCAGCGATTTTGTTCAATTTAAAGTTTTCGGGGTATCTGCGTATCCATTAAATGGTGCGGAGCGTTTGCAGATCATGTATGAAACATTCAACCAGAATGTCAAAGTGCCATTCAAGTTCAGCTATGATGATATGCTGCGTACTGGGTTGAATACAAAGGATTATATTGCACCATCCAGTTTCCTGTTCAAAATGGAAAGGATTTCAGATGGGAGATACCATCGGAGCAGTGTCCTATCTGCAGATTCTGGCACCAGAGCTGACGGATAAAATGCTTGCTGAATTTCTGGAAATGGACTGTAACCTGCTTGTTAATCTGCATATCCAGTCCATCGACCAGATGAAAGCGATCAAATTGGTCAAAAGTAAGGTTACGGATATTAACCGCATGAAAATTGAGGAACAGAAAAAAGCGGTACGCTCCGGATATGATATGGATATTATACCGTCTGACCTGAATACATACGGTGGGGAAGCGAAAAGACTTCTGGAAGATTTACAGTCAAGGAATGAAAGAATGTTTCTTGTGACTGTGGTGTTTTTAAATACAGCAAAAAATAAACAGGAGCTGGAAAATGCGGTATTTCAGACGGCAGGTATTGCACAGAAATACAACTGTGTATTAAAAAGACTGGACTATCAGCAGGAGCAGGGCCTTATGAGCAGTTTGCCGCTTGGAAGAAACTGGATTCCAATCAAGCGGGCATTGACTACCACATCGACAGCTATTTTTGTTCCATTTACGACGCAGGAACTGTTTATGGGTGGGGAATCTATCTATTATGGGTTAAATGCCCTGTCTAATAACTTAATCATGCAGATCGGAAAAAGCTGAAAAATCCCAATGGTCTGATACTTGGTACTCCTGGATCTGGTAAATCCTTTGCGGCAAAAAGAGAGATTACCAATGTATTTATTGTCACAAAAGACGACATTATCATCTGTGATCCGGAGGGTGAATATTTTCCGTTAGTCCGGGCATTTAACGGGCAGGTTATCCGTATTTCTCCGACCAGTCATGATTACATCAATCCAATGGATATTAACATCAATTATGCGGATGATGACGATCCGCTATCGTTGAAATCAGATTTTATCCTTTCGCTTTGTGAACTGGTAGTAGGAGGAAAAAACGGTCTGGAACCAGTGGAAAAAACAATCATTGACCGATGTGTGCGTCTGGTATATCAGGACTATCTTTCAGAACCGGTTCCGGAGAAAATGCCAATTCTGGAAGATCTATATAATCTGCTTCGCAAACAGGAAGAGGCTGAGTCGCAGCGGCTGGCAACGGCACTGGAAATCTATGTAAATGGTTCCCTGAAGGTGTTTAATCACCGTACAAATGTAGAGTTGAACAATCGTCTGGTATGTTTCGATATTAAAGACCTTGGTAAACAGCTTAAAAAACTTGGTATGTTGATTGTTCAGGATCAGGTTTGGAACAGGGTAACAGTCAACCGTTCTGCTCATAGGTCTACCAGATATTACATTGATGAGTTCCATTTGTTGCTGAAAGAAGAACAGACAGCAGCATACAGTGTAGAAATCTGGAAAAGATTCCGTAAGTGGGGCGGTATCCCGACTGGTATCACGCAGAACGTAAAAGACCTGCTTGCTTCAAGGGAAATCGAGAATATCTTTGAAAACTCAGACTTTATCCTGATGCTCAACCAGGCATCCGGGGATCGACAGATTCTGGCAAAGCAGCTTAATATTTCAACACACCAGCTTTCCTATGTAACAAACAGTGGAGAGGGAGAAGGCTGATTTTTTATGGAAATACAATTATTCCATTTAAGGCAGATTCGATAATACCCTTATGCTTTATGCGTTAATGTCATCGAAACCGGAAGATGTAGAGAAGCGTGAAAAACTCGGCATCAAAGGCAGAGACGATAGTTAAAGGGGTGACAGCAGAGTATGAGAAAATGGGTGGCAGGATTGTTACTTTCTATATCTGTTATATTGCTTACGATCAGTCTGTATTTCTTAATGGGATTTTTTATGCAGGAAAGACAGGATAATCAGTTACAGCAGGAACTGCAGGAGCTAATGCAGAAAAGAGAGGATGAATCGGAAGAAGATGCTTCCGGCGATTCTTTGATAGAGATAGATGCTGGAATTTTGGCATTGCATGAAGAAAATCCGGATTGTATTGGCTGGCTGACCATTGATGGAACGAGAATAGACTATCCGGTCATGTACCGGCCCGGAGATAAAATTATTATCTGCATCGAGATTTCAACGGGGAATATTCTGCAAATGGTTGCTTATTTTGGCAGAGGAATGTGTACCAGGAGATTCGGACAATCTGATCATATATGGACATCACATGAACAGTGGGAAGATGTTTGCTGACCTTGAGAAATATAAGGACGAAAGATTTTACGAAGAACATCCGACAATCCTGTTCCGCACGATATGGGGAAATGAACAGTATCAGATATTTGCAGCATTTACAACACCCGTTTATACAGGAAATGATTTTGATTATTACAGTTTTATCAAAGCAGGAACAGTGGATGATTATAAAAAATTTGTTGCTTCCGTTAAGGAAAAGTCGCTTTATCAGACAGGAACAACAGCAAAATACAGAGATAAGTTACTTACACTGTCTACTTGTGAGTATTCCCAGAAAAATGGGCGTATGGTACTGGTTGCAAAGAAAAATAACGGAAAGGAATAAAACGGAAAATTACCATAGATCAGGAGATGATGACCATGCAGGAGCATGAATATAAAGCAAGGGACAAGACTGTCCAGAAGATGAGCCGGGATGGACTTAGGGAAAAAAATCTCCGCAGTAAAAAGGAAAAGCGGATTACCGGGCGTGAGGCTGATGAGAAGAAAACAGCCGGACACAGGGAACAGGAGCTGGACTTTGGAAAGGTCAGAAAAACTCATACTGCAGAAGAAACAGTTGAGGGAGTGAAAGAAGGAAAACACAGACTGCAGTCCAGACACGCTTTTCTGGAACAGGAAGAAATTGCAGAAGCGGAAGAAATGGAAAACTCAGAAATGAGTGATGATAAAGCAGGCGGGGAGAAATCTCCGTCTGTTTCACGTTCCAGACTTCGGAAAGAAAGTATCCGGGGGCATCCGGAACGGAAATTTGAACGTGATTCTGAAATAACAGAACCGGACAGGCAGAACCGAAAGAAAAAGATGGTCACAGCCTATGCAGCAAAAGAGCAGAAACGCTACCATGAAAAGTCAGAAGTTGATGAAAAATCAATGGAAGACTTTCGGGAAGAGATTAAAGATAAGACGAAAAGGGAACAGACGCTAAAAGAACAGAAAAAATCAAAATCCCGTCTTTCCTTTGAAGATGAAAGTAAAGGTATGATTCCCGGTAGCGGAATGGCAAGAAAGGAGCAACCGTTGTTTCAGAAACGGTATCTGCCTATGGTCAGAAAAAATCAGAGAGGGTACCGATGATAATGCTGCTCTTGATGCAGCAAAACAGATGGAACTTGCGGGAGAAAGTCTTGCAAGAAAGTCAATTTACGTTCGGGAACGGTTGAAAGAAAAACGACAGAGAAATAATCGGTTAAGGGAATCTGTTCTGGAAGAAACAGAAAAATCCCGTTTGCAGTTTGGTACCAGTGTTTCCAATGAAGCAAAAAGGGCGGTTCAGAAAGAAGCAGAGCAGAAGAAACAGTCTGCATTAAAGAAATTACTGCAGAAAAAGCGTTACCAGAAGCAATATCAGGCTGCGAAACAGGGAAAAGCTGTGAAGGACGCAGTGCTTGTAAATGCACAGCGATTTACGGAAAAAGCCAAAGCTGCGGTTAAGGAGCTTGTGGCACAGAACAGAAATATCCTCCTGTCCATAGGAGTTCTGGTGCTGCTGTTTGCGTTAATGGCAACGAGCCTGTCAAGCTGTGCTGCGTTATTCCAGGGCAGTTCCAATGCTATTATTTCTACCAGTTATTCCAGTGAGGATGAGGATATTTATGCTGCGGAAAATGCTTATGTGGCATTGGAAAATGCACTGAATGAGCAGATCAATCAGATGAAAGCAAACCATTCCGACTATGATGAGTTCCAGTTTCAGATTGATGAGATCGGACACAATCCGTATCAGCTTATTTCTTATTTGACAGTCAAGTATGGCGGTTTTACCTATGCCGAGGTTGCGGATGAGATTCAGGAGATTTTCAGGGAACAGTATGGATTATATACGGATTCAACACGAGAAACCGTAACAGAAAAGAAAACAGTCAGGGTTGGAGAATCACTGGGACAGGTTGTGACCAGTGGATATTGCAACTGTCCGATTTGTTGCGGGCAGTGGAGTGGAGGCCCGACTGCAAGTGGAGCGTATCCACAGGCGAATCACACGATTGCGGTGGATGCTTCTAATCCATTTGTGCCAATGGGAACCCATGTCATTATGAATGGTGTGGAGTATGTAGTTGAGGATACCGGAAATTTTGCACAGTATGGTGTGCAGTTTGATGTATTCTACGGCGGTCATGCTTCTGCGTCAGCACATGGGCATCAGACCTGGGAAGCATACATAGCAGACAGCAATGGAAGTCAGGAAGTGGAAGTAACGACAACAAGAGAAGTGAACCGGCTGGATGTAACACTTACGAACCATAACCTGGATGCAGTTTTAAGAAACCGTATGACAGACAAGGAACAGGAGCAGTATGACGCTTACAACAAATACTATGGAAATCGTGATTATCTGTTTGACCTTAACACAATTCCGACAGGTGGGGCAGGCTTTGGATATGATATTCCGGCAGAAGCACTTTCTGATCCGCAGTTTGCCAAGATGATCCGGGAAGCGGAAAAATATCTGGGTTATCCGTATGTCTGGGGCGGTGCATCGCATCTACCAGTTTTGATTGCTCTGGTTTTGTATGCTGGGTAATCAATAATTGCGGAAATGGATGGAACGTGGGAAGAACAACAGCGGACGGACTTCGTTCTTATTGTTCCTATGTATCTCCATCTGATGCAAAACCGGGAGATCTGATCTTTTTCCAGGGAACTTATGATACGCCGGGAGCGAGCCATGTTGGAATTTATGTAGGAAATAACATGATGATTCATTGCGGGAATCCGATTCAGTATACAAGCATTGCAAGTTCTTACTGGCAGCAACATTTTATGGCATTTGGCAGACTTCACTAGAAGGGAGTGAATGAGAGATGAATATGCGATTAAAAAAGGTTCTGGATGATATTCAGAAAACTGAAAACAAGATTCTGGAATTGCAGGAGCATGTAAGGCAACTGAGAATCCAGAAAAAGCAGATGGAAGATGCAGAAATCATTAAGGCAATCCGTTCCATGAAAATGGATAGCCGAAAGATGCTGACTTTTCTGGATGGAATTCAGAACGGAACAGTTACCATGCAGTTTGATGAAGAGGGCAATCTTTCTATGGATAGTTCTGAAACAGGTATAAAGAAAGAAGAAAATATGGATAGCGAAATGTTAACCGGACTGATAGAAGAAAGAGAGGATTTGGAAGATGAAGAATAAAGTAATGAAAAAATTTTGATGATTATGTTGTCGTCAACAATACTGATGGGTTCTGCCAGTGTGACTGCATTTGCACAGGCAAATGAAAATGCAGAGCAGACAGAAGCAGTGGAACAGGTGATAGAAGAACAGCCGGCAGAGCAGCCTACCACAGAGGAAACACCGTTTTCCACACCGGGAAACGGACAGCTTGTGGATGATAAGGAGAATGACAGTTCCAAGCAGTTTCTGACTGTACAGACAAAGAATGGAAATACCTTTTATATGGTCATTGACCGTTCCGGTACTTCCGAGAACGTGTACATGATGTCACTGGTAGATGAAAATGATCTGGCAGAGTTCTTAGACGAAAACGAGGAAACCGAGAAAAAAGAGGAATCAGCAGTTGTTCTTCCGGAAACGACTGCAGCACCAGAACCAGAAACTACCGTACAGCCAGAAACAGAAGTGAATCCAGAATCCGGTGGTAATAAAATGTTTGGTTCTGCGATCCTGGGCGGCGGCATTGTACTGGTATTCGGTGGTTTAGCTGCTTTTGCTTTAAGTAAATTCCGAAAGAAAAAAGAGGACGGTATTGTAGAGGAAGGCCTGGAATTTGCTGATGACAGTTACATCAATGAAGATGAAGAAAATGCGGAAGATCAGCAGAAATAACAAAAAAGCATAAGGTATGGAGAAAGGGCAGTTCTTTATGGACTGCCTTTTTGACAGGAACAGGAGGAAAACATGGCGAAATTTTTAGTGATTGCAGAGAAACCGAGCGTGGCACAAAGCCTTGCAAAAAATTTATCTGCTTATCAGAGAAAGGACGGGTATCTGGAGGGGAACAGTTGCATTGTCAGTTGGTGTCTGGGACACCTGGCAGAATATGCACCACCGGAAATTTATAATGAAAAATATGCAAAATGGCAGTTTGAGGATTTGCCGATCATTCCGGAAGTATGGAAAGTTCAGGTATCAGAAGATAAAAAGAAGCAGTTTGATGTGCTATGCGGCTTAATGAACCGGGCAGATGTAGCATATCTGGTCAATGGCTGTGATGCCGGAAGAGAAGGAGAACTGATTTTTAAAAGAGTTTATGATTTGGCAGGCTGTCAGAAACCAGTGAAGCGTCTGTGGATCAGTTCAATGGAAGATGAAGCCATTCAGAAGGATTTCAGTCCCTAACTGACGGGAGAGAATATGCAGGGCTTTGTAATGCTGCGGTATGCAGGGCACAGGCGGATTGTTGATTGGAATGAACGCAACGAGAGCCTACACAACCAGATATTTTAAGCGTTTGGTAGTTGGCAGGGTACAGACACCGACGCTTGCCATGCTGACGGAAAGAAAAGAGAAGATCGAGCATTTCAAGAAAGAAGCCTATTATAAGGTTTCTCTGTCAGATGGGAAACTTATGGTAACATCAGAGAGTATCCCGTTAGAAATGGAAGCGGAAGAATTAAGAAAACTTTGTGATGGGACAGAAGCACTGGTCACAAGGGTAAAAAGAGAGCAGAAAAAGACTTTCCCACCAAAACTTTATGATCTGACCGGTCTGCAGAGGGAAGCAAATCGTTTTTTTGGATACACTGCCCAGAAGACATTGGATATGCTGCAGGAGCTGTACGAAGAAAAGATGGTTACCTATCCGAGAACAGACAGTCAGTATGTAACCGAAGATATGAAAGAAACGGTAAAAATGCTTGCCGAAGGCATGACAGATTTTCTTCCGTTTCTGGAATCTGGACAGACTAGAGGTAACATAGATCGTGTGGTTAATAATGCAAAGGTATCTGATCATCATGCAATACTGCCGACAAAAGAAGCAATGGAAAAAGGCATGGGAGGACTTTCCAGTGGAAAGAAAAATCTGCTGATGCTGATCGGACAGCAGCTTGTTCAGGCAACAGGGGAAGAGTACCTTTATGAGCAGACAGAAATTTCCGTACAGTGCAAAGAACATGAATTTACTGCAAAGGGAAAGCTGCCTGTACAGATGGGCTTCAAAGAAGTGGAAGAAGCCTTTCGGAAATACTGTGTAAAGGATAAGAAACCTGACGAACCGGATCATAAGACAGAACTTCCAGAAGGATATGAGGAAGGAATGACTCTTGCCTCTGTGAAGGCAGAGAAGAGTACACATTATACTTCCCCGCCGAAGATGTTTACCGAAGATACCCTGCTTGCTGCGATGGAAACAGCGGGGAATAAGGAATTTGATTCTGAAACAGAGAAAAAAGGACTTGGGACACCGGCAACCAGAGCGAATATCATTGAGAAGCTGGTATCTTCCGGTTATGCAGAACGTAAAGGAAAACAGATTCTTCCTACCGTAGCAGGATGTGAGCTGATTCATGTAATGCCGGAGAATCTGAAATCTGCAGGCCTGACAGCAGAATGGGAGAATCAGCTTCTGATGATGGAAAAGGGGGAAATCCAGGAAGATGAATTTATGAATGGGATTGTATCCATGATTAATGAGATTCTTTCTATGTGCAGGGCAATTTCGGAAGAAGAACGGAACCGTTTTCAGATTGCAAAGGAAGTAATCGGGAAATGCCCGGTATGACGGTTCTGATGTATATGAGGTAAGACCAATTATTACTGCTCTGACAGAAGCTGTCAGTTTGCTCTGTGGAAGTCGAACCGCTTTCTGGAAAGTATGAAAAAGTCGATGGATAAAAAGATGGCGGTGGAGCTTCTGAAAAATGGACGTACCCATGTGAAAGGACTGTATTCCAAGAAAAAAGACAGCAAATTTGATGCCGATCTGGTATTAGGGTTAGAAGATGGAAAAGCCAGATTCAGTCTGGAATTTCCTAAAAAGAAGAAATAAGGCACAGACGGAAGGAGGAATGAGTTATGGCTCATTTAGATGAGATACGGGGACTTGCGGAGTATCATGCAACCCGTATCAGCAGTTCACCAAGGGACTGGATGAATTATCTGGATACTGCAGCCAGACTGTATCGGTATCCATTTATGGATCAGCTTTTGATCCACGCGCAGCGTCCAAAAGCAACTGCCTGTGCTTCGCTGGAATTATGGAATGAAAAAATGCTGCGGTGGGTAAACCGAGGAGCAAAGGGAATTGCTCTTTTGGATGAAACCATGCAGAAAACAAGACTCCGATATGTATTTGATATTCAGGATACTCATAAGGTAAAAGGTGGAAGAACCCCTTACCTGTGGCGGTTGCAGGAGAAGCAACAGGAGGAGTTATTAAACCATTTAGAAGAAGTTTATGGACTGGAAGCTAAAGATACAGGAAGTCTTTCTGATGCACTGATGGCAACAGCAAAGTATATGGTAGAAGAAAATCTGGATGAATACCTGGATGGCTTGACATATGTGATGGAAGGAACGTACCTGGAGGAGCTGGAAGAAGATACCATACGCAGTGAATTTCGCAGTCTGTTGACAGACAGCATTTATTATACGCTGGCTTCCAGATGCGGACTTGATCCGTTGGAACGGCAGGAAGAAATGGACTTCGTACATATCACAGATATAACAGTTTATCAGTGCTGACATTTATTGGAAATGCGACGAGCATGGCCAGTGAGTCTGTGCTAGTGGATATTGGAAGATTTGTACACCGTATTTCATTAGAAGAAATGAAAAAGGGTATTGAAAATTCTGAGGAAAGGAATTATAATAAATTTAACACGTTAATTCGTGAAAGTGAAGAAAACAACAACAGAATCATAGAAAACGAATATTCACAGGAAGATGAAGGAGGAAATGAGCATGGGACTGACATATCATCGCAAAGGGGATTATCTGTTTCCGAATCTGACAATCCAGGAGACAGAGGTACAGATTGGGAAATACGGAATGCTGCGGAGGACATTTCTGAAGGAACACAAGAACAGCCTGTATCAGAGCCTGTTACTGACCGGGAAACTGAACAGCCATCTGGAAGAGATCGAGAAAACAGCACAGAAGAGATTGGAAGTACAGATGGCGAAACTGTTGGAGAAGAATCCGGCACCATCGAAAGAGGAGAACCCGATGGCGTGGACAGCACATATGAACAGTCTGACGGCAACAGCGGAAGAGAGCATCTTGACGGAATTGGTGTACAGCTAATTGAAGACACAAGTGAAGATCAGTTAAGTAAAGCAGAGGAAGAAATTGCCTCTGCTTTATCTTTGCCCGAACTTCCATCTGTAAATGAACAGAAAAGAGAAATCGAAAACAGAATAGCTGCCCTCTATGCCGGGGAGATTGCCATTCCAAGTGAGGTGGTCGATGAGGTTTTAAGAACCGGAGGAAACCGAAGCAAGAGCCAGCTTCGTATTATCTATAATTTTATGAGTGAACAGACACCGGAAGAATATACAGAGTTTGTGAAGCGGGAGTATGGGACTGGTGGAAAGGGCTTTGAAATCAATGGCATGGAATATTCTGTCTGGTTTGACGAAACGGGATTGCAGATTGCAGTAGGGCATACGGTTACCGATCAGATTCTGGATAAGGCGTTTTTATCCTGGGAAGATGTGAGTGGTCGTATCCATCAGCTTTTGAAGCAAGGCGAGTATGCACCACAGTCTGTACTTGATGTTGCAAGGGAGAATGCGATAAAGGAACATGCCCAGGCACTTGCCTATATGAAAGCGGATATGGCAGAGGGTGTAGCAGAACTTGTCTTTGATGAAGAGGATTTACCACATCTTCACAGTATTTATCCGGAAATTACTGATTATCTGGAAGAGAAACTAACAGAGCCGGAGTGGCTGGCAGATCTGAACGAGCGTCTGGAAGGACTGGCAATGGCTTATGAGGAAGATAAAAGCATTATGCGGTTCCGCACCTATAATCCAATCAGAATATCCGGTCAGTTTCAGAAATTTGCAGCAGAAGTAATTCCATACAATGCCAGAGATGAATTCGCATGGCAGGAACATAAGGTATTTATTACTCAAGATGAAATAGATGCTTTTCTTGCCGGTGGCGGTCCGTATTCGGATGGAAGGCTTTCTACCTATCTTTTTATCTTCTGAATGGAGATGATAAGGCAAGGACAGATTTTATCAAGGAAAAATATGGGATAGGCGGTCAGAGCCATGCTTTATGTGGAGCAGACAATTCACATGCAGATTATGATGGGAAAGGTTTGAAGCTGGAGAGAGGGGACTATGGGAATCCAGATACTTCGGTGTTGCTGCCCTGGGCAAAAGTTGCAAAAAGAATCGGCTATCTGATTGATAACCAGCAGTTCTTACGTTCCGCAGATTATTCCCGTATGCCGGAATATGAGAGGGAACGGATTGCAGGAAAAGTGATCAGTTTTATGCAAGGCTGCCAGAAGAAATCGAGCGTCCGTTCAAGCAGGATTTCTTTAATGAAGAAGCAAGAAAAGAACTTCCTGTTATGCTGAATGATTCGGGGCAGTCGCAGAAATTGTTACAGGCGATGGACGATGCACTGGCAATGCTGCCATTGGATTTGA
>ENA-OQIC01000962-OQIC01000962.1-human-gut-metagenome-genome-assembly--contig:-NODE-962-length-11075-cov-1.448392_pt1 | contig 11075 bp, 13 predicted proteins | sample MGYA00242572_ERZ504736 | MGnify/ENA primary metagenome ERZ504736 (study PRJEB26092, sample SAMD00036201) | human gut metagenome | host: Homo sapiens | study: EMG produced TPA metagenomics assembly of... | reverse complement strand
GTTATCTGTTTGTTGGTGGGATTGGCGGGGTGTTTTTGCCGATCTTGCCGGGGCCGCCGGTGGCGTATTTGGCTTTGTGGCTGTTGCATTTTACGGGCTATGCGGAATTTACGGTTACGGAGTTGGTCGTGTGGGGATTGCTGGTCGTGTTGGCACAGGCGATGGACTATGTTACGCCCATGCTGGGGACTAAGTATAGCGGAGGGTCCAAGTGGGGAAATTGGGGATGTGCCGTGGGAACCGTGGCCGGTATGTTCGTGTTTCCGCCTTGGGGGATCTTACTGGGTCCTTTCGTGGGGCTTTCGTGGGGAACTTTTGGGAGGCAAGGCGTCCGGGGATGCGTTGAAGGCTGGTTTCGGGGCGTTCGCTGGTTTTTTTATTGAGTGTCGTGCTGAAGGTTACCCTTTGCGGCTATTTTATTTATAGCTTTGTGAGAGGGATAATTAATTGAAGATGGTAATTAATAAAGTAAGATATGTTTGAGAAAATTGTAGTGGTAGATTCTACCGGGTTGAATACATGGGGAGTGGAGCGTTTGAAGGAGCTTGGAAAAGAGGTTGTTTTTTATACTGGCATTCCGGAAACGGATGAGGAGATTGTGAACCGGATCGGGGACGCAGATTGTGTGCTCGTCTCTTATAATACACAGATCCGGAGGAACGTGATCGAGGCTTGCCCGAATATCAAATACATCGGGATGTGCTGTACCCTCTATAGCGAGTCTAGCGCGAATGTGGATATAGCCGCCGCACGTGAGCGGGGGATAACGGTCTTGGGTATCCGCGACTATGGCGATGAGGGAGTCGTGGAGTATGTCATTAGCGAGCTGGTCCGTTTGTTGCATGGTTTCGGCGGGAAACAGTGGAGACATAAGGCGTATGAGCTGGGCGGGCAAAAAGTAGGCATCGTGGGATTGGGTCGCACCGGGAGAATGATCGCTGACGCTCTTCGTTTCTTGGGGGCGGAGGTTCATTATTTCAGCCGTACCCGTAAGCTGGATGCCGAGGCCGCCGGTATCGCTTACCTGCCTTTGCGGGAGTTGCTGCCGGAGGTGGATATTTTATGTACTTGCTTACCTCGTAATACGATTCTTCTGGGGGCGGGTGAGTTTCGTTTGTTCGGTAATCTGAAGATATTGATCAATACGTCGGTAGGGCCTACTTTCCGTGTCCCGGATTTACAACGTTGGCTTAGCGCCCATAAGCGGAATTTCTTCTTATGCGATGAGGTAGGTATTGGGAATTATGCGGATACCTTGACGCAATTCGATAATGTCATATATACCCCGAAAGTCTCCGGCCACTCGGAGCAATGTATGGAGCGATTGTCGCAAAAGGTAATAGCGAATATCGAAAGCTATCAGAATTGATATATCCAGTGTAGAGACGGGGCACGCCCCCTCTCACCACCGTCTGATAGTAATTTAGAATACCATTTGCCGGGATGAGACGGGGCACGCCCTGTCTCTACAACTGGGGATAGTATTGATAGGGGATAAGCCTATCAACCTTCTTTCTCGATCTGCTCCTGAACGATAGCGTCTACGACAGCTACGGTAGTCAGGTTCACGATATCACGGGTAGAGCTTTCTACGTCGGTGAAGTGGATCGGTTTGTTCAATCCCATCTGGATCGGCCGATCGTCTCGGTGATACCCAGCGTCATCATGCTATATGCGCTGTTGGCGGAGCTAGGTTCGGGAAGATCAAGGTATTCACGTCTTGTCCTTTCAGCTTGTTGAACGGGTACATATCGTCGCGCAGCTTCTTGTCGAGGGCGAAGTTTACTTGCATCTCTCCGTCTACCACCATGTCTGGGTATGTCTTATGCAAGAAGTCGATCGCCTCGTGTACTTTCAGCGGACTGCCCTGCTTGTCGGAACCGAAGTTCGAGTAAGACAACATCGCCATCACCGGCTCGTGAGCGAAGAACTTCACGGCGTCGTGCGTCAGGCGGGCGATATCGATCAATACCTCGGCCGACGGATGACGGTTGATCAACGTATCGGCCATAAAGAACGTACCCTTCTTGCACGTCAGGATGTTCAAGGCGCCGAAATGCTTGTAGCTCGGACGGATACCGATGATCTGCTCCGCCATCTTGGTAACCTCCGAGTAGCGGCTGTATACACCCGTCACGAAAGCGTCGGCGTCGCCGGTAGCCACCATCATCATACCAAAGGCGTTACGGTCTACCATCTTCTCGCAAGCCTCCGAGTAGGTCACGCCCTCGCGCGCCTTCTTGTCGGTAAGGATACGGGCGTAGCGGTGGCGGCGTTCCGTCTCACGGTCGTGGCGGAGGTTGACGATCTCGATACCGTCCAGACTGATATTCTCCTCGGCGGCGATCTTGGCCAGACGCTCCTCGTTACCCAGCAAGATCGGGAAACAGATACCTTCCGCTTTCGCCTCGGCGGCGGCTTTCAGCATATTCACGTGGTTCGCCTCCGCGAATACCACCCGTTTCGGGTTCGCTTTCGCCATATCGGTGAACGAGCGCAAGAGTTTATTATCGTACCCCATCATCTCACGCAAATGGTTGGCGTAGCCCTCCCAGTCGGTGATCGTCTTGCGAGACACGCCCGAGTCGATAGCGGCTTTCGCCACGGCGCAAGATACACGGGTCAGCAAGCGGGGATCGAGCGCTTTCGGAAGGATATAGTCGCGTCCGAAAGTGGTTCGTTTCAGCTTATAGGCGGCGTTCACCACGTCGGGGACAGGCTCCTTGGCAAGGTCGGCGATGGCGTAGACGGCGGCCCGCTTCATCTCCTCGTTGATCGCCTTGGCGTGCGTATCCAAGCGCCGCGGAAGATATAAGGGAATCCCAGCACGTTGTTGATCTGGTTCGGATAGTCGGAACGTCCGGTAGCGAAGATGATATCGTCCCGCGAGGCCATCGCATCGGCGTAGGAGATCTCCGGGTTCGGGTTCGCCAAGGCGAATACGATCGGGTCGGCGTTCATGCTACGTACCATCTCCTTGGTCAATACGTTCGCCACGGAGAGGCCCAAGAATACGTCGGCTCCCACCACGGCTCCTGCAAGGTCTTGATCGGACGGTCGGTAGCGAACTCCCGCTTGGCGGCGTTCAAGTCCGGGCGGCTGGTAGAGATGACGCCCTTGCTGTCGCACATGACGATATTCTCCTTGCGCGCTCCCAGCATCACGTACAGTCTCGTACATGAGATAGAGGCGGCTCCGGCGCCGTTCACCACGATCTTCACGTCCTCGATCTTCTTGCCAGCGATCTCCAAGGCGTTGATCAGCCCGGCGCCGGAGATGATAGCGTACCATGCTGGTCATCGTGCATGACGGGGATATCCAGCTCGTTCTTCAAGCGAGTCTCGATCTCGAAACACTCCGGTGCCTTGATATCCTCCAAGTTGATTCCTCCGAACGTGGGCGAGATCGCCTTCACGGTCTGGATAAACTTCTCCGGATCTTTCTCGTTTACCTCGATATCGAATACGTCGATGCCTGCGAATATCTTGAATAGCAATCCCTTGCCTTCCATCACCGGCTTACCGGCCAAGGGCCTATATCGCCCAGCCCGAGTACGGCGGTACCGTTGGAGATTACGGCTACCAAATTACCTTTCGCCGTATATTCGTACGCGTCCAGCGGATTCTTCTCGATTTCCAGACACGGCTCGGCTACGCCCGGCGAATAAGCCAGGGATAAATCCGTTTGCGTGCTATGAGGCTTTGTCGGGATAACCTCGATTTTACCCGGTTTGCCCTCGGCATGGTACCGAAGGGCCTCCTCTTTTGTAATCTTTGCCATAGGTATGTTTATTAATTATGTTGTTCCTATTTAAAACCACCGCAAAAGTAACAAATTATTATGAGTTGGCTAGGTTTTGCTTACAAATAGTTTTTGGGAAAGCGTGAATAGTAATCCGATTCCCGCTTGTCGGAGTGAAAGTTTATTGTTACATTTGGGTGTTTAATAACTAGGGTCTCTATCCAAGAGAGGCCCATAATCTGAATGATAGTATGGCAGAACCTAAGAAAAGAAGTATCACCGGTAAGCTGGTGGAGAACAAGTTGACGGCGCGCACGGACGATTTCACGTTCAACGTCACTTACGTACAAAGTCGTTCGATCGGCGACTTATGCAAGCTGGCCGCCGCTCGGCTCGGTACGAAATATTCGGCCTCGGAGATTGAAGGTATTTACAGTGAGATCAAGGGTGTGGCCGAGGAGGAGCTGTACTCGGGCAGTACCGTGGAGTTCGGTTTCACGACGAACAGCTTGGGCGTGGAGGCTCGTTCATCGGCCCGAAGGCGCAGTTCGACCCGGCGCGCAACAAGGTCGTGCTCCGTTCCACGCCCACGGCGGAGATTCGTTCGAAGCTGACGGACATCAGCGTGATCGTCAGCCACGTGGAGGAGGGGCTGCCTACGATCATCAGCGTGACGGACGTAGCGTCCGGTGCCGTGAATACGAAACTGACCCCGGGCGGAGGATTGACCGGCAGCGGGCAACGTATCAAGATCGCCGGCGAGACGGGAGATGCCGTGGGCTTCTTCTTCGTGAAGGACGGCTCCCAAACGTCGGTAGCCGTGCCGATGACCTCCGTGTTGCGCAACGATCCGTCGGCCTTCTCGCTTATCATCCCCGCCTTGGAGGATGGCACGTATTACTTGGAGGTGGCTACTCGCTCGAGTGGCAACAGTAAAGTCTTTTTGAAGGAAGTACGCCGGAATCGCTTCCCTTATCCATTAACCGTGGGCGGAGGTGATGGAGATAGCGAAAGCCCCGATGAGGTTTAACTTTTATTCCGGGTGTCGGAAGTTCTCGTTTCCGACACCCGGAAGCTTTCGTTTCCGATACCCGGAAGCTCTCGTTTCCGATACATGGAAACGTCCGTTTCCGGCACCCGGAAATGACAACTTGCTTCCTTCCCGCATCCTCTCCTCCTTTCTAAAGGTCTTTCCTGAGATTTTTCCCTACCTTTGGCCTCCATAAAACAAGATTACCATCATGGCATTGAAACTTATCCATACGGTCGACTGGCATCCGGGCCGGGCCTTTTTCGGCTCCGACCGGGAATCTCCGGACGAGATATAAGCCGGGATGGATGGATGATTGCGGGAGAGGTAGGCGCTGTTCTCGCGGACTACGGTGATAGACGGCTTTATTTCTTCCTCCGTGTTAACATTATTATTTATTATTAAGACTATCGTTGATTTTCATTGACTGTTTAATAAATATTCATACCTTTGGTCTCATAATTTACCGTAGTCCCGCGAGGACTTATAAATTTGAAGAATGATGAAGCACCTACTTTACATATTCTTGGTTTTGGCGGCTTTGTTCGCAGCGATCTATTTACTGCCCGAGCGCTCCCCCTTATTTGAGTATTACAGGCTGAGGCCTATTTTTGAGATCTCCTCTATCCTGCTGCTAATCGTTGTCTTATACCTGTACCGGCGGGAGAAGAGGCAAGTCAAGATGATCTTCTCCCGTTTGTCTCAAAAGAATTTCTTCTTGGATTTGGCCATACAGTGTGGAGGCATATACATCTGGGAATTCAAGGATGAGGAGTTCTTTTTCAAGTATCCTGTCGGTGACCAGCCGTCGCGAATCGAGTTGGAGGAGATGTGGAAATTGATACATCCCGATGATCTCATCGCTTTCAAGCTGCAGAGGCAATCCTTATGGAAGGCGGACAAGGAGGTATTCCAATGCCGTGCCCGCTTCGCCGGATCTGATTATGAATGGTGGGAATTCCGCTTTAGCGCCATGCCTGCGTTAGATAATGCGGAGGGAGGCAAAGACGTGAGTGGTATACTTATCAATATCAATGACATGAAGAAACGGGAAAAAGAGCTTATCCTCATGAGGGGATATGAGCAAAAGTTCTTGGCGAACATGAGCCATGAGATACGTACGCCGCTGAACTCTATCGTAGCTTCTCGAACCTGCTGGCCTCGGAGAAGGACTTAGACGAGGCCGACAAGCAGCTGTTTGCCAAGACGATCAATCAGAGCTGCGATCTGCTGTTGGTGCTCATCAATGATATTCTGGAGGTTTCGAGACTTCAATCGGGACAAATGAAATTCGAGAAAGAGAGCTGCTCCGTCAAGGAGTTGGTGGACGACCTTTACCTCGCCCATCAGTTATTGGTCCCCGCCCACCTACGATTCTCGAAAGAGGCGGAGGGGGATTTGTTTATCTATACGGATAAAAAGAGACTTTCTCAAGTTATAACCAATTTCTTGACAAACGCTTGTAAATTCACGAATAGCGGATATATAAAGTTGGGATTTAAGCATCTGAGGGGCACGGATGAGGCGGCGATATTTGTCGAGGACTCCGGGATCGGTCTATCGGAGGAGGAACAAGAGAAGGTGTTCAGCCGTTTTTCAAGCAAGATGAATTCAGCCAAGGGGCCGGTCTAGGGTTGTCTATCTGCCAAGGAATCGTACAAAACTTGGGGGGACGGATAGCGCTGAGTTCTAAGCAGGGAGAAGGAAGCCGCTTCTCGGTCGTGCTGCCGGTATATAAGGGGGATAGTGGAGCGGGAAGCGGATGTCTTGCCGACCCCGGACGGGATTCTCATTTTATTCCTCTTTTTGCTCGATTTTTGTGGATTTACCTCTTTGGGTTATAATGACGATAATTCCATTGCTAGCTTTAGGCCCCCATATGGCAGCGTCTGATCCTTTTAGTAAAAATATTTCTTCTATGTCGTTAACAGGGTAATCTAGGATGTCGAAATCGATAAAAGGCGTGTCATCGATCACGATAGGGGTTTCCCTTCATTTTTTGATCTAAAGGAAGTTATCGCGTCACGGAGTACCGGATAATATTTTTGCTTAACGTCATCGAAGATAAATTTAACCCCGCTAAAGCGAGATAATAACGATTTCATCTCATTTATATGCCACCGTTCTATATCTTGGGAGCTATAAATACGGCTGGAAGCTTGGACGGGCGAATAGAGTCCTTGATTCTGTTTGTCTTTCTTGAATGCCTTGATTTCTACATTCTCCAACTCGATGGTCTTCCATATATCATCATCTGGCCTTTTATCAGGTTCCGATTGTTCCTGGTCGATTGTTAAAGTCTTGGCCAAAGTATCCAATACGAGATTCTTCCGTATGGAGTCGGTTCCCGGATCGTTCATGATAGGAAGTAGCCTTATCTTGAAGTCCGGAGGCAAAGATTGGAGTGATGAGATATTTTCTAGCTTGAAAAACGGTCGCCCGGAAAGTAGATCGCCATTACTATCTACTAAAAGAAAACTAGACAGTCCGGTCTTGATGTTTTTTTCTCGAATACGATCCATCTCCTTGAGAAATCCCAAATGTCTTTATAAACGATGGAGTCTTCGGATTGTAACAGTATATATAAAGTGTCTTTAAATTGCAAGTGCTCTGGTTTTAAGGCGGAGACTAATATTTGGTCTTCCTTGAAATGTACTTTTATCCCTATTGACAGGGTTGCGGCAGGTAATATAAAGCTTTTTTCTATACCTTCTGTGCTTTTACAGTTCAGATAATAGGTCCTTCCTTCATTTGGGTAAATATTGAAATATCCTAATCCGTTATATAAGGATTTTACGTTTTGTACAATATTACCTCTGTCATCCACGATCTCTCCTGAGATATCTAATGTTTTACCATCTCTGCTTTCTGCCTTGAATGCGACTACGCAGGCGGTATTTAATATCAATCGGCCCCTTCCGGATAGAATGAGACTGTGTAAGCCTCATTTCCCTCCTTGATATCCGGATTTGATGCGGTCGATTTATCCCCGTGAAGCAATGGGAGAAAGAAAACTAGAACGTTTAATATCAGATGGTACATGATTTTTATTTAGTTTTTTTATTGTAAACTATGTCATTGCCTTTAGGAAATCTATGATATCCGTTGCTATGGGAAAAACGGTTGATGATCATTCTTCGCTCTAAATGTAACAAAAGAATTTATAAACTTAGGACTAAAATACATATATTATGATGTATATTGCTGAAATAGACCTGAAAAAGAAGAAACGACAACTTATTCCCTTGACGCGGATATGTCTCTTTGGCTATGTTGACGGCAAAAGAAAGAACCTAGAAAAAAATTGTACCTTTGCTTTTATAAATATGACAATATATGGCATTGAAACTTATCCATACGGCCGACTGGCATCTGGGCCAGACCTTTTTCGGCTACGACCGGGAGGCGGAGCACGACGCTTTCCTCGGTTTTCTGACAAATCTTTTGGTGGAGCGTGAGACGGATGTCCTGTTGATCGCCGGCGACGTGTTCGACGTGACGAACCCTTCCGCCGGGGCGCAACGTCGTTTCTATCGTTTCCTGAAAGAGGCGAATCGCCGGAATCCGGGCTTGCAGATCGTGATCATCGCCGGCAATCATGACTCCGCGATCCGTCTGGAAGCCCCGAATCCCTTGCTGGAGGAATTGAATACCTCGATTGTCGGTATCGTGGGGAGGACGGATTCCGGGGAGATCGACCTCGCCTCGCTCGTCGTCCCTTTAAGGAACCGGGCGGGAGAACGGGAGGCGCTTTGCCTGGCGGTGCCTTTCCTCCGCCAAGGAGATTACCCGGCGGCGCCCGAGGGAGAGCTTGATTCGTATGTGGCGGGCATCGGCCGGATGTACCGGCGGCTCTATGCCTATGCGGATGCCCGGAGGAACCCCGGCGAGGCGATCGTAGCTTGGGACACCTCCACGCTACCGGAGCCGAGTTGTCGGACGACGACCGGAGCGAGCGCGCCATCATGGGAGGTCTGGAGTCCGTATCCGCGGATACCTTCGACGCCGGGATCGCTTATACGGCGCTGGGGCATATCCATAAGGCGCAACGGATCGGCGGGCGCGAGGCGGTACGTTACGCCGGAAGCCCGCTTCCCATGTCGTTCTCGGAGAAGAATTACCGGCATCAAGTGATAGCCGTAGCGGTCGAGGAGGGGAAGGTCGCTGGTATCGAGGCGATCGAGATCCCAAGAGTCGCGGACTTGCTGCGTATACCGGACAGCCCGTTACCACCGGAGGAGGTCTTGCGATGCCTTGCCGGGCTTCCGGAGCCGGAGGAGGGCAGGGAGGACGAGAGCCGCTGGCCTTACGTGGAGATACGGGTCCTGCTGACGGAGCCGGACCTACGTTCCGCCATCGGGTAGAGGAGGCGTTGGTTGGGAAGGCGGTCCGCCTCACCTCCATCGTTCCTTCGTATCCCCGGCGGGAAGGGGAGGCGGAGGAGAGGGCCTTATCGTATAATGATTTGCAAAAGATAGCCCCGCTGGATATGCTGAGACATACGTTTGCCGTGAAATACGGAGCGAGTTGCCCGAGGAGATAGAGACATTGTTTAATGAGGTGATGAGGGAGGTTTCTTTATGAGAGTGCTGGCGATCAGAGGACGCAATCTGGCGTCGCTGGAAGGAGAGTTTTCCATTGATTTTACGGAAGAGCCTTTGGCTTCGGCGGGTATCTTCGCTATATCCGGGCCTACCGGGGCGGGAAAATCCACGTTGCTGGATGCCATGTGCCTCGCCCTTTTCTCCCGTACGCCGCGAACGGAGCTGGCGAAGGAGAATAACGTGCGGCTGAGGGACGTGCAAGAGGAGGTGTTGCCGCAAAGCGACCCCCGCTTCCTCTTGCGCCGCGGGACGGCCTCGGGCTACGCCGAGGTGGATTTCGTGGCGCTGAACGGGTGTCGGTATCGCGCCCGCTGGTCCGTATCCCGGGCCCGGGAGAAGGAGAGCGGACGTTTGCAGGCGCCCGCCTTACATTATATAATATAGATGCCGGGAAAGAGGAGCCGGGAACCAACAAGGACCTGCAAGCCCGTATCATCGAGCTGATCGGCCTGACTTTCGATCAGTTCACCGCTCGGTACTCTTGGCCCAGAACGATTTCTCTACCTTCCTAAAAGCGGAGCAGGGCGAGAAGGCCTCCTTGCTGGAAAAACTGACCGGTACGGAGCAATACTCGGAGATCTCCCGCCGGATCTTCGCCAAGAACACCGAGGCGAAGGAGGCTACGAGCAGCTATACGCCCGCGTACAAGGCATAGAGCTTCTATCGGAGGAGGAGGTGGAAGCCTCCCAAACCCGCCTTTCGGCCTTGGAGGTGGAGCTGGCCCGTCTGGAGAAGGCGAAGGTCGAGCGGCAAAGCCTGCGGGAGGCCGTGAAAGCGGCCGAGGTCCAGATCGCCTCGAAGGAAAAACAGCGGGAGGAGAACGCCCGTTTCTTGGAACGGGCGTTGGCATCGCTGGAAACCTCAAGGAAGGAGTATGAGCAAGGAGAGGTGCGATTGGCGAGGACGGATGAGGAATCAAAGAGTTTGCGACTGGAATTGCAACAGGCCCGGAAACTGGACGTGCAACTGGAATCGGCCTTGAAAGCCCGCTCCGAGGCCGATGAACGGATGAAAGACTTCTCCCGGCGGAAGCAGGAGGCGGAAGAGAAACTCCGGAAGGTGGAAGAGCGGCAGAAGAAAGCCTCGGAGGAATGGGACAAGCAGACGTCGTGGCGTGAACGTTACCGGAGCAAGGAGGGGATCGCCGAGCAACTGTCGGCCTTATTGATCCATCTGAATACCTGCCTCACGGCTCGCCGGGCGGTCGAGCGGTCGGACAAGGCCTTGCTAGCCATCCGGCAGAAAATCCAGCGGTTGGAGGTTCGGAGGCAATCCTTGCGGCGGGAAGCGGAGGCACACGCCAAGGAACAGGTAAAGATCGAGGAAGAGCGGAAGTCCGTATCGCTTGCCCTCAAGGAATTGGAACCGGAGGCTTTGGACTGGTCGATCGAGACCTGCCGTACGGAACGGGAGCGTTTATTGCTGGAGCAAGCCCAGTTCGTGACGACTGGCGATATCAAAAGCCTGCGGGACAAGCTGACCGCCGGAACGCCTTGTCCGGTCTGCGGAAGCCTTGAGCATCCTTTCGCCTCTCACGAGGCGCATGAGCGTCTGTTGGCCTTGGCGGATCGCATCTCGGAAGCTACCCTGCGCCTCAAGCGGCTTCTCGACCGGAAAGAACGGCAGGAGCCTGCGGGAAACAACTCGCCGCCCTGCAACAGAAAGAACTGGAGCTGCATAAACAACTCGCCGCGGACGAG
>ENA-OQIC01000961-OQIC01000961.1-human-gut-metagenome-genome-assembly--contig:-NODE-961-length-11076-cov-1.873413_pt1 | contig 11076 bp, 8 predicted proteins | sample MGYA00242572_ERZ504736 | MGnify/ENA primary metagenome ERZ504736 (study PRJEB26092, sample SAMD00036201) | human gut metagenome | host: Homo sapiens | study: EMG produced TPA metagenomics assembly of... | reverse complement strand
TCGATCGATGCTCAGACGTACGTAGCTGTACATCGATCGATGCTCAGACGTACGTAGCTGTACATCGATCGATGCTCAGACGTACGTAGCTGTACATCGATCGATGCTCATCGGTATGTGGAACATGGCGAATGAGTTCTTGATGTGGAATAATATAATGAACGGGATTACCTTGTTTATCTGGATTATCGGTATCGGAACGTTGATGGCAGGAATCGTGGGAGTTAGCAACATCATGCTGATCACCGTACGGGAACGGACCCGGGAGTTCGGCATACGCAAGGCATTGGGAGCTAAACCCGGCTCGATCTTGGCATTAGTAATCGCCGAGTCCATCCTCGTAACAGCCGTTTTCGGCTATGTCGGATGATCATGGGGATCGGGCTTACGGAGCTAATCAATCACGCGATGGAAATGGCCCAAGCCGGAGCCCAATCCGGTGGGAATATCGGAGAAGACACGACGGTCTTCCGTAACCCGACCGTCAATCTGGCGATAGCTAGCTCCGCTACGGTATTGATCATCGCGGCCGGTGTATTGGCGGGTTATTTCCCGGCACGCAAGGCGGTGAAAGTCACGGCTATCGAAGCATGAGAACGGAATAATCATAAAAAAGAAAAGAACCATGTTTGACATAGACAGATGGGTAGAGATATGGGTGACGATCACCCGAAACAAGACACGCAGCTTGTTGACCTGCTTCGGCGTATTCTGGGGAATCTTGATGTTGGTGATTCTATTGGGAGCCGGAAACGGGATGAAGAACGCTATGTTCTCGAATATCAACGGATTCGCCACGAACTCCGCCTTCTTTTTCTCCGACCGGACCAGCGAGTCGTACAAAGGCTTTAACAAGGGGCGTCAATGGGACATGCGAAACCGGGACGTGGAGAGCATCCGGAAACAGGTGAAGGACATCGAGGCCGTCTCCCCCATCATCTGGGGAAATCGCTCGGACAAGAATATCGTTTTCGGCCAATTAAGCGGTACTTATAACGTAAAAGGCGTGCAGCCCGATTATTTCAAGATCGAGACCCAGCAGCTTTATTACGGACGGTTACTAAACGAGATCGACGAGATCGAGAAACGTAAGGTTTGCTTGATCGGCGCTAAGGTGAACGAGGTATTGTTCAAGGGAAATGAATGTGCGGGAAATATATCCGGGTAAACGGGATTACTACCAAGTGGTAGGCGTCACGAAGCAACGAGCCTCTAGCGTCAATATCGGCGGACGGGCCGAGGAAAGCGTATTCCTCCCTTTCAGTACCATGCAACAGACGCTGAACCAAGGGATATCATTCACTTCTTGTGCGTGAGCGCCAAACCCGGCTATAAGATCGATCCGGTGATCACGCAGATCAAGGATATTGTAAAGAGCCAGAACCAGATCTCTCCTACCGACCGCAGGCCGTGACGGTGATCAACTTGGCGGCTCAGTTCGAGACTTTCAATATGCTATTTATCGGTATCGATATCTTGATCTGGCTCGTGGGTATGGGTACGTTATTGGTGGGTATTATCGGTGTAAGTAATATCATGATGGTAACGGTTAAGGAGCGTACCCGGGAAATCGGCGTACGCAGGGCCTTGGGAGCGAAGCCTTGGAACATCATCTCGCAGATCATGAGCGAGAGTCTGCTACTTACGGCCTTAGCGGGTTTGTTGGGGTTAAGCGCCGGGGTATTCCTGCTCGATCTTGTAGATAAGATCATGAGTGCCCAGCCGGCTTCCAACGGAACCATGATGGAGCATCCGGAGGTAAGCATCCAGATCGCGGTAGCGGCCACGGTGATCTTATTATTCAGCGGTCTGCTGGCCGGCTGATCCCCGCATGGCGAGCTATGCAGATCAAGGCGATAGATGCCATACGAGAAGAATAAACAACAATTGTCAATTAATAAAACTATATAATCATGAAGAATCGCATTGTAAAAAAGATCCTGCGTATCATCTTATTAGTACTTGTGGGAGCAGCGGTAATCGGTACATTCTATTTCTTATGGAAGAAAGCGCAACCGGTCATCACCGTTTATGAGATCGTAACCCCTGAAAAAGGGGATGTGGAAACCAAGACGGTCGCTACCGGAAACGTAGAGCCTCGTTTCGAGGTGGAGATCAAGCCGCAGATATCCGGTATCATCTCCGAGCTGAAGAAAGAAGCGGGGCAGATGGTCCAAGCGGGAGAGATTATCGCCATTATCAAGGTAATCCCCGAGATGGTACAGCTCAACAGCGCCGAATCGCGCGTGAACCTCGCCAATATCTCTTTGAAGCAAGTGGAAGAGACTTATAAGCGGGATACGCAATTATTTAAGCAAGGTGTTATCGCCCAAGAAGATTTCGATCTTTCCAAAGCGAACTACCTAAAGCCGTGGAGGAAAAGGATAATGCGCAAAGTGCCTTGGAGATCATCCGCGACGGTATAGCCAAGAACTCCAGCGTGCCAGTACGACCCAAATCCGTAGTACCATTACCGGTATGATCTTGGACATTCCCGTTAAAGTAGGTAACTCGGTTATCCAAGCGAATAATTTCAATGATGCACGACGATCGCTACCGTAGCCAATATGAACGACATGATCTTCAAAGGAAACGTAGACGAGACCGAGATCGGACGCATCCACGAGGGAATGCCGATCAAATTGACCGTCGGCGCCATGGAAAGCCGTTCATTCGACGCTTTGCTGGAATATGTATCGCCCAAGGGAGTAGACAAGAATGGAGCCATTCAATTTGAGATCAAGGCGGCCGTAACGATCCCCGAAGATGCTTTCATCCGTGCGGGATATAGCGCCAACGCCGAGATCGTGCTAAAACGTGCGGAAGACGTGCTTACGATCCCGGAAAGTACGGTTGAGTTCCAAGGGGATTCCGCATTCGTTCAGTTAGTTAAACAAGAGCAACCGGAGCAAGTCTTCGAGAAGCATCCTGTAAAGGTAGGTCTGTCCGACGGTATCAAGATCGAGATTCAAGAAGGACTGGCCGCGACCGATAAAGTCCGGGGCGCAGCTATTGACCCGAATAAGAAATAAAAGAAAGATTGTATGATGAGAAGAAACTTATATATACTGGCAATCGCTTCCCTCCTGTCCGGAAACTATGTTTTCGCTCAGGATGCGGTGAAGCAATGGAGTCTGGAGGAGTGCATCCAATATGCCATCGAGCATAATATCGACTTAAAGCAAAAGGAGCAGGAACAGGAAAGCCGAAAGGTAGACTTACATACCAGCAAATACAGTTGGCTCCCGGCCCTAAACGGCAGTCTTGGACAGAGCTTCCAGTTCGGACGCTCCACGTCTAAATCCGGGGTGATCGTGGACCAGAACGCCGCCAATTCCACATTGGGGATCAATCTGGACATGCCTTTATTTGACGGGTTAAAAATACCGAACGATATCGCCGCCCGCAAACTTGATCTAAAAGCGTCTATCGAGAACTTGAATAAGGCGAGAGAAGACTATCCATCAATATAGCTTCCTACTACCTGCAAGTACTTTATAATAAAGAGTTACTGAAAATAGCGCAACTACAAGTGGAACTAGACAAGGAGCAGGTGAATAAAACAGAGGCCATGGTGAACGCCGGAAAGGTGCCACTTTCCCAACTGTATGATATCAAGGCCCAATTAGCGAAAGATGAGGTCACGCTTACCGAGTCGCAAAACAATGTGAACCTCGCTTTACTGGATCTGGCGCAAAGTCTGGAACTAGAGCGAAGCGATCGGAGTTTCGATATACAGACTCCTGTAATTGAAGATGCGGTGGCTGATAATATGAGCAGCATCCTACCTCCGGAAAACATTTACGATCATGCGGTTACGTTCAAGCCTCAGATCAAGGAACAACAGTATTTGCTAGAGAGCCAAAAGAAAATGTTGCGTGTCGCGCAAGCGGGCTATTACCCCAAGTTAAATTTCGGGGCTAGTTACAGCAATGGATATTATCATTCTACTTCCGGAGGTGAATTTGCCGATACTCGTTCCTTTAGCGAGCAGTTTAAGCAGAATGGGCAAAGATCGTCGGATTCTCATTGAGTATTCCACTTTTCAACCGCTTCCAAGTACGCAATAGCGTTCGTACCGCAAGGATCAACATTATCAACCGGGAATTGCTGATGGAAATACAAAGAAAACGTTATACAAGGAAATCCAGCAAGCGTACTACAACGCAACGGCTTCCCAAGAGAAATATACGGCTTCCGACAAATCCGTCACGGCGAGCAAGGAAGCGTTCAATTATGCCCAAGAGCGTTACAACGCAGGTAAAAGCACTGTCTTTGAATTTAATGAGGCTAAAACAAAATACGCACAAAGTCTAGCGGAACAGGCACAGGCCAAATATGATTTTATCTTCCGTACGAAGATTCTTGATTTCTATAATGGCAATCCGATCCGTTTATAAACGTTAATTAACACTTCATTTTTTTCATTATACACACAAAGTTTAAGGGAAGATGGTCTTTTATGGGACATCTTCCCTTTTCAGCATTCATTAATGCATTTTAGTCTGCACAGAACTATGTTTAAAAGCATAATTAACAGACAGATAACCAAGACCAAAAACTCCCCTGCCAGCTATCATAATGCAAGAACTCCCCCAGTAGAACTAAATTGAATTTGGTAATATCAATCAATATTATATTAGTTTTAGAATGTTTTATAACGGTTTGCTTTTTTATAATAAAAATTAGTATATTTGCGGCTGTGAATTTCTAGAGTCTTGGTATGTACATTTTTGATAAGTATTTTAACTGTAGTTCTGTGCAGACTATGGTCTCTCGAAAAAATAATGTGTGTCTAATTAACAAACAAATTCATTCTATGAAGCACAAATTAACGCTTGTACTACTCTCATTCTTTCTGGGAGTGCAGTGTATGGTCGCCCAGCAAATGAAGGTGACCGGTGTAGTGATTAATGAAGATGATGGGGAGCCTGTTATAGGTGCATCCATCGTAGTAAAAGGAACCACTATTGGAACCATTACCGATTTAGATGGTAAATTTGAGTTAGAAACTCAGAAAGATGCTAAGCTAATTATTTCTTATGTAGGTTTACGGACTCAAGAAACTACAGCTCAGCAAAACATGAGAATTGTTCTTTCTTCAGATTCTCAAGCTATAGATGAAGTTGTTGTCGTAGCTTATGGTACCGCAAAGAAAAGTTCTTTTACAGGTTCCGCATCCACGGTGGGTGCCGCTTTGATGGACAAACGTCCATTGAGTAACGCCCTCTCCGCATTAGAAGGAAACACTTCCGGAGTACAAATGACTTCCTCTATCGGACAACCGGGAGAAGCTGCTAAGGTAACGATCCGTGGTTTTGGTTCTGTAAACGCGGATAATGCTCCTTTATATGTAGTGGATGGCGCCATCTTCAGTGGTGATATCTCTTCTATCAGCCCATCTGATATCGAATCAATGACAATTTTAAAAGATGCCGCTTCTACATCTTTGTATGGATCTAGCGCAGGTAACGGTGTGGTTTTGATCACGACCAAGAAAGGTTCTACCAGCAGTGGCGCAGGTGTTACCTTGAGTATCTCACAAGGTTGGTCTAGCAGAGCTTATAACGATTACGCAAAAGTAGGTGTATACGATTATTATCCTTTGCAATGGCAATGTTGAGAAACGCAAATATGTCACTCGGACAAAGTGCTGCCGACGCTGCCGCTAATGCTTCTAAAGATATTATCAACAAATTAAAATATAATCCTTTCGTAGGAATCGCCAATGACGCAATCGTGGGCACAGACGGTTTATTGAATCCATCAGCCTCGGCTTTAAAATGGGGTGAGGACCTTGATTGGGAAGATGCCGCTTACCGTACCGGACATCGCCAAGAATATAATGTAAGCTACAATACAAAAACAGAAAAGAGCGACACATATGCTTCCATAGGCTATCTGAATGATAAGGGATATATGATTAAGACAGACTTTGAGCGTTACAACGCACGCTTGAACTATAATATCTATCCGGTGAAATGGTTCAAGAGTGGATTGAATTTAGGTTTAAGTCGCACAAATTCCAATTATTCTACTTCTACTTCTAGCAACTCCGCTGGTTATGGTAACTTATCTCGTTTCATTCGTTCTATGGCACCGATCTATCCGGTACATAAGCATGATATTGAGACAGGGGCTTATTTGGATAAAGAAGGAAACGTAGTTACTGATCCGGCTTTATATACCTATGATTATGAAGGAGCCCGTATCTCCAGCAATGGACGCGACGGTATCGCTGAGGCCCTGTGGAACGATCGCTTGATGTCTACCACAAACTCTAGTGCCCGTACTTATGTAACGATCACTCCGATCGAAGGATTGAACTTAACAGTGAACTACGCATTTGACAATAAGGATGAACGCCGTAGAGTATATGAGAACCCAGAGGTAGGTGACGGAACCGCAGGACCGGGACGTTTGAACATCCGAAATAGAAACTACTTGACCCAGACTTTCAACCAATTGATCAATTACACAAGACTTTTGGTAAACATAACATCGAAGCTTTGTTAGGCCATGAGAACTATAGCTACCGCTTCCAACATAACTATGGAATGAAGACCAACGAGATCGTTTCCGGAACATACGAGTATGGTAACTTCGTAAACGTAAGCTCAATGGAGTCTTACACACGCGAATATAAGAAAGAAGGATACTTCGCTCGTTTGAACTATGATTTCGATGATAAATATTATGTAACAGCCTCGTATCGTCGTGACGGTTCCTCTCGCTTTAGCAAGGATAACCGTTGGGGTAACTTCTGGTCATTCGGAGCATCTTGCGTATCAGCAAGAAGATTTCATGGAAACTTGACTTGGGTGGACAATTTGAAACTGAGAGCATCCTACGGTGAAACCGGAAACGATGCCATCTATTATACAGATGATGACACACAACAGGATTACTATCCTTATCAAACCTTGTATAATTTGGGTATCAACAACGGTTCGGAAGCAGGTCTCTACTTCCCGACTATGGCAAACAATAATTTGAAATGGGAGACACAGGTTTCTACCGACGTCGCTTTAGAATTCGGATTGTTCGGTCGCTTAATGGTACGGTCGAGTTCTTCCGTAAGGCCTCCAGAGACTTGTTATTCAATGTTAGCCAGCCGTTATCCAGTGGTGTCGAAAAGATCGTACAAAACATTGGTAAAGTTCGTAACCAAGGTGTGGAAATCGACTTAAACTACCAAGTATTAAAATCAAAAGATTGGAAATTATCAGTCGGCGCAAACGCTACATTCATCAATAATAAGGTGACTCGTCTGCCTGATGCCAACCGGAAAGATGGTATCATCAAAGACTCTAAGAAATTGATGGAGGGACATTCAATCTATGAGTTCTGGTTACGTCAATGGTGGGGTGTTAATCCTGATAACGGAGATGGATTGTATATCTTTGATGCCGAAAACAACACCGATGCGAATGGTAATATTAAAGATGCGGTAAAAAAGACACTTGTAGAGAAAGATGGTCAAGTATTGACAAACTCTTATAGCTATGCGAAATATGATTTCAGTGGTTCTGCCGTTCCGAAAGTATATGGTGGTTTCAATATCAATTTGAGCTATAAGGCATTCGACCTTTCTACCGTATTCTCTTATTCATTAGGAGGTAAGGTGCTTGACTCGAGTTATAGAGGATTGATGGATGTAGGTGAGTTCGGTTATGCGATGTCACCGGATCTACATAACGCATGGACAACTCCGGGCCAGATCACAGATGTACCTCGTTTGGACAATAACTCAGATCATGCGACTAGCATTGGACAATCCTATTCTACACGTTGGTTGACAAACGCAAATTACTTGAACTTGCGTACTGTCACTTTGGCTTACAACTTGCCTAAGTCTATCCTAAACGTTATCAACATCAAGAGTGCACGCGTCAATGTCAGCGCAGAGAACTTATTCATGTTGAAAGCCCGTCAAGGTCTGAATCCGCAAGCTAACTATGCCGGAGTATCTTACAATGAATATATGCCGGCTAAGAACTTTACGATCGGTTTAAATGTATCGTTCTAAATTCATAATACATCAAACAAAGGAAAAGATATGAAAAATATACAATTATTCAAACACATCGCAGCAGGACTGCTTCTAAGTGGCTCGCTTATCGGCACAAGCTGTTCCAGCGATTATATGGATACAATCCCAACCGAGAACGTTTCATTCACGACAGTATCCACTTCGCTCGACAATCTTTATCTTGCACTGAACGGTATTCATCGTAAGATGGTATCTCAAGACTTAGGCAACCAAGGTTTGGGAGGTGAGCCCGGTTTCATCATCGGTCGAGAAGCGTTGGCTGATGATTTGACATGGGACACGCAGACTTGGCATCAAGGTTTCTTAAACTGGAGTTATCCAACGAACGCAACAAGTTCGTACAACTCCGGTGAGTGGGAAACTTATTATAAGTTCATTTTGAATGCAAACAACATCTTGAAAGCGTTGAATGATAACTTTAGCGATGAGTCAAAACTCACAGATAGCGAAAAAGCGCTTGCGAACCATATCAAGGGCGAGTGTTTGGCAATTCGTGCATGGAGTCATTTCAATCTAGTACAATATTATGCGAAACCATATCGTAACGGACAGGACAACTCTCAACCGGGAGTTCCTTATCGTACGAGTCCGGAAATCGAGCCTATGGCACGTAATACGGTAGAAGAGGTGTACACGAAGATTCACGGAGACTTAGACGAAGCGTTGAACTTATTGGCAGACTATGAGCCAAATGATAAGAATCATTATAGCCTAGCATCGGTTTACGGATTGAAAGCACGTGCTCTTCTGACTCAACAGAAATACGCAGACGCAGCTACGGCCGCGGTGAATTCTATCAATGAAGCAGAGAAAGATGGCTGTAAGATCATGTCTCAGTCTGAATTGATGAATGGTTTCGCTAATATCACTTCCGCTACAAAAGAGGCGATGTATGCTGCTATGACGCAGAATGACCAAACGGTTTATTTCTACTCTTTCTATGCGTATATGTCTTGGAACTTCAACTCCAGCTCTATCCGCACAGGTATCAAATGTATCAGCCAAAGTACTTACGACTTAATGTCGCCAACCGATCTTCGCCGTCAATGGTGGGATCCGACAGGAAAGGCAGAAGTACCCGCAACTTCTTACAACCAGCGTGTTTATCAGAACCGCAAGTTCACAGCACGCTCTACAGCTGATGCTGTAGGTGATTTTGCCTTCATGCGTATCAGCGAAATGTACTTGACAGCAGCCGAGGCTTTCGCTCGTTCCAATCAAGACGCAAAAGCAAAGGAATATTTGCAAGCCTTGTTGAAAGAACGTGATCCAGAGTACAAGGATTTGGGTAACACAGGCGCAAAACTAGCGGATGAGATCATGACACATCGCCGTATCGAACTTTGGGGCGAAGGTTTCCGTTGGTTCGACTTGAAACGTCTAGGTTTGCCATTGGATAGAACCGGTTCTAATTTTGACGCTACTTTCTGTGGTTTCTTGCACAAGGATCCGAATGCTGATGGCTGGATCTTCGAGATTCCAAAAAGGAAACAGATTTCAACGACTTGATCGAAAAGAACTATTAACACTCTTTTTACGTTAACTTACATTAATCACAATCCCCAAAGTATACTTTAACAGGTTATCTTTGGGGATTTCTTATATCACTATTTATGAAAACAAATCATTTATTTTCAGCTCTGCTCTCTTTAGCGCTTATATGTCCTGGAATAGCGCAAGAAACACATTATCAACGTCCTCCTGCAGTTATCGAGGAAGTGGCCTTGGCCAAGCTTTCTCCTATCATCCGAATTAGTGATAACAATCAGTGGGCACTCCAGTTAGAGCGTTCCCCGTACCGGTCTATCGCCAAGCTTGCGCAACCGGAGCTTAAATTAGCGGGAATGCGTATCAGTCCCGAAACATTCAATACGAGCCGGCAAGCCGAATATACGGGTGCAGTTTAATGAACATCGCTACTCAAGAAGAAATCAAGATAGAAGGAATTCCTGACAACGCAGTAATCACAGAAGCCTCATTCTCTCCTTCATCCAATAAGGTAGCTCTATTCGTGGAAGAGGCGAATGGCGTATATCTTTATAACTGTACCCCGGAACAGCCCGTAGCTCAGAAAGTAAGTACCCGTAAAATCAACGCGACAAGTGGAGCGGAGATCTTATGGATTAGCGACAATGAGTTTATTACGCTTATGGTTCCAGAAAACAGGGGGAAGGCACCGGAGAAACCCACAGTCCCATCCGGCCCATCATTCAAGAAGTACTGGAAAGGTGATGCCCGCTCGTACCTATCAAGACTTGCTGAAAAATCCGTACGACGAGCAATTATTCGACTATTACTTCACCTCCCAATTGGTACGTATAAAAGAGGGCATTGTGTACGAGATCGGAAAACCGGCAATCTACGGCAGTACACTTTCATTATCCCCGGATAAATCTTTGCTACTTATCGCGACAGTCCATCGTCCGTATTCCTATCAAGTACCGGTATATAACTTTCCACAAAAGTTCGAGGTTATCGACTTACAAGGTAATTCCATTTATACGTTAGCGGATAATCCAACCATTAATATACCGATGGGATATGACACGACCTCGCCTTATCCCCGCCAATTCGGATGGAGATCGGATCAACCGGCTACCGTTTACTGGGCGGAAGCGCAAGATAAAGGAGATCCTAAGCAAAACAAGACCGATTTCATGGATATTATCTACCAAATAAGCTATCCGTTCAACAGCGAGAAACAGGAAGTCGCAAAGACAGAGAAACGTTTCCGCAACATCCTGTGGAATGACGATGCTTTCGCTTTATTGATCGAGACTTCCCGGGAGACTCGAAAAAACAGGACATTTACTTTTAAGCCTTGCTCTTCTGAGTCTCCGGTTCTATTATTCGATGTATCCACCGACGATAATTACAACAATCCGGGAAATCCACTTACGGTTAAAAATGCGTATGGTAAATATATCGTTTATATCAATAAAGCCCACAATGAGTTATTGATGCTTGCCCAAGGTGCCTCTCCTAAAGGGGATATGCCTTACCTTAGCCGTTACAATTTAAAA
>ENA-OQIC01000960-OQIC01000960.1-human-gut-metagenome-genome-assembly--contig:-NODE-960-length-11085-cov-3.368863_pt1 | contig 11085 bp, 19 predicted proteins | sample MGYA00242572_ERZ504736 | MGnify/ENA primary metagenome ERZ504736 (study PRJEB26092, sample SAMD00036201) | human gut metagenome | host: Homo sapiens | study: EMG produced TPA metagenomics assembly of... | reverse complement strand
AATAAGATATGAAAGTAAGAGCATCATTAAAGAAACGTACGCCAGAATGTAAGATCGTTAGACGTAATGGCCGTTTGTATGTTATTAACAAGAAAATCCTAAGTATAAACAACGTCAAGGATAATTTATTATTTTGCAAAAAAAATAATTTAGTATATGGCTATAAGAATAGTTGGTGTAGATTTACCTCAAAATAAGAGAGGTGAGATTGCGTTGACCTATGTATATGGAATAGGTCGTAGTAGTTCAGCAAAAATTTTAGATAAAGCTGGTGTAGACAAAGATCTGAAGGTGAAAGACTGGACAGATGATCAGGCTGCAAAGATTCGTGAGATCATCGGTGCAGAGTATAAGGTTGAAGGTGATCTTCGTTCTGAAGTACAATTGAACATTAAGCGATTAATGGATATTGGTTGCTACCGTGGTGTACGTCACCGTATTGGTCTGCCTGTAAGAGGTCAGAGCACTAAGAACAATGCGCGTACTCGTAAGTAGAAAGAAAACCGTTGCAAATAAGAAAAAAGCTACTAAATAATAATTGTTGATATGGCAAAAAAACAGTCGCAGCTAAGAAGAGAAATGTTAAGGTAGATGCTAATGGACAATTGCATGTTCATTCATCTTTCAACAATATTATTGTTTCTCTTGCAAATAGTGAAGGGCAGATTATCTCTTGGTCGTCTGCAGGAAAGATGGGATTTAGAGGTTCTAAAAAGAATACTCCTTATGCAGCTCAGATGGCTGCCCAGGATTGTGCTAAAATTGCATTTGATCTTGGCCTGAGAAAGGTAAAAGCATATGTTAAAGGTCCGGGTAATGGTCGTGAATCTGCTATCAGAACGATTCATGGTGCCGGTATTGAAGTTACAGAAATCATTGACGTAACTCCGCTTCCGCATAACGGTTGTCGTCCTCCGAAAAGACGTAGAGTTTAAGATTTACCTTTAATAAAAATGATACTTGATTTTGTTTTTGGATTGCATTAATTTCTTCTCTGTAATCGCGGCTGCAACAAATTGAGTTCATGAATAAACAATTAAATATTTAAAAAGAAATGGCTAGATATACTGGACCAAAATCAAGAATAGCCCGTAAATTCGGTGAAGGTATCTTTGGAGCTGATAAAGTTTTGTCGAAGAAAAACTATCCTCCCGGACAGCACGGAAATTCAAGAAAAAGAAAAACTTCTGAATATGGTATTCAGCTTCGTGAGAAACAGAAAGCTAAATATACTTATGGAGTATTAGAAAAACAATTCCGCAACTTGTTCGAAAAGGCAGCTACAGCTAAAGGTATTACCGGTGAGGTACTTCTCCAGATGCTTGAAGGTCGTCTTGACAACATCGTGTTCCGTTTGGGGATTGCTCCTACGCGTGCAGCAGCTCGTCAGTTGGTAGGTCACAAACACATTACAGTTGATGGACAGGTAGTAAACATTCCTTCATACGCAGTTAAACCGGGTCAGTTGATTGGCGTTCGTGAAAGATCTAAATCTTTGGAAGTAATTGCTAATTCTCTCGCTGGTTTCAATCACAGCAAATATGCTTGGTTGGAATGGGATGAAGCTTCAAAGGTGGGCAAATTGCTGCACATTCCTGAAAGAGCAGACATTCCTGAAAACATTAAAGAGCATTTGATTGTTGAATTGTATTCTAAATAATAATTAATTTCATGGCGATATTAGCATTTCAAAAACCTGATAAAGTATTAATGTTGGAAGCGGATGCCAAATTCGGTAAATTCGAATTTCGTCCCTTGGAACCCGGTTTTGGTATTACCGTTGGTAATGCTTTGCGCCGTATCCTCCTTTCTTCATTAGAAGGTTTTGCTATCACCACTATCCGTATAGAAGGTGTTGAGCACGAATTTTCTAGTGTTCCTGGAGTAAAAGAGGATGTTACCAACATTATCTTGAATCTGAAACAAGTGAGATTCAAGCAAGTAGTTGAAGAATTCGAGAGCGAAAGGTGAGCATCACTATCGAGAATTCTAGTGAATTTAAAGCAGGTGACATAGGTAAGTATTTGACTGGATTTGAAGTGTTAAATCCGGAATTAGTTATTTGTCATTTAGATTCTAAAGCAACTATGCAGATTGACATTACAATTAACAAAGGTCGTGGATATGTCCCCGCTGACGAAAACCGCGAATATTGTACCGATGTTAATGTAATTCCAATCGATTCAATCTATACGCCGATACGTAATGTTAAGTATGCTGTAGAAAACTTCCGTGTAGAGCAGAAGACTGACTACGAGAAACTGGTACTTGAAATTACTACCGACGGTTCCATTCACCCGAAAGAGGCGCTGAAAGAAGCTGCTAAAATTCTGATTTATCACTTTATGTTATTCTCTGACGAAAAAATTACTCTTGAAAGTAATGACGTTGACGGTAATGAAGAGTTTGATGAAGAAGTATTGCATATGCGTCAGCTGTTGAAAACCAAACTTGTCGATATGGATCTGTCAGTACGTGCCCTCAATTGCTTGAAGGCTGCTGATGTTGAAACATTGGGCGATTTGGTACAGTTCAACAAAACTGACCTGCTGAAATTCAGAAACTTCGGAAAGAAATCGCTTACCGAGCTTGATGATTTGCTGGAAAGTCTGAATCTGTCGTTTGGAACCGATATTTCTAAATATAAATTAGATAAAGAATAAAAAATGAGACATAATAAGAAATTCAATCATTTAGGTCGTACTGCTTCTCACAGAAGTGCTATGTTATCTAACATGGCTTGTTCTTTGATCAAGCACAAAAGAATCACTACGACTGTAGCAAAGGCGAAAGCTCTGAAGAAATTCGTTGAGCCTTTGATCACAAAGTCTAAAGAAGACACTACAAACTCTCGTCGTGTTGTATTTAGCAACTTGCAGGATAAACTCGCTGTAACAGAATTGTTCAAGGAAATCTCTGTGAAGATTGCTGACCGTCCGGGTGGTTATACTCGTATCATCAAGACTGGAAACCGTCTGGGTGACAATGCTGAAATGTGCTTCATCGAACTCGTTGACTACAACGAAAACATGGCTAAAGAGAAAGTTGCTAAGAAAGCAACTCGTACTCGTCGTTCAAAGAAAACTACTGAAGCTGCTCCTGCTGCCGAAGTACCTGCAACTGAAGAACCGAAAGCTGAATCAGCAGAATAATTCAACTATTATTCTTATAGATATAAAAAAGGCTGCTCTGAAAAGAGTGGCCTTTTTTGTTGATTTTACTAAAGATACATTAAAAACATTTGAAGGTGAACAGTCGGACTGAATAATCTGTTATATTTGCAGGCAGATATGGCAAAGTTCATTAAAATTATATTGTTCATGTTGTTTGCTGTGGCACTTCATAGTGTAGCTAACGACTATTTCGCTGAAAAACAGGCGGAACAAGATATCTATATGGCTATGTCAACAATGAAAGGGGATACGCACGAAACAGTCAGCAGTCCTCAGACACCCTATTTCCCTGATGCCGAATTGGCCGGGACCGGAATTCAGACGCATCAGATCGCAATGTCGCGCATACAGCGTATACAAGCGGCCGAATCTATTTTTTCTTTAAAAGCCCTTGCTCAAAGGCTGGCAGACCGTGATGCTATTTTATCTCAGCATTGGGGGAAGCTTTATGAAACCACTACTTCTTATTGTTGTCATCCTGTAAGCGAATACTATGTTTTCGCTCTAAGGCGTATTATTGTATAGGAGTTTAACTTATTAGTTCTATTATTATTTTATGTTGCCGTGCCTGTTAGTTATAGGTGTGGTAGTATTTATCAGCTATTATTTACTAATAATTTAAACTTCAATATTATGACAACCCAAGCTATCGATGCAACAATTTTTGCATCTTCACACCCAGATATTGCAAAACGCACCAGTGTTTCCGGACTTATCTTCTCTTGCATTATGTTATTGGCAGGAGTGATTGCATTTGTTTCTACTTTTGAGATGGAAGACCGTTCATCGACTATCAGTATGGGACTTATGGTACTAGGCACCGCCTTGTTCTTGATTGGCGTTTTCCGGTTGTTCTGGAAATCCAAGGAGATTGTTTACTTGCCGACGGGCAGTGTTGCTAAAGAGCAAAGTATCTTTTTTGATTTGAAACATCTGGATGAATTGACAGACATGGTGAAGTCGGGTGATTTCTCTATGCAATCAACTGCCAAAGGTGGTACAAGTGGAAATCTGCGTTTAGATGTAATGCTGTCCGAAGACAGAAAGTTTGCCGCCGTACAATTGTTCCAATTTGTACCCTATACTTATAACCCGGTTACATCCGTACGTTATTTCACGAATGGTGAAGCAGCTTCTATTGCCGCTTTCCTGACTAAGACAAAAGGACACTGATTCTAATTCAAGCTTCAATACGAAATGGGGATTAGTCGTCGATGACGGCTATTCCCATTTTTTTCATCAGGAAGCAAGCATTCATGTTCTGCGCAATTCCATCTCTGAGCTTGTAGGAGAAAGTCAGTTCGTTGTTAGTGATGTCCGCTTCGAAACAATAGTTGTGGATATCTTTGGGGAATAGATCGATAAGAGAGCCTAGCAGGAGATCGTGAGTGGCAATAATGCCGTTCGCCTGTAAAGCCATGAATTGTTTGATCAGTGCGAAGGAGCCCTTTTGTTTATCCATCGAATTCGTTCCTTTCAGAATTTCGTCGAGTATGATGAACAGTTCCTCGCCGGAGTTCAGTTTATCAATAATAAGTTTCAGTCGTTTCAGTTCTGCAAAGAAATACGATTCATTGTCTGCCAATGAGTCGGTCGTGCGCAGGCTGGTGACGAGTTGTGCCGGATATAGTTTCATCTTCTCTGCCCAGACAGGGGCTCCGATACATGCCAGCAGATAGCTTACTCCTATGGTACGTAGATAGGTGCTTTTCCCTGCCATATTCGCACCTGTTATGATGATGAAGAAAGGACGCTTTGCGATCCGGATATCATTGCGTACACATTTATTTCGATTCATCAATGGATGACCCAATGCTTCGGCCTCCACGCAAAATGGTTTGGATGCAATTTCGGGGAACACATATCCGGGATGATTATACGCAAAACAGGCCAGCGAACAGTAAGCATCCATTTCGCCAATGGCTTCAAGCCAATCCGGCAGGTGGGCTGCATAGTTTTCCTTCCAGGCTTCTATCTTCATGACTTGCCGCAATTCCCAGAAAAATAGTCCGTTCAGGACAAATTGCATTAACATATTGTTTCGTTGGTCCAGTGCATTCATGAGTTCGGTGAGGCGTTTTACGGCTTGTGAAGCCGTTTGTTTTTCACCTCCCACCAATTCCTTGATTTCCTTTAATGCGATGCAGCGCATTTTTTTCTCCTCAATAATGTGAATGAGTCGTGCATAGGTTGTCAGTATCAGCATCTTTTTACCGTAAACAGACTGCATCCGGCTAATACCTTTTGAGAATGAAGAGCTGAACAATCCTATACTTGCGAAGACGATTCCCCATGTGGTGAATGAGATGATTCCGGCTATGGCCAGCCCGATGCAGACAGCATTGGCGGTGGGGATAAGGATAGCCAAAGTTCGGAAATACCATTCTTCCGATAATATTCCGACTCGAAGCCCAGTTCCTGATTTCTTCTTCGTCAGCAGTTTTACCTTTATGCAGCAATCCGAGTACACGGAAATGCTGGCGCATTTCTAACTCCGGAGCCAGTTCCCGTACTGCTTCCTGTCGTTTCTCTATCTCCGTTTTGCTCTTCAGGTGCATATTCATCCATTCTGCCAGTCTTTTTTTACCGGGTTGCGTGGCAGTCCGGTTTATGTACTGAAAGAGTGAATGTTCTCCAAATACGTCCAGATCATAAGTATAAAGATGTGATGGATTGATAAACTCTTCCCCATTATCGAAAGCTGACGTATCGTATGTAAGGGCTTGTAATTCCTGTCGGTTGATTTCTATCTTCTTTTCAAGGTAATCTTTCTGATGAAACAACCGGTTGTGCAGTTTCACCAATAATATAAAGGGGATGAAGGTGATAGCCGCGATACCGCCGATCACCAGCCTGCCCTCGTCCCAGAAATAAATGATACCTGCAATTCCTGCCGCGAAAAGTATCAGTCGGAGTGTACCGATACGGTAAATGTGTTGTTTTACCTTTGCCAGCTTCGATTCCGATTCGAGAATAATCCGTTGATAAGTGTCTATGATGAGATTTAGTTGTTCCATATTTCCTTGATTGTTTGACCCGCAAAAATAATATATTTAGCGTGAGTACGGCGCTCTCTTGGCATGAGCTTGTTTTTGTCAAGAGCAGATTTACTTATTATTAACGTTGGAGCCGGTTTCCGCTTTCCTTTCAGGTACATTTCCCGTCTCTTCCGGAGATTCTTCATATTCTTCTTGGTATATCTCCGGACATCCCGGCCTTTTCTTGCCGAAGCTGCCGGTAGAGAGCTTGCAGAGCCGGGATCCGAGTGAAATAGAGCTGCTGTTTCGTTTCGGCAGAGCCTTGCTTCAGGGCAAACGGAGCCTGAACTCATCTTTAGCTCCGTCTGTTAGGGGGAGGTTGGGTAAAGTGATTCCATAAAAAAAGGGAGCAATAGCCTCCCTTTTTCATTCCTAATATAAATTGAACGTACTTTATGATTCTGATAGTAAAGATACGACATTGGAGAGCAAAAGTCAAGTGTTTTCTCCTTTTTCTTAAACTTTTCTTCTGAAACTTGCTCCGATTCGTTAAAAGGTGTACCTTTCCGCCATGAAGTCTTTAATAGGATGCGTTTATGAAGAAATTGTGTTTCCTGCTGTTGATGAGTTGGGTAGTGATGGATGTTACTGCGCAGAATGTCGTATATTCCAATCTGAAAGGGCTGCTCGCTTGTGAAGGAGATACGGTTGCCTCGCTGAAAGTGGAGAAACGTACAAAGAATCATATTCTGATGACCGGTGGTGCCGACTATAAGATCAGTGCCGGGCCGGACGATTCCATGTGCAAATACCTGAAGTCCCGCTGTTATGCCGTGCAGGCGGACACTTCCCTTTATGTGAACTGCAAGAGATTACGCTATAAGAAGTTTCGTTTCGGAGGTTGGTATGCTCCCGCCCTACGCATTGGAGACCATATTTATTTTAGTGCCATTCCTTTAGGTTCCGTAGCTGCCGGCAGCGATGCCACGATGGATGTGATGCTGGGTGGTCAATTCGGCGATGCGATTGCAGCTTCCGCTTTAATATCCAAACGGGTATATTATGAAATAGATCCTGAAACCAATAAGGTAGGATTTGTCGGAAAAGAGCGGATGGAAGAACTGCTTGGGGGGCATCCTGATTGGAAAGCCGCCTATCTGAATGAAAATAGCGAGTCTGCCAAAGTTACCGACAAATATCTGCGACTGCTGAAGGCGGAAGAGAAGTAGCGTTTCGATCAGCAGCAGGGACTGCTGTCTTGCCACTATACAACCCTAACAGGCGGCTACTCATTTGCCTCTCTTTATTATTCTAACCTTTTGATAATAAATCTGCTGAAATCTTGGTAGATTCCCACCTTTTTTCTATATTGCGAAGAGTTATCAAATTGTAGAGCTGACAGTTTGTAATCCTTAATTCCTCTTATTATGAAAATGACTCTCAGCAATCAGTTACCTGAATATCCGGTATTCGCCGAAGGTATTCGCCGGGCGCCCGACCGTGGATATACCTTTCGCCGGCACAGACCGTCACGGCCTTAAAAAATGCATTGCGTTATATCCCTGTGGAACTGCACAGAAAACTGGCTCCTGAATTTCTGGAGGAGTTGCGGACCCGGGGACGAATCTATGGGTACCGTTTTCGTCCGGCAGGCGACCTCAAAGCCAAACCCGTCGACGAATATCAGGGGAACTGTATTGAAGGCAAGGCCTTTCAGGTGATGATCGACAATAATCTTTGTTTTGATATCGCTCTCTATCCTTATGAACTCGTCACTTATGGCGAGACCGGGCAGGTATGTCAGAACTGGATGCAATACCGGTTGATAAAACAATACCTCGAACTCCTGACGCGTGAACAGACGCTTGTTATCGAATCGGGACATCCGTTAGGGCTTTTCCATTCCCGTCCCGATGCCCCTCGGGTCATTATCACCAATTCAATGATGGTAGGCATGTTCGACAATCAGCATGACTGGCATGAGGCAGCCCAGATGGGAGTCGCCAACTATGGCCAGATGACAGCTGGCGGATGGATGTACATTGGGCCGCAGGGTATTGTGCATGGCACATTCAATACTCTGCTGAATGCCGGCCGGCTCAAGCTAGGCATCCCTCAAGATAAGAACTTGAGTGGACATTTGTTCGTTTCCTCCGGTTTGGGTGGTATGAGCGGTGCCCAACCCAAGGCAGCCGAAATAGCCGGTGCTGCTTCGATTATAGCCGAAGTGGACCGCTCGCGTATTGAAACCCGTTACAAGCAAGGGTGGGTGGAGCATGTCACGACTGATCTCCATACCGCTTTCCGGATGGCACTGAGCGCTGCTGAACGGCATGAATCCTGTTCGGTGGCCTATCATGGCAATGTAGTAGATCTGCTTGAATATGCCGTTCAGGAAGATATTCCTATTGAACTTTTATCCGATCAGACCTCCTGTCACGCTGTTTACGAAGGTGGGTATTGTCCTGCCGGAGTTACTTTCGAAGAACGTACCCGGTTGTTGCATGAATCTCCCGAAGCGTTTCGTCAGTTGGTAGACGAATCCCTCCATCGTCATTTTGCAGTGATCAAGAAACTTGTTTCCCGCGGAACTTATTTTTCGATTACGGCAACTCGTTTATGAAAGCTGTCTATGATGCCGGAGTCAAAGAGATTTCACGAAACGGAACCGATGAAAAAGACGGCTTTATCTGGCCGAGTTATGTGGAAGATATTATGGGACCGGAGCTCTTCGACTATGGTTACGGTCCATTCCGTTGGGTATGTCTCAGTGGTAACCCCGAAGATCTTGCCAGAACGGACCGTGCTGCGATGGAATGTATCGATGTGAAACGTCGCGGACAGGATCTGGACAATTATAACTGGATACGGGATGCCGGCAAGAACCGGTTGGTGGTGGGTACACAGGCCCGTATATTGTATCAGGATGCTGTCGGTCGTTTGAAGATAGCTCTCCGGTTTAACCAAATGGTGCGTGACGGAGAAGTCGGGCCTATTATGCTGGGACGCGATCATCACGATGTGAGTGGTACGGATTCACCCTTCCGTGAAACCTCTAATATCAAAGATGGCAGCAATGTAATGGCCGATATGGCCGTACAGTGTTTTGCGGGAATTGTGCCCGGGGCATGAGCCTGGTAGCTTTGCACAACGGAGGCGGAGTTGGCATTGGCAAAGCTATCAACGGAGGTTTCGGTATGGTGTGTGACGGGAGCCTGAGAGTAGACGAAATCCTCCGTTCTTCTATGCTTTGGGATGTGATGGGGGAGTGGCCCGCCGTTCGTGGGCCCGCAATGAACATGCGATGGAAACCAGCGAAGCGTTCAATCTGTCACATGGTGATGCCTACCACATCACGCTGCCTTATCTGGCAGATGAAGAGTTGATAAAGAGAATAGTTGCGGAATAATGAGAATAAAAATAAATCTTGATCTGTAAGAATCCGTGTAATCTGTGGTGCCCTTAAAACGATGTAGTATGAACTGGAATAAAATAGTAGAATGCGTCCCCAACTTCAGTGAAGGGCGGGATTTGGAAAAGATAGATCGTATTGTCGCTCCGTTCCGTGCCCGGTCTGGGGTGAAATTGCTCGATTATAGCAATGATGAAGATCACAACCGACTGGTAGTAACCCTTATCGGCGAGCCGGAAGCTCTGCGTGACGCTGTTATCGAGGCTATTGGAGTGGCTGTGGAATTGATAGATCTTAATCACCACCGGGGGCAGCATCCCCGCATGGGGGCCGTTGATGTAGTGCCCTTTATTCCCATTAAAAACGTGACGATGGACGAAGCCGTCTCTCTTTCCCGGGAGATAGGAGAGAAGGTAGCCGGGCTTTATCACCTTCCTGTCTTCCTTTATGAGAAATCGGCGACAGCCCTCATCGTGAAAATCTGGCAGCTGTTCGCAAAGGAGAGTTCGAAGGGATGGCCGAGAAGATGAAACTGCCCGAATGGCATCCCGATTACGGTCCTGCCGGATGCCATCCTACAGCCGGGGTAGTCGCTATCGGTGCCCGTATGCCGCTGGTGGCTTATAATATCAATCTGAGTACTGATAATCTTGAAATTGCAACCAAGATAGCCAAAAATATCCGTCATATCAATGGTGGTTTGCGTTATGTCAAAGCGATGGGGGTAGAACTGAAGGAACGGAACATTACCCAGGTGTCTATCAACATGACCGACTATACCCGTACGGCACTTTATCGTGCTTTCGAGTTGGTGCGCATCGAAGCCCGTCGCTATGGAGTGACCATTCTCGGTAGCGAAATCGTAGGCTCGTCCCGATGGAAGCACTGATCGATACTGCTTCCTACTACCTCGGTCTGGAGAATTTCTCCATGCGGCAAGTGCTTGAATCACGTATAATGGAATAGAGAATCATGAGTGAGAACTTAATTATATTCAATGCCAAAGTAGTGACTCCGCTCGGCTTTTCGGCTCGGAAAGGGAAAGAGATGGCGGAACTGCGAATTTTGGAGAAAGCGACAGTCGAAGTTGTAGATGGGATCATTACCTATGTCGGTCCCAACCGGGGTGAAGTGCGTGATGGATATTATCATCACTTCTGGCATTACAATGCTCGTGGGAAGTGTCTCTTGCCGGGTTTTGTCGATTCACATACCATTTCGTATTTGGGGGAGAGCGGGCCGAAGAATTTTCGTGGCGCCTCAAAGGGGAGAGTTATATGTCTATCATGCAGCGTGGCGGCGGTATAGCCAGTACAGTACAGGCTACCCGTGAACTCTCTTTCATTCATTTGCGCTCTAAGGCAGAAGGACTCCTCAAGAAGATGACAGCCATGGGAATTACGACCGTCGAAGGCAAGAGCGGAATACGGTCTGAACCGCGAAACGGAATTGTTGCAACTCAAGGTGATGCGCAGCCTGAATAAAGATGAGGTGTACGGGTGGATATTGTGCCTACTTTCCT